>MDSW01169349.1_pt1 | contig 10664 bp, 9 predicted proteins | sample 811171 | NCBI WGS metagenome assembly MDSW01 (sample SAMN05326641, study PRJNA326480) | marine metagenome | isolation source: seawater | place: Atlantic Ocean: North West | collected 2012 | reverse complement strand
TTAAAAGAAAAGGATTTTTCCTCTCTATTTTTTTTTAAAATATTTGATATTTCTAAATAATTTTTTGGATACAAAACTTTAGCATAGCAACTTTTTGTTCTACTCCAGTTAAAGATTTTTCTATAGGCCATTTTTATTCAAAAAGTTATCTAAACTTAATATGTTCCATAAATAAATTCTATTTTCTTTTTTATATGAACAATGCTCAAACAATTTTTTTTCAAAAATATTTGATTTCTTTTTTAAAAAATTAGAATTTAAATTAAATGATTTATTTTTTTCTATAAAAAATTTTGATATTGGTGCGCTAAACCCTATCTTTTTCCTGTTAACAAAATCTTTCCCTAAAGTCTTTTCAAAAGATTTCTTAAGTATATACTTAGAAATATTACCTTTTAGTTTAAATTTATTAGGTATTTTTCTTATAGTGTCTACCAAATCATAGTCTAAAAATGGGGATCTTACTTCCAAACTATTCATCATGCTTAATCTATCAGTTTTTACTAAAATTTGGTCTTGTAAAAAAAGTTTTGTAAAAAATTCTAAACTTTTTTCCAGATTAGTTGAATAATTATTTTTTTTCCACAAATCAATAGCTTCAGAATACAGCTCTTCATCTGAAATTTCTTTATCAAAAATTTCACTTATCTCTTTCGAATTTAATGGCGATAACCATTGCGGATTAGCTAAACCTTCACCATTTCCAGAAAATCTTAAAAATCTTTCAAGTTTAAATTTAAAATTCATATAGCTATAGTTTGTTGGAAGTTTAGATACTAAAAATTCTATAAAAGGTTTCATCTTAAATAGTTTTAAATTTTTAAAAATAGTTGCGTATCTTAAAGCTTTGAAAGTATCATATCCGCCTAGCAACTCATCAGCTGCATCACCTCCTAAAGCAACTTTTACTTTTCTGCGTGAAAATTTACATAGAGTATAATAAGACAACAAAGAACTATCGCTCAGAGGTTCATCTGCCTTTGAAAAAAAATCATTACATATACTTTCGATGTTATCTGAGCTTATTAACTCACTGTAATGTTTTGAATTAATTTTTTTCGAAATAAGATTTGCATACGGAGATTCATCAAATGAAGATTCACTAAAATTTATAGAAAAAGTACTTATTTTATCAGTGGAATTTTTTTGTGAGAGCATAGAAACTATTGAAGAATCCAAACCTCCACTAAGAAAAACACCTATTGGTACGTCAGCCACTAATCTTTGTTTTACTGATTTATCTAACAAAAAATAAATTTGCTCAGACCATTCTTTTTCATTTAATTTAAAATTTGGTTCTAATGAGTAATCCCAATATTTATTTTTTTTTAAATTCATAGTAATTAGATCTAAACTAAGGTTGTGAGAGCCCTCTAGTTTAAAAACATCTTCAAAAGGAGTTAATTGCATAGGAAAAAAACCGTGAGCACAATATTTTTTTAAATTTGTCAAATTAATTTTAAGTTTTAATTCTTCTAAGGTTGTAAAAGCAGCCAGTTCGGAAGCAAATAAAAAAACATTATTTTTAAAGTAATAAAAAAGTGGTTTTTCACCAAATCTATCTCTACTTAAAAAAAGCTTATTTTTTTTTTTATCGAATATAGCAAAAGACCACATACCATTAAGATAGTTTGGTAATTTTTCTTCCCATTCTTTGTAACCGTGAATAAGAACTTCCGTATCCGAGTTGTCAGTTAAAAAATTGTGACCTAATGACTCAAGTCTTTTTCTTAATTCTTGAAAATTATAAATTTCACCGTTGTAAACAACAATGTATTCTTGATCTTCAGAGATCATTGGTTGAACTCCTTTTTTAATATCTAAGATTTCCAGCCTATTATGTCCAAAAATTAAGTTATAATTATCATTCTTATAATTATAAGTTCCGCTATTATCAGGACCTCTATGGTTCATCGACATTAAACAGGCATCAAGACTTTTCTTATCTAAATTAAAATTTACTGAACCAAAAATTGCACACATTTTAAATTTTTTTTACAAATATTTTTTGTTGATCTAGTTTTTTGCCTTTGTTTGACAGATATTCAATTGAAACTGTTTTTTTATAATTTATTCTTTTTAAAAATATTATACTTTTTTTAATAAAATTCATATCAATTTGATTAAGATTTCCATTGCTCAATTGTATGTGTTGAATTTTATTTTTGTGTTTTGAACAAATTTTTTTAAAATTCATTTTTTCAGTTTTTAAGTTTCCTGTATCTAACAAAAGTTTTAAATTATTTTCTTTTATCTTTTCAATAAATTTTAAAACTTCAATTGGGTTATTTAAAAAGAAGTTGCCATATTTTTTACTCATAGGCTCCAGACATAATAATATATTATTGTTTTTAGCTATAATTGAGAATTTTTTTAAAAAAAAAATAGTTAAGATCATATAAATATTTTTTATTTTTGCTTGATTTCCTAGATGGACAAGATCCTATCGAAATTTGTTTTATAGATAATGCTTTTGCAAATTTAATTATTTTTTTGAAATATGATATTAGATATTCTCTATCCTTATAATTTTTAAAATTTAGACTTTTACAATTAAAAAATAAAGATTGTAAAGAAAGAACTTTAATTTTATTTTTTTTAAGAATTTTTTTTATGTTCTTTATACTTTTATCAGAGTATGGGTTTTTATAAATAAGGCCAGGTGCTAATTCTACATTTTTTATTCCAATTTTTTTGACTTCGCTAATAAAATTTAAGAAACTAAGCTTTTTAAAACTTATATTTGTAAGACATAATTTCATTAATTTGAATTTTTAATAGATCTTATAATAATTTTGGAATCCTCAATTTTCTTTTCTTTGGATCTAAGAAATGATTGAATTATAATATTTAATATTGAAAGGGCTATTAAAGAAGTTAATAAATAAAAAATATCTTCAAAGTTAAAGTAATTAAAAAAAAATTTTCCAAATAAAATAGAAAGAAAAGTCAAAAAGTATAACACCAGAACAACCTGCTTAATCTGGTAAACTCCTTTTTTTTCTAAAGCTACACAAATTAAAAGTGTAAACATATCTTTTAGAGATAATATTATACGATCAAAAAAAGAATATGCAGTATTGCCATGTAATCTTTTGTTATGTTCAATTTCAATTTCTGAAATTTTGAAATTATACTTTTTAGAAAAAAATATTACAAATCTGGATAAACCATTATAACCCATTAAATCATAAATTTCTTTTTTAAAAACTTTTATTCCAGAAAAAAAATCTTTTATTTGGGTTCTAAATAAAAATCGTAAAATTAGATTATATAATTTTGAAAAAATTTTAGTAAAAAAAATATCCTGTCTTTTTATTCTCTTACCATTAACCAGGTCGGTACCTGACTCAATCTTATCAAGCATTTTAATTAAGTCTTCAGCTTTATATTGCAAATCTGCATCTATAGTTGCCACTATGCTTCCTTTGGAATTTTTTAAACCACAATCTAAAGCATAGGCCTTTCCAACATTTTCTTTTAAATTTATTAAAGTTAATTTTTTTTTTATTTTCAATATATCATTAACAATTTGTTCTGTTTTATCCTGAGATCCATCATTAACAACAATCACTTCAAAATTATTATTAAATTTACTTTTATTAAAAACTTCAAAAATGTTGTTAATCAAAGTAGGTAAATTTTCACCTTCATTATAGGCCGGGATTATTACGGAGATATCAATTTCTTTGTCAGACATTTTTTATAAATTGATTAATTTTTTTAGTTAATTTAAAATTAAGCAGATTATTTTTTTTAAAATAAAAATCTTCAATTACATATTTCATATTATTTTTTTCATCAAACTTTCTATTAATATATTTTTTGATTTTTGCAATTTTGTATCTACCTTTATTCAATCTTAAATATTTAAATGACGAAATAGTTTCCTGTTTGCCATCTAAATCACAGATAATGGTTCCTTTTTCACAAAATAAAGTAATCTTTTTAATATTTTTTTTACTAGCATAATTTAAGGAAAGGTTGGCAATACCTAATATATTGTTTTTGTGAAAACATTGTAAACCAACCGTTTCATTTTTACTCTTATTCTTAATGAATTTGAAAGATTTCAATTTAAAATTGTCTATTTTATGAAAAATAGAAAATATACTTATAGCATGTGGAGCTAACAATGAATTTATGTCATATTTCATAAAACGTCCACATTGCTGAATTGTTATCTCTATAAAGTTAAGTTTTCCAAGTTTTTTACTTTTAATAATTTTTTTTCCAAGGAGTAAACTTTTTGAAAAAAGATAAGGATATGAAATTGTAATTTTTTTCCTATTTTTTTTAGCTAACTTTTCTATTAGATATTCTTCATTTTTTTTCATTAATAAGGGTTTTTCAACCAGAACATTTTTATTTTTTTTTAAAAACTTAATTGCTAAAGGTGCATGCGTTTCAACTGGAGTTACAATATCAACATGTTTTATAGAAACGTCTGTTAATATATCTTTTATACTATTTGTAAATTTTGTTTTTTTTATATTAAGATTTTTTACATTCTTTAATTTTTTTTTATAAAAAATTTTTTTTAAGTTAATATTTTTAATATTTTTAAGATATTTAAAATGTACCTTTCCCCAATAACCTATTCCAATTAAAGCAGATTGATTTCGGGATATTGACTTTTTTCTATTTATTTTTTCCATTATCCCATCTTAGATTAGCGTCATCATAAATGTGTTTACCGCCAAGCCTCTTATCTTTTGGACCAACATAATGGGTTTTTTCAATTTTGGCACAATCGTTATTCGGTTTATTAACTTTATTCCATTCACTATTAATTTCTAAAGCCATTCTGTTACATCTTGCCGTAGAATAAATACATGTATGACAGTGAAATTCTTTATCCTGTGAAACTGCTATCATTTTTTTTAGTTCATCTACCGTTTCGGGTTGTTTGCCTAAAATACCATAATCAAAAGATGGAGTCGCGATACTCGAACATCTGTAAATATGTCCACTAGATCCTAGAGTAGTTTGATAATAGGTGTACGCACATTGCTTATAATTTTTATCTAACATTCTGTCGATATCTTGGTTTACAGGAGCAAAATAAAAAATAAAAGGTTTCTCATCTTTGCTTTTTGAAACATATTTGTCTAATAATTCTTTAAACTTTGAATGCTCTTTATTTTCAACTTTTTGTTTATAAGCTTGGACATTTTTTACTTCCTTTCCATATTGTGCGTAAGGAATTGAAAATCTCAAAGAGTCAACTTTTATACCTTTCATTAATTTTATAAATTTTTTTAGTTCCTCTTCGCTCGAGTTCCATTTATTTAGAAGATAAGCTACACGTATTGATCCTTTAGAATTATTTCTTTCTCTTTCTTTGACTAAAATTTTTATACCTTCAATTATATCAGTCCAAGCATCATACTTAATATTTTTTGTTTTCGAGTGACTTTCTGGGGAACCACCATCTAAACTAATTGAAATATAATCTCTTGGTTCTTCCATGAGATTAACTAGCTCAGTACAAAAACCATCCTTTTCATGCAATTTCTTAATTTGTGAACCGTTTGTATGAATTCCGAAGAAAGCCCTATTTTTTTTTGTAAGTCTTATGAAGTCCATAAAATAACGATTGAGTAATGGCTCCGTATAAGCACCTCCGTAAACATAATATTCAAAAGTATCCGGACCAATTTCTTCCATTAGCTTTAAAGCTTTTTTTTCATCAAGTCCTAAGGCCATATCAAGAGAACTACCTTGGCAGTAATAACAATGAAAGTCACAAGCAATTTCTTTATTGGATGGTAAATGAATTTCCATCTGTCTAGGCCAAACAAATTTTTTATTGAAAATATCTTTTTTATCGACCCAATCGGTCAATATTTTCATATAATTATAATTATCTAATCGTGCCATAATCCTTATCCCTCGCAATTATTATGATAATATCTTTTTTAATACAAGTAAAGTAACGTGCTATTAAAGTCACAGAAGGGAAAAATTGAAAACTTCTATTATTATACCTGTCCACAATGAAGAAAAAAATATATTGAATCTACTAAATTCAATTTTTAAAAATAATTCTAATAATTTTGAGGTAATCGTTGTTGATGATGGAAGTACTGACAAAACCTCTAAAATTTTAAAAAATTTCAAAAAAAAGGTAAAATATATTCATATTAAAAAATCTGGAGTTGCTAAAGCCAGGAATATAGGAATTAAAAATGCATCAGGCTCATTAATATTATTTTTTGATGGGGATGTGATACTTAAAAAAAATACCATAAAAAAATTTATTAAATATTTTAAAGAAAACAAAAAATTAAATGTATTACAAGGAATTTGGGAAAAAAAATATATTCATAAAACTAATTTTATTACAAATCATCTATTATTGAAATTAAATTTTAATTTAGATGACAAATCCAAAAAAGAAAAAAAATATTTTAATTTTAGAGGCATTAAGGTTAGTGAGCTTTTAACAGGCTGTTTGGGAATAAGAAAAAAAATATTTAAAAAAATAAAATTTAATGAAGGCTACAAGAGAGCTGGAGGTGAAGAGTTTGAAATGGGGTCAAGAATATTTCAAGAATGTGATATATTTTACACTCCGAAAATAAAAGTTTTTCATCAATTTGAAAATATATTTGAGACATTAAAGCGAATTTTTTTTCGAACTATCAATTATGCGATATTCAATTTTAACTTGAGTACACAAAAAAGAAAAATTTTTAACAAGTTCAACGAAACATCTGTGCCCAAAAGAGATATTAATAATTTATTTATTGTTACTGCTCTTTCCCTTTTTCTTTTAGCCTCTATTTTTAAAGGGGAATTTTTTAATCTTTTTCTTTTAGGCTGTATAATATTTTTTATTAATAATATTAAATTACTTTTATATATTAAAAAAAATCTAGACTTTTTATCTATGGTAAAATCATATTTTATAGAGCTAATAATTATATTTATTAAAACTATCTCTATTATTGTGTCATTTATTCTAGTATACATCTTAAGGCTGAATAAATTAAAAATTTGAAAATATTATGTTGCAAGAACTTAAATTTTTGAAAAATAAATTACCTTTCCATGTAATTTTTTATCCAACTTCTCGATGCAATTTATTTTGTGAACACTGTTTCAACCACGATAGACAAGATAATGTAAGTGGTCAAACAGGATTAAATAGCGAAATGAGTTTAGAGGAAATTAATAAATTTTCAAAAAGCTTCGATCATTTAAAAAGTATAACTATAACTGGAGGAGAACCCTTTTTGAGAAAAGATATTAAAGAAATTGTAGAAATATTTTATAAAAACAATGGATTACAATACGCCTCAATTCATAGCCACGGTTTGTTAAATGAAAGAGTAGTACAAACTATAGAAAAAATTTTAAAAGATTTACCAAAACTCAAAGTCATTTATTGCACATCAATAGATGGGTTAGAAAAAAAACACAACTTGATAAGAGGTGCAAAGGATGGTTTTAACAAAACAGTCAAAACCGTGAAGGATATTCAAAACATAAAAGAAAAATACTTCGATAGACTTTACCTTCTCACGAGCACAATTTTTAGTTTAACTTCTCAAGACGAGTATATTGAAACTATAAATTATATTAATAAGAATTTAAAATATGTAAGTCCAAGATCTTGTTTTATTAGAGGAGATGTAAGGGGAAGTGAGGAAAAAAATGTAAACACAGATTTATATCAAGACTATATAGATATAACTTCAAAAAACATTGATCCAACTGTAAGAGCCTTTTCTGGAATGGCGGTAAAAGAAACAATTGAAAGTTTAACCCCCGAAGTTGTAATGGCAAACTACAGGCAAAAAAAACAAACAGTAGGTTGTCAGGCTGGAAATAAAATGTTGGTAATTTATGAAAACGGAGATGTTTATCCGTGTGAGTCACTCACTACTAAAGAGAAAATGGGCAATCTAAAAGATGCAGAATATGACATAAATAAAATTTTAAACTCAAACCATGCAAAATGTGTAGTGAAAGATATTAATCCAGGTAAAAAATGTAATTGCACATGGGAAAATGCCATTGGGGTTAGTATGCTTTATGATAAAAAAATGTGGTGGAAAATTTTTGTTAGATGGTTTAACAAATTTTTGCTGAAAAAAACAAACTAGTATTTTTAGTGTGTCGAAAATCCTAAAATTTAAGCTAACATTTGCTCTTTTTTTTCTTACTATTTTAATATTTTCTTTTTTAATCTTAAATTTGTTTGCTTCTTATAGCGGCACATATCATGGTTCGCTAATGAATACATGGCAGTATGCTTTAGGACAATATTCTTATGCAAAGGATGTATTTCTTCAAGACAATATTTTTACTGAAACAAGCATAATATTCAGTTTATTTAGTTTTTTAAAAATTAATATGACAAATGATTATGTTGGTTTTACTTGGCATATTTTCTTATCTTTATTGTCAGGCGTATTTTTATTTAAAATATTAAAAGAGTTTACACTTTTAAAAGATATTAATTTAATACTGGTTATATTATTTTCTCTATTAGCAATTGATGGAAAATTTTTTCTAGTAGACTCTAACTATGCTTCTTGGATAATAAGGCATACTGGCACAACCAGTCATATTGGTCACTCTTTAATCTTCATTTTCTTTTGGGCTTTACTAAAGGAAAAGAATATTTTTTTAATAATATTGACACCAATAATGTTATTAATTTCTGTTAAATCAACTTTTTTTTCAATAGGTATAGGTATGCTTTATTCCATATTTTCTGACAGCGGAATAAGGAAAAAACTTTGGATACTATTTCCAATCTGTACAATTTTATATATGTCAAGCATCAATGTTTATTCAGGAACAAATGACTATGAAACTAATAAAATACTTTTTGATCATTTAATAGAAAGAGAAGGTGAAGAAGCCTCATTTCATTTACAACCAAAAATTAAATTATTTTTATTTTTAATTTCTTTTCCTGTATTTTATTTTTTAACCAACAAACTAGATAATGAAAAACTTAAAAAACTTTCTAAAATTATACTTTTTTCATCTATCATTTGCTTTTTGTGGGGATATTTTTACCATTTATATGGAGGTAAATTTTGGCCTGTACCAAAATTAGCAGCTCTTGGTCCAACTAGAGCTGTCGAGGTATATGAGCTTTTTTTTGCAGTATTATTAGCTTTATTTATTAATAAAATAAACACAACAGTTATCATAAAGATAGGTTTATATTGTGCGCTATATTATATTCCCTATGGTTTTAAAGGGACTGTTGTAGGATTATCCATACTCATATTTATATTAATTTTTTCATTCATTTATAAAAAATTTAGATTTAATTTTTTTAAAGAAATTTTTTTAGAAAAAATGGGAAAATTTAGTAATTTAGCTACTGCACTATTTTTTTTGTTACTATTTCCTTCAGTTATTTATACGATATCTACAAAGGAATTTGACACTTATGCTTTAAAAAAAATTAGCAAGTGGAAAACCGGGCCTTTATATGGAGAACACAGTAAAATAGATAGCGCAGTACTTTTACAAAAATGTGATGATTTTATTCTTCTCGACCCTATTGGAAAAAACTGGACTAATGTTATTGCAGGCAAATCTCAATATGTAGATTTTACCAGATTAGGAATAAATCTTTTTTCAATAAAGTTACATAATCTTATGAAAGAAAGAGGGCCAGTCTATGAAGATATAGTTAAATCTATAGACGATAGGAATTTGATAACTTCAAATACTCATAATAGATTAATTAAAGATGGTGTTGTACTTTTAGTGAAAAAAGAAAATGCTGGATCTTTTTCATCAGATGTTAAAAAAATAAACTTAAATTCCAACGATATTTTAATTCTATTTTTAGATGAAAAAGAAGAAAAACTATTTGATAAAAATTGTTTAAATAAAATTCTATAAAAAATAAGAAAGTTTACCTTGAACAATTCTCAAAAGACTTGTAAGAATAATTTTTATAGGGCCTGTAGCTCAGCTGGTTAGAGCAGTACACTCATAATGTATTGGTCCCAGGTTCGAATCCTGGCGGGCCCACCATTTCAAATTTAGATTAATTTGATACAAAACTTTCTAATTTAGAAATAAGAAAATTAATATCATTATTGTTGGAGCTAAGAATAGAAGCAAATTCCTCTTTTTGTGCTCTTGCCAAACTTAAACCCTCTACTATTAAATCTCTTATTAGGGGTTTTTGAGGATCTTTTGTATAAATTCTCCAATCAACTTTAATTTCTGGTTGATTTGAACTCTCTGCTATCTTTGAGTGGACAATAGTGTACTTTGCACTTTTTTGTGTTGCATCTACAACTTTAAATTTTTGAGAGGAATAATCTGTTAATCTTGATGTTAACGTTTTAAGAAAATATTTTTCAAATAATTTATTATAACGTTCTAAATCACTAGGCTCCACAGTTTTTCTGATTTTACCCAAGGTATACATTCCAATTCCTTGAATATCCACATTATCCAAAGCTATTTTTTCTATTGCCTCAAGTTTTTTTTCTTCTGTGAGACTTTTGTCGCTTAAAGTTTTAATAGCATCACCTATCAATTCTTCAACAAAAATTTTAGGATTTGAGTTATAGGTTACTCCGTATGAACTATTTGTGATTAGAAACACTGAAATTATTGCTAGTAACAATCTTTTCATTGTAATTTTAAACTATTTTTTTTCTATTTCTTCC
>MDSW01102555.1_pt1 | contig 10664 bp, 10 predicted proteins | sample 811171 | NCBI WGS metagenome assembly MDSW01 (sample SAMN05326641, study PRJNA326480) | marine metagenome | isolation source: seawater | place: Atlantic Ocean: North West | collected 2012 | reverse complement strand
GAATGGCGGAGAGAATGGGATTCGAACCCATGATAGAGTTTCCCCTATACACGCTTTCCAAGCGTGCGCCTTAAACCACTCGGCCATCTCTCCTATTTATTATAATTTCTTATATATTTTGCAACTTCAAATGATAAATGCTCATAAAACTCTTTAGTTGGATGATTATCTCCTTCAATTCCATTTTTTTTGTAATTTTCGTTTATATTTAACAAATTAATTTCAATTATTTTTTTATTTTCAAAAAATCTATAAATATTTTCGTTTCTAGAATTATTTAAATCCCATAATAAATAAACAAAATTTACCTTTTCAAATTTTTGGGAAATATTATTTTCTATTTTGTTTATTATTTTAATAAATAATTCTTCATCTTTTTGATTAACAGAATCAAGATTATAAATTTTTGAAATAACAAAAGAATTTCTAAAATTTTTTCTAAGTTTCATTATTATTTTAAATGGATAATCAGAAAAAAAGCCTTTCTGCATTATATCTTTATTAATTAATACGTATCTGGGCGATTTATCACCCCAACTTCTCTTGCCTGCTGTACGCCCTATGTGGTCATCAATGTAAAGGTATATAACTTGAACATTTTCACATTTATTTAATTCTTCTAAATAATTATTTTCAATTTTTGACAAGAACTGATGTGGGCCATAACCATTGAAAGCAAAATTATAAACAGAATGTTTATATTTAAGATTCCTGTTTGTATAATAAGATAAGGTTTCGTCATCATTTACCGATTGACCAAAAGTGACGGAACCTCCATAAAATAACAAACAAGAATTATTATCTTTTTTATTAAATTGCACTCGGTGTCCAAAACTATTTATTGTATATTTATTTTCTTTAAATAATTCATTATTTCTAAAAGTTTTTTCAATGAATACTTTGTTTTTTTTAGGATGGTATCCAAATTCATTGTTAATTGAATATTCTAAGTCAGACTCAATAAAATAAATACTTTCTTTAGTTGTTATTTTCGGTGCCAAAATATCAATCAATAAAAAACCAAAAAATATATAAGATACAATAAGAAAAAAAATTTTTTTAACTTTAAAATAAATTTTTAAAAATATTATTACTAAGAAAAAAAATAATAATTTTAAGTTTACAAAAATCGAAAGTATGGCAATAGGTATAAAATACCTTAAAGATATATATCCCGACAAATTTCTCATAAAGAAATACTTTTATAAAGTATTTTTACAATATGTAGAGTATATTTAATTCTATGGAACGAGTATTATTTATTTTTAAAGATAAACCCTGGTATATTAATCACATCAAAATGAAATTTTCACAACATTTTGAGCAAAAATATTTTTTTATTTCAAATAAAATCAATTTATCAAGAGAAGAAATAATATTTTTAATTAATAAAATTATAAATAAAAATAAAATAAAAAAAGTTTTTTTTGATATAGATTATACAAGTTATATAAACAAAAATTTTGTATCTAAAATAAATTCGAAATACAAAATTGCTTTTAGTTTTGATACAGAAGAAAATATAATAAAAATAAATAAAAGTATTGGCGCTTTTAGCCATTTTCTTACTGCTGAGCCAAAATTAGTAAAGAAATTTGAAAAAAAATTAAAATGTTTTTTTTTTCCATTAGAAACAAGTGAAAAATATTTCAAAAAAATGAATATAAAAAAAAAATATGATATTTTTTTTTTTGGTGAACTGAAGGCTGATAGAAAATTATATATTAATGAGTTAAACAAATTAAGAATTAGGAAAAAAATATTAATAAATACAAAAAATAAAATTAGTGACACTAAACTTAATAAGATAATAAATAAATCCAAAATAACTATTAATTTTTCCAAAGGTATAAACAAAAATTCAAATAAATTTTATGATCAATTTAAAGGAAGAATAATAACAAGTGGTTTATCTGGAACATTTTGTTTATCTGAAAAATATCTCTCTAGTAAAATTTTATTCCAAAAAAATTTTCCCTCATTTTCAAATGAGAAAGACATGATTAAAAAAATTAATCTTTTAATAAAAAAAAAAAATTACCTCAATAATATTACCGGTTTATTTGTAAAAGACTGTATTAAATTTTCAGATAAAATTTATATTAAAAAAGTTTTGAATTTTTTGAATCAAAAAAATAATTTTAAAAAATATGTTTTAGATTTTGATGAAGCTAAAGATTTAATTAAAATTTCATCCAGAAAAAATAATCTCCAAATATACTTAACTAATTTAAATAATATATTGTTAGATTTAAATAAAAAAAATAAAAATAATATTTTAAATATCTCTTTGCTTGCTATTTTCGGCATAATATATTTTTTTAAAAATTTAATGAAACTAAAATAAATTTTTGATAATTAATCTTTTTTTTAAATATTTAAAACTGCAATAAATGTCTCTTGAAATATTTACACTCTTCCAAACTATTTAGATCTAATTTTAACTTTTTTTTATTTTTCCGATAATTTTCTTTTATTATCTGTAACTCAACCGTAATCATAAAATTGTGTCTTGGAATAAGGACTTTTAATTTTTCACAGATTTCTTTTCCAGTTTTTTAAGAAAACCTTTATATATCATCATGGCTAAAACAACATCTTAAAACCTTCATCTTATAAAAATATCAAATGGTTCGTAAAAAAAATGTTTTGGAAGTTAATAAAGAGTATTTAGAAAATTTAAATATTTTAAAAATATTTAATTTTCTAAATATATTTTTTATTGCTATGACTTATTAAACTTTAACATTAAAAAAAATGCAAAAAAGTGTAAATGACTTGATAATATTGGCAGGGGGGAAAGGTACTAGATTAAAAAAATATACCAAAAATAAACCTAAGCCTTTAGTCAAAATTGGAAATTCTAGTATATTAGAAAGAATTATAAACAATTTATCAAAATTCCAGTTTAGAAAAATATTTATTATAACTGGATATAAATCAGAGCAAATATTCAAAAAATTCCACAACAAATATATTAATTTTAATCAAATTATCTGCTTAAAAGAAAAAGAAGCAATTGGCACAGGTGGATATATTAAAAACAATATTAAAAAATTTTCTTCAAGATTTTATGTTGTAAACGCTGATAGCTTTTGTGATTTTAATTTTATCAAATTTGAAAAGATTAAATTAGGCTCAAATTTAGGTAAAATTGTTTTAACTAAAAATATAAATTATTCAAAAAATGGTAAATTAAATAACCTTACTATAAATAAAAATAAAATAGTTGTTGAAACAAATAAAAATAAATTAATGAATGCGGGAATTTATTTTTTAAAAAAAAAAAGTTTTGCGAAAAAAATTAATAAAAAAATTATATCTATAGAAACAGATATTATTTTACCTCTAATTAAAAAAAAAAGAATTTCTGGATATTTTAATAATAATTTTTTTTTAGATATTGGAACACCAAAAAACTATCTTAAAGCACCATCTGAATTTAAAAAAAATTTGATTAAACCTGCAATTTTTTTAGATAGAGATGGAACAATTAACGAAGACTATGGTTATGTACATAAGTTTGGGAATTTTAAATTAAAAAAAAATATACTTAAAACTTTAAAGTATTTAAGTGGTAAAAAAGTATACATTTTTATCGTAACAAACCAAGCAGGTATAGCAAAAAAAAAGTTTACGATTAATGATTTTAATAACTTTCAAATTCAATTTAAAAAATTTTTTTCAAAATATAATGTTTATTTTGATTATATAGCTTTTTGTCCATTTCATGAAAAAGCCTTAGATTTAAAATATAGAAAAAAAACAAATTATAGAAAACCTGGAAATCTAATGGTTAAAAATATATTAAAAATGTTTTATGTCGATTTAAAAAAATCTATTTTTATTGGTGACCAAAAAAAAGATTTTTTGTGTGCTAAAAAATCTAATATCAATTTTTTGTACTACTCAAAAAATATATTGGAAAATATTAAAAAATATATTTAATAATTATTTTTAAATTTTTTATTTTTAATTAAATTAAATACCTCTATTAATTCCTTTATACCTGTTTCGAGATTAATGGTTGCTTTAAATCCAGCTTTCTCAATTTTTTTATTGCTAACAAAATAATCTCTTTGATCTGGATCTTTTATAGTATTATTTATTTTAATTCTTAAATTTGGAACATATTTTTTTATTTTTTTTAACAAATCTAGTTTTGTTATGTTTGCAGATGAAAGGCCTAGATTATAGGTATTATTTTTAATCCTTTGAAAATTTTTTATTGAAAATAAAATAGCACTAGCAACATCTCTTACATGTATAAAATTTCTTCGAAAATGAGGCTCAAATACTTTAATCTCCCCTTCCTTTAGGGATTTTAAAACCATAAAATTTACTAATAAATCAGTTCTCATTCTATACGAATATCCAAAAACTGTAGCCAATCTAAAACATAAAGAATTACCCCTGTTTGTAACAATTTTTTCAGCATCATTTTTAGTTCTTCCATATAGAGACACTGGATTTAATGGAGAGTTTTCATCGCAATATTTATCTTTTTTTCCAATTCCATAACCTGAATTTGAAGTTAGATAAATAATTTTTTGTTTAGATTTACTTAATTTACATACATCATTTATTGCCCCAACATTTAGTAATTTTGTGGTTCTTGGATGCTTATCACATAATGGTGCTCCTACTAAAGCGGCAAGTGGAATAATAAAATCTTTATTTTTAATATATTTTTTAATTAAATTTTTATTAAGTACATCTCCATAAACAAATTTAAAATTGCTATAATAATTCAAATGTAATAATGAGGTTTTAGAGAAAACCATTTTATCAATAACTGTTACATCATAACCTTCCTCGACTAAATACGTAGCTATCATTGATCCCAAGTAGCCAGCTCCACCTGTAATTAAAATTTTCTCTTTTTTATTCATCTCTCATACTCATAATTGGTTTTGATTTGATTGGCCATTTGATATTTACTCTAGTATCATTCCATTTCAAAACTTTTTGTTTATCTACATCAAAATATTTTCCTTTATAAGATAATTTGTAATGAAACAAGCAACTATTGCTAAGACACAAATGACCATTTGCATACATTGGAGGAACTAAAATTTGAATATTTTTTTTTTGATCTAATATCCATGATTTATGCTTCAAATATTCTTTGGAGTTAGGATTGCAGTTTACAACCACAAAAAAAATTTTTCCATAAGGACAACTAATTAATTTCCATGTTTTATTGTCATAATGAAGACCTCTTAACACATTTTTTTTGGAAAAGGAAAATTTATCATGTTTAAAATTTAAACTTAAATTTTTTTTATTCCATGATGTCCATATTAAACCTCTTTTATCAGAGTAATTATCTGAGGTAATTATCTTAATCGAATTCTTCATTATCTAAACTATTAAGTATTTTGCAAATTTTAATAATTTTATTTTTCTTAAGAGAAGGATAATTTCCTATGTAATATCCAAAATCATGAATATGCTCTACAACTGGAAATTTTTTAAAATCAATTTTTTTTAAAATATCCTCCAAATATGGTTGCCTCATCTGATTACCACCTCCAGCGTTGCCTCTTCTAAATTCTATACCAAATCTAAACATCAAATTTTCTAATTTATCTCTTAATTTAAATGATGGTTTATTTAAAATTAATGGGAATGCATAATTACAATTTCCCTTTAAATCAAAACTTGAATAAAATATTTTACTATCTAAATGTTTTAAGAAAAATTTTAAATTTTCTTTTCTTTTTAAATTATTTGCATCTAGTCTTTTAAGTTGACTTAGACCTATTACTGCAGAAATTTCATTACTTCTCATATTGTAGCCTGCATTCATAAAAATAAACTGGGGCGATAAATAATTATATTTTTGTTTAATTTTTTTTTCTAAAGGTTTATTGTTCATTTCTCTAAGCATGCCGTGCGCCCTAAGCATTCTGACAGTTTCATATATTTTTTTGTTATTTGTGCATACCATCCCTCCCTCTATAGTTGACATATGATGAGCATAATAAAATGAAAAGTTTGAAATAATTCCAAAATTTCCAAGTTTTTTATTTTTGAACTTAGCACCATGTGACTCACAAACATCCTCTATTAAAAAAATTTTTTTTCTTTTTATTATTTTTAAAAGTTCTTCATTTAAACCATTAAAACCTTGAGCATGCGTTAAAAAAATTCCAAATGTTTTTTTATTTATTTTACTTTTTACCTGATCAATATTCATAGATAAATTTTTATAATTTATATCTACAAAAATAGGCTTGAAGCCATTTTTAATTACCGAAACAATATCTGAAATCCATGTTAACGATGGAACTATTATTTCATTTCTCTTATCAGTTTTATTTAGAGTAGCTAAAGCTGATATACTTAAAAAATTTGCAGATGAACCTGAATTAACAAAAACACTATACTTTGTTCCTAACCACTTAGACCATTCTTCCTCAAATTTTTTTACTTTTTCATTTTGAGTTAATATTGGTTTTTTTTTCAAAAATGTGATTAAAGATTTAAAATCAATTTCTTGGAAATTGTCATGCATTAATGGATGAAAAAAATTATTCATCAGAATATACTACCTCAGACCCTCTATTGGTAAAATTTACAGGGAACAATAATCTTGAGTTCATTTTCTTAAAAAAATATTTTTGGTTATCTAGTGGAACATAGAATAATAAAAATCCACCTCCTCCAGCTCCTAATAATTTACCTCCTAACGCACCTGATTTAATACCATTGGAGTATGCACTGTCTATAAAACTTGAAGATACTTGCTTGCTTAAGTTTCTTTTAATTTTCCATGTTTCATTTAATAACTTTCCAAAATCATCATATTTTTTAGATTTTAATATTTTTTTTGACTCTTTCACATGGTCTAATATTTCGTACATATTTTTTTTTTTATTTTTATTTAATTTTTTAACATAAGAGTTCGCAACGTATTTTGCTGTTCTATTAATATCTGTATAATAAATAAATAAATTTTTAGAAAAATTTTTTGAATCTTTTTCAAATTGAAAAATTGGCACAACTTTAAAATTTCCATCAGTATCAAATTTAATTGAATTAAATCCACCAAATGCCGCAGCAACTTGATCTTGAGAACCAACAGTTTCTTTCAACACATCTCTTTCTATATAAATACTTTTTTTTGAAAGATTTTTTTTATTTAATTTGAAACCAAAATAATTATTAATTGTATTTATTAATCCCACAACAAATGATGAGCTAGAACCCATGCCACTTCTTGCTGGTAATTGACCATTATAATGAATTTCTAAACCTGGAATTTTTTTTATTTTTTTTTTTATATCTTGTAAAATCATTCTAATAGGCAAATGTTGAATTTTAGAAATCTCTTTAACCATTTCAAGTTTAGAGTACACAACTCTGTATTTATGATCAAAAAATGAAGGAAGGTTTCTACAAGAAATATATATATGCTTATCAATAGTTGATGAGATAACTTCACCTCCATTTTCAAGATACCACTGAGGATAATCTGTCCCACCTCCAAAAAAAGAAATCCTATAAGGTGTTTTGCTTAAAATCATTTATTTTTCGTTATAGTAATCACCATATTCAACTAAAATTGTACTTACACCGTCTTTTCTATTTATAGCCTTTTTATATTCTTTAAATATATTTTTTGGTTCTTTTAATTTTACAACATTGATATTTTTACACATCATTTTAACTGGTTCTGTAAAATCCCCAATATGTTGAAACTGTGGATGTAGTGGTCTTTCTGAGCCAATACTAGTTCTAATAATTGCTTTTGACTTATATTTATTTTTTCCATTCATTATATGTAACTTATCTAAATGATTTACTAATTGATTGATTGCAAGTAACATAAAATTCCACCTAGGAAAAATACTAACTGGAATATAACCATTCATTAACAAACCAATTGTCATTCCCATCTGCATGTCTTCTGTTACTGGAAGCTCTAACTTTTTAATTTTATTAACATCCTTTAAAGTATTTGACATTGCAGTTCCAGGCACTTCGACTGCTTGGCCAATAAATATGCACTTTTTATTTTTGGAAAGGAATTCCATTGATTTTTTTAATTCACTAAAATATTTCATTAAAATTGAACTCTCTTACCAGCTCCAGCGTGAGGATATTTCAAATGGTATTTATAATAGGTTAAATATTTAGAATTTTTTTTCTCGAAGCTAAGTTTTTTTAAAGACCAGACCTTTCTCGTATCTGTACAAACAGATTTTGAATTATCCTCAACAATAAAATGTATTGGGAGTTTCTTATTTACAGCATATTTAAAACATTCATGCATAATTCCTGTTTCAGATGTCATTTCTCCAATAAAGCAATATACCTTGGATTTATTTTTTTTTAATTTATTAGCCAAAGCAACACCCAAAGCAATTGGAATTATTCCACCCACAATAGCTGAAGAATAAATTTTATATTTCGGAAAACATAAAGAGATTGACTTTCCATCTAAAATCTCTTTTTCTAGTAATTTTTCTGGAACGCCTTTCAGAAGACATTGGTAATGAGACCTCCAAGAACAAAAAATCCAGTCATTTTTTTTTATTTTTTTGAATATTTTGATTAATTTATCCTCATTATTACTATAGAGATGTATTGGTGCTTTAATTTTTGCCCTATTAAACAAACTAGCGATTTTATTTTCAAAATTAATTAATTTTTTTTTCATTTATAAGATTATTATGGATATATATTATAAAAATGAATTGAATATAAACTTTATTTATAAACTTAAAAGATCAAAAAAATTATGACAGATTTATTATTGGTAAATCCTGGAAATTCCAAAGGGATATATCAAAATTTATCAAATAAATACTCTGCTATTGAACCTCCTACTTGGGCATTATTATTAGCAAAAAGCTGTCTATCAAAAAATTATAAAGTTAAAATATTAGACTGTAACGCAGAGGCAATGAATAACGAGTCAGCCTTAGAAAAAATAAAAAATATAAAACCAAGATTAATTTGTTTTGTAGTCTATGGACAAAATGTAAACTCAGGGACTACTAATATGAGTGGTGCAATAAGTTTATTAAATTATTTAAAAGATAACTTTATTGATGCTCCAATAGCGTTTATTGGTTCACATGTTCAAGCGTTACCAGTTGAAACATTAAAAAAAGAAAAAAATATCGATTTTGTATTTACAAATGAAGGTGTTTATGCCTTGTGGAATGTTTTAGCTTTAAAAAAAATTACAAAAGATTATTTGTCAAATATAAAAGGAATAGCTTTCTTGAAAGAGAGTAAAGTTGTTTTTAATGAACCTGAAAAAATAGTTCCAAATGAAAGAATGGATATAGACTTACCTGGCTATGCTTGGGAGTTGTTGCCTTATAAGGACTCACCTTTAGACCTTTATCGTTCTCCAATGTGGCACGCGGAATATATACAAGAAAATAGATCACCTTACGCAGCAATTCAGACTTCTTTAGGTTGTCAATTCAGATGTAGTTTTTGTATGATTAATTTAATCAACAGGAACAATACCGATGAAGTTGGTGTTGCCAATCAATATAGTAAAATGCGTTATTGGTCGACTAATTTTATAATTAAGGAATTCAAGAAACTAATTTCGCTTGGTGTAAAAACAATAAAAATAACAGATGAAATGTTTCTGCTAAATCCTAAGTATTATATTCCGTTATGCGAGATGTTATCTGAAATAAATAAAGATGATACTTTAAGAATGTGGGCATACTCTAGAATTGATACCATAAAAAAAAAATCGGTTTTAGATCTTGTTAGAAAAGCTGGTATTAAATGGTTATGCTTAGGAATAGAAAGTGGTGATAAAAATGTAAGACTTGAAGTTTCAAAAGGTAAATTTGAGGATGTAAATATAAAAGATGTAATAAAACAAGTTCATGATAGTAAAATAGAAGTAATGGCAAATTATATTTTTGGTTTACCAGGTGATGATATGGAAAAAATGAAAAAAACTTACGCTTTGAGTAAAAAGCTCTGCACTGTTGGTTGGAATGCATACCCTTCAATGGCACTTCCAGGCAGTCAGCTTTATTATGAAGCTAAAAAAAATAACGCTAAATTACCTGATGATTATGAGGGATATTCTTTTCATTCATATAACACTCAGCCTTTATCAACAACAAAACTTTCAGCAAGTGAAATACTTGAGTTTAGAGATAATTGTTTTACAGATTATCACCAAGATAAAAATTTTCTAGAAAAAATAAAAAGTAAATTTGGAATTGAAGCTGTTAATAATATAAATGAAATGACAAAAATTAAATTAAAAAGAAAAATAATTGAGGAAAAAAGTTAATATTAAATACTATTTATACAAAATAATTTTATTTTTCCTTGCTAATTTTTAAAACTCCAATAAATGCCTCTTGGGGTATTTCCACTCTTCCAAACTGTTTAGATCTAGCTTTACCTTTTTTTTGTTTTTCCAATAATTTTCTTTTACGATCTGTAGCTCCACCTCCATGAATTTTTGTCAAAACATCCTTTTTGAACCCTTTTATAGTTTCTCTGGCAATAATCTTTCCTCCTATTGCAGCTTGAACTGGTATCATAAAATTATGTCTCGGAATTAAATCTTTTAATTTTTCACAAACTTCTCTTCCAGTCTTTTGAGCAAAATCTTTATGTATCATCATAGCTAAAGCATCAACAGGTTCAGCATTTACTAAGAT
>MDSW01081995.1_pt1 | contig 10664 bp, 9 predicted proteins | sample 811171 | NCBI WGS metagenome assembly MDSW01 (sample SAMN05326641, study PRJNA326480) | marine metagenome | isolation source: seawater | place: Atlantic Ocean: North West | collected 2012 | reverse complement strand
GGCTGAGAAAAGAGAGCAGGCTCGTATAGCTCAAGAGAAAAAAGAGGCTGAAGAGAGAGAACAAAGACAAACAATAAAAGCTTTTGGATTCAAAGACCTCAAAACTGGATTAACATCACAAATCATCACCGAACTAGATGTCTGTAATAGAACATGGACCTCCGATAAAATAGATTTTAATAGAAATGATATCCCTCCATTTTTTGATTTAGAATGCTATGGACTGGATAATATGAAGTTTCATTTATATTTCGCTCATAAAAATAATCTTAAGCATAAATATTTATATAGATTAGTGATCGATTTAGGCACGCTAGTAGGTATAAATTTTTGGGATGAATTAGACGATATATTCTCAGGAGAGGATCCCTCAAATATTTATCATAAATACCGAAATATTTTAGAAAATAAGTACAAATTAGACTTTTCTTTTTCAAAGCAAGACCTTCAAGAATTTGAAAAAGGGAAGAGAAATTCCCTTTATGTAGTCTACGAAAAAGGGAAAGTAGTATTGAAAATTATCAAACTGAAACATGGTATAAATGAATGGTCAACTAACTTAAATATTGAATATAGAGAAGAGAAATATGCAACAGCTTTTTTTAATGACAACAAACCTGCCAAAGCGCAAAATAGTGATTTTTAATTTCTTCCGATTAAACCCTCTGCTAACATATTCAATTCTTCCCACCTAAGCTAAAAAGATCTTCAATTAGAATGTCAAACGAATTAAATAATCGACTTGGAGAAGATGGAGCATTTGTAATTGGTCCCGCGCGCTGTGGCTCAACATTAGTTTCTGATATTCTGAATCTCCATCATGACATACTGAGCATTTCAGAATTTATAGCATCGAATGGATTAGACTCTCTACTTAGAGGAAAGGTTACAGGTGCTAGCTATTGGAATAGATTATCAAAAGCATCTCCCATACTTCGAATGATGATAACACCAGAAACTATGCCAAATGAGTTTCTTTATCGATCAGACACAGGACGCTTTCCAATTCATAATGTCCCACCAATACTCAAAATGACTTTGCCACATTTAAGTAATAACCCAGACAACCTGTTTGAATCGTTATCAAATACTATCCCCAACCAACCAAAGCAATCAACGCAAGCTCACCATGCAATGTTTTTTCAAAATTTAAAAAGCTTATGTGGGGGGAATATTTGGGTAGAAAGGAGTGGCATGAGCCTTATGTACGCAAGACTACTTCCGCAACTTTTTCCAGAGGCAAAATTTATAATGCTTTATAGGGATGGTCGTGATGTGGCTATTTCACTTCAAGCATTTAAGCCAGCTCGTGCAATTATTTGGATCTGGACACTTCTTCGTAAAATTGGTGTAGACCCTCTTGATTTTGAAAACCCTATGGGTCGAAGTCGCAAATATAAATTAAATGAATATTTCTTTTTATCAAAATGGGCCGCCAAATGGATGCTGAACAATCCACCCCCTTTGAAAGCGTGCGCTGCCTTCTGGAGTGAAATGACGATAAAGGGTTTAGATGAATTTAAGAAAATACCGAATAGTCATCGATACTATCTATGCTATGAAAATCTTGTGACAGATCCGAGACCCCAACTAACTGCATTAGCAAACTTTTTAAACGTCGACCCTCATAAAGATTGGCTCAAGAAAGCATCTGTTTTACCACGCAAACTTAAGCCACGCTGGAAGGACCTAGAGCTTATAAAACAAAAAAGGCTTGATGACTGGACAAAATTTGCCCGAACGGAAGCAGATAAATTTATGTGCTAATTACTGTTAGGTCATTAGGTTAATAAATATACTTTTTCAACTAATGTTATTCTGGCTTCCGAACCCCTTTTTGAGAAGTAATCGAACCGTAATATTTAATCTGTCTGTGATTTTCAAAATTGAATATGGTCTCTTTAATTTTATCTCCTGCAGATAAATCACATTGTGTTGTGATGACTTCATCACCCTCAGATTCACAAACAGCAACAATTTCTCCAGTAGGGGAAATTATACAAGACCCACCAATATGATGTACACCCTCCTCTACTCCAGCCTTAGCTGCCGCTAAAACCCATGTGCCATTCTGATATGCTCCTGCTTGCATACAAAGATGATTATGAAACATGCTTAGATCTGTCAACTTAGATAATCCATACCTATTGTTGATGGGAGTATTGTATCCTAATGCAACAACCTCAACTCCCTGAAGCCCGAGCATACGCCAAACTTCAGGCCAGCGCCTGTCATTACAAATACACATACCAAAAACTCCACCTTGGTAATTGAATGCTGGAAAACCCAAGTTTCCGACATCAAAATATTTTTTCTCGAGATGTTGGTGTGACACTCCGGTTAATGGCTCTTCACTACCGGGCAAATGTATCTTTCTATATTTGCCGACTATACACCCGCTAGTATCTACGAGAATTGAAGTATTAAAAAATTGTTTTCTTCCCAATGAGTCCTTTTCCAACTCAGCATAACCTAAATAAAATCCACAATTAAGTTGCCCTGCCCGTTCAAACAAACGGCTAGTATATGTATTTGGCATTTTGGATTCGAACCAAGACTCTAGCTCGTCATGATCATCATATACCCAACGAGGGAAAAAAGATGTTAGGGCTAATTCGGGAAAAACAATAAAGGAGGAGCCCTGTTGATGCGCCTCTTCCATGAGCACGATCATCCTATCTACAACCTTATGTCGACTTTCGGATCTAGCCACTGGACCCATTTGTGCGATAGAGACATTTAATAAACGCCTCGAAGCCATACATACTTCTCCCAATTAGATTTATTAAGACGCAATATTTAGTTAATTGGTAATAAAACTTTATAACTATTTAGGTGCGTTTTTATACAAAAGTTCTTTATGAAGCTTATTAGATTCGAGGTAATTTAAGATCGCTGACGGTGAAAAATCGCTATCCGGCTCAACATCAGAGTTAAAATGACCAAATTTATCTACTCCCCTAACTAGTAAAGCTCTATCTTTATCATATGAGGACTGAACCTTTGTTGAAATGTATCTTATAGCATAGCCTATACGTGAATCATTTGATTGATTAGGTTCTGAACTATGGACTAAATCAATATGATGAAGAGAAACTTCACCGGGCTCTAAGGTCATATCAACGACTAAATCATCGTCAAATTCTTCCTTCACTTCCTGACCTCGAGACAACAGGTTATCGGGGTGGTAGGTTTCAACATGTCTTAAATTAGGTCCTCTATGAGAACCACGAACTGCTTTCATTGCCCCAGATAAACGTGTAGCGGGCGATAAGGCCACCCATGCAGTCAAAACTTCTCCTCCAGAAAGCCCCCAATAGTTTGAGTCTTGATGCCAGGATACAAACGTACGATCATCAGGCTTCTTAGTAAAAAAAGATCCCCCCCAACATAAAATATTAGGACCTAATATATCCTCTACGGTATTAAGAAGAGTAGGGTTTTTAACCAGGTCATTGAGAGTAGTTAACAGTAAATGGGATTTGTGCCCTAATTCTCCACCAATTTTTGCGAGCATAGAATTATCTATAGATTCTATATGACTTCTGATACCTATAGCCTGATTTTTTGACATAATCTTGATTGGATAAAGATAGCCATTATTTTGATAGTTTTCTAAATTATTTGAGTATATTTGTTTGGACATAACCACTTCCTGATTAATTAAAATTTATGTCTCTAAAACGACCTTCCCAAAAAAATTTCGAGACTCGATAAGTTTATGAGCTTCTGACATTTGAGATAGATGAAAGTTTTTTGCAATTACCGGCTTAACTTTCCCTGATGCAACAAGCCTAAGAGCTTTTTCATTATTAATTTTTGGTGAGAAGTGATTTCCAGAAATATGTATTTGTTTACGAAAAATTTCTATTATATCAATTTCAACGTGTTCTCCTGCATGAGCCCCACACGTAGCCAGGCGTCCATTATGGTTTAATGCCCTTATACTCTCTTGCAACACATTCCCCCCAACCATTTCAATGCATACTTCTACGCCTCGACCACCCGTGACTCTCATTACGCCTTCTTCAATACTCTCTTTATTATAGTTTATACCATATGAAGAACCGAGCTCCTTTGCTCGAGCTAATTTTTCATCCGAACCTGCAGTAGAAATTACCATTCCCCCAGCATTTGCCGCAAGCTGAACAGCTGCGGTACCCACACCAGAGCCAGCAGCATTAATTAAAACTGCTTCGCCCGGCTGAACATTGGCATGAACTACGACTAATTCCCAAGCTGTAGCAACCGCAACCTGTGTTGCTGCAGCATCAATAAAACTCAACTCATCAGGCATACGAACTATATTATCATCTGTTACACGAACGTACTCCGCATAAGTACCCCAATGAGTAACGCCCAGCTTATCAAAATGCATACAAATATTGTCATGTCCGCTCAGACACCTATAACAATGGCCACATGATGTTGTCAGGTAGGGCATCACACGCTCACCAGGCTTAAATGCCGTCACTGCAGAACCAACTTCTGTTATAATTCCTGCTCCCTCAACACCAAGAACATGGGGCATTTGGGAGTCTAAATGACCTGAAATTCCATTACGGACATCCAAATCAAAATGATTAACGCCGATAGCTTTAATATTAATAAGAACGTCTCTAGGACCTAAAACTGGTGTCTCCACCTCTTCATAGGAAAGAACCTCTGGACCACCATGTTTATTTATCACAATTGCCTTCATTTTATTATCTCCTATTACGCCTGCTCATTCTTCGACGAGCAGAATCTAATACCGCACGGCGAGCGGTTGATGTAGCTAACTCTGCTTTTTTAGAAGACTTATAAATTACTCCCTCCAAACTTTCTTTTTGGTTTGAGTCTGGGGGTCCTTTTAATTCTATAATATTTCCATCAGGGTCGGATATATACATTGATGGTCCGTGTCCGAGAGACCCATATCTTCTCTCAATATCACCTGGCAAAACTCCTAAGCGAGATAAATGTAATCTAATTTTTTTTTCATCAAAACTTAGAAGCTGTATAGCAAAGTGGTCCATGTTGCGCCTTTTTTTTGTTGGTGGACCACCTCCCATTTTCCCGAGGGAACCGTTAACCGGAACTAGATCAATGAGCGCAACACCTAAACGTAATTGATATAACCCCAGCTGGGGAACAACCCGCTCTTCTATACACCCCAGAACTGACTTATACCACTTTAATGAGGTTGCAATATCTTGTACCCTTAAAACAACATGATCTAGACCAATTACATTTATAGCTCCCATTCCTCCTCCTAACCTCTAAATGCATTGTAAATTTTTAAAATGTATTTTTAATGCATAATATTTCTATTTTTATTGTCCACCCCAAATCTTTTTAAGTCTTTCAACTGAAAAATGATCACTTTTACACAAACTGATTATTCGATCTTCTCGAGATGCAATATCTCGAGATACTGAGATGATTTCCTCAATATCTTTTTCTTGCAAAATTACTGCTCCGTGGACATCAGCATGAATAATATCGCCTGAATTCACAACCATTCCACAAACATTAACTTCACATGCAAACTCAGCCATATGGAACCAAATATGAGAAGGTGCTACAGATGCATGAAGACACTGAAAACCATCTACCATCATATCCATGTCACGAACAGCGCCATCAGTTATTAGCCCCTCACATCCTAGAGCAGAGTGCATGGCACTCATTACTTCTCCAAAAATTGCTGCTGATCTAGCACGTGAACCATCACCATCCTGAAAAACTACAATTCTTGGTCCTTTCATACTGGAGACATAATCAAAATATTTTCCTTCGAATTTTTTCTGTTCATTAATACTTCTTGGTCCAGGTCTAACTCCTCTATAAATTGCTGTACAGGCGTGTCCAACTATTGGCGGCAAATCAGGACGAATACAATTAAGATTGGCTGTGGTAAATCCATACCCCCTTCTACTCGGGTCAACAATCTCTAAAGCGTTGCATACAGTAGGAGTATCTAATTTTTTTAAATGTTTTATATGAGAGTTTTTGATCAACTAGACCTCCCCTTAAAATTAAAAACCTATTTTTTTTAATAAACAGAATATTAATTTTAATCATATATCCAATTTTATATCTTGGTATATAAGATAATAACACAAAACCTTTATCAGACTTAAGCTAAAGTAACGTTGCTCAAAGCTTGATTGAATCGCGGTATTCGTGACACACTGATGCTTAACCGAAAATCATAATAAATTATAAACTATCACTATATAAATTATTTGCTGATTTCACTGTGGAGCAAACATGAAAGTTAGAGCAGCCGTAGCACATAAAGCTGGTGAACCATTGAGCGTAGAAACAGTTGAGCTAAGCGGTCCACGTTCTGGAGAAGTGCTTGTTGAAATGAAAGCTACTGGTATCTGTCATACAGATGCCTTCACTTTATCAGGTGATGACCCAGAAGGAATATTCCCAGCTATCCTTGGACATGAAGGAGCAGGTATTGCTGTAGAAGTTGGGAAAAATGTAAAATCAATTGAGCCTGGTGATCATGTAATACCTTTATATGTGCCTGAATGCAGACAATGTGAATATTGCACAAGCGGACGTACAAACTTATGCCAAGCGGTAAGAGAAACTCAAGGTAAAGGGTTAATGCCTGACGGATCAAGCCGTTTTTCTATTGGTAAAGACAAAATTTTTCATTACATGGGAACGTCAACTTTTTCAAATTACAGTGTAGTACCAGAAATTGCATTAGCAAAAGTTCGCCGCGATGCACCGTTTGAAAAAATTTGTTATATTGGATGTGGTGTTACCACCGGCATAGGAGCAGTTATCAATACAGCTAAAGTTTGGCCTGGAGCTAATGTTGTAGTTTTTGGTTTAGGAGGTATAGGTCTAAATGTAATTCAAGGTGCTAATCTAGCTGGTGCAAACCAAATTATTGGAGTAGATATAAACTCTAATAGGAAAGATCTTGCTCAGCAATTTGGTATGACCGAGTTTGTTGATGCACGAGATGCAGGCGAAGACCTAGTTCCTTTTCTTGTTAATTTAACTGGGGGGGGAGCAGACTTCAGCTTTGAATGTATTGGAAATGTCAATACAATGCGTCAAGCCCTAGAATGCTGCCACAAAGGATGGGGAGAAAGCATAATCATTGGAGTAGCCGGTGCTGGTCAGGAAATTTCCACCCGCCCATTCCAACTTGTTACTGGACGAGTTTGGCGCGGAACCGCTTTTGGGGGGGCAAAAGGCAGAACCGATGTTCCTAAAATAGTCGACTGGTATATGGATGGAAAAATACAAATAGACCCAATGATTACGCACACATTCTGTCTTGATGAAATAAATAATGGCTTTGATCTTATGCATGAGGGCAAATCAATTCGTAGTGTAGTGACCTATTAGCTAAAAATACCTCAGTCATTCACTAAATACACTCAATTAAATAATTAAAATAATTTTAAGGATTTTATTAATGGCATTTCTGATTGCTCTACATCTCCTTGCCTCAGTAATCTGGGTAGGAGGAATGTTTGTTGCTTATACAGCTGTTAGACCATCTGCAATGGAACTTTCGCCTGAAGAACGTTTTAAGTTATGGAAAGGTATTGGGGCAAGGTTTTTCCCAACTGTTGGTCTTTGCTGTATTATTTTAGTTGCAACAGGTTATGCTATGATTTTTGAGGAACTTGGGGGGTTTTCAACAACCGGGATACACGTTCATATTATGCAAGTAACTGGTTGGATTATGATAGCTTTATTTGGTCACTTAGTCTCATCCCCATATAGAAAACTAGTTAGAAGTCTTAAAAAAGGAAACAAACAAGATTGCGCTAAAGCACTTGCAAATATGAGAAAATTTGTGGGAATAAATTTATTGATTGGACTAGCTACCATTATAATTGGTTCAACAGGTCAATATTGGGGATAAAGGTCCTCTATATCAGAGCTATAATTAAAACTAGCTATATGTAAAACTTAGCTCAAAAGAATAGAAAGAATAATTATAGAAAATTAATCATATAATCTTCAATAACATCTTCCTGCTAAAAATATATTCAGGTAAAACTTATGCCCAAGAAAAATCCAAAGAACAGAAATAACACAACTAAAATTATTTCTCCTGGAGATTTAGACTGCTTAAAAGCTCTCGAGAAGAAAATTTTGTGGCTATCTGCATGGATGATACATAATGCAAATAATATACGTGAAAATCGTGATGGGCTAAAAGTTGGTGGACACCAGGCGAGTTGTGCTTCTGTAACCACTTTAATGACAGCTTTGTATTTTCATGTACTTAGAAGCAATGACAGGGTCGCGGTAAAGCCCCATGCTAGTCCAGTTTACCATGCTATTCAGTATTTATACGGAAAACAAAGTAAATCCAAGCTAGAGAATTTTCGTTCTTTTGGAGGCGCTCAATCTTATCCATCAAGAACCAAAGATTCTGACGGAGTAGACTTTTCTACAGGTTCTGTTGGGTTGGGAGTTGGCACTACACTTTTCGCATCCCTAGTTCAGGATTATGTTCATTTGAGGAGACTTGTATCCAAAGATAAAAAGCCCGGTCGTATGATCGCAGTAATGGGTGATGCTGAATTAGATGAAGGTAATGTTTTTGAAGCTTTGTTGGAAGGCTGGAAACATGGGAGTAGAAATTTATGGTGGATTATTGACTATAACAGACAAAGCCTTGACCGTGTAGTATCAGACCAATTATTTCAAAAAATTAAAGATTTTTTTCAAGCGGTTGGCTGGAATGTTGTTATTCTTAAATATGGGAAATTATTAGAAAATGCTTTTAAACAAAAAGGGGGGAAAGAACTACAAAAGTGGATAGATGAATGCCCAAATGAACTATATTCTGCTCTCACTTTTAAGGGAGGAGAAGCTTTTCGTGAAAAGCTAAATTCTGATCTAATTCATATACCTGGTATAAAAGACCTACTAAATTCTCATAATGATGAACAACTTCATAAACTGATGACAAATTTAGCGGGTCACGATATGGAAGCTGTTCTTGAAGGCTTTCAGGATATAGATGACAGTGTCCCTCAATGCTTTATTGTATATACAGTCAAAGGTTTTGGACTTCCGTTTGCAGGTCACAAAGACAACCATGCGGGGCTAATGAATAATCAGCAGATGTCAAATTTTAAGAACTCTATGCAAATAGATGATGGTAAAGAATGGGATCAATTTGCCGGTCTACCTTTAAATAAAAATACCCTTGAGAACTTCATTAATAAGGCTTCATTAAGTAAAGATAGTTATAAAAATAATAATAAACAAAAAATTGAAATTCCTAAAAACATACCCTTAAAAATTTCACCTCAGATGTCTACTCAGGAAGCCTTCGGAAAAATTCTTAATGAAATAGGAAAAGGAGATACTGAACTAGCTGAGAGAATTGTAACCACATCACCTGATGTAACAGTTTCAACCAACCTTGGAGGATGGGTAAACCGACGAGGTATATTCAATCGCGCTGACAGAGAAGACATCTATGATTCTGAAAAAGTAGTTTCTATGCAAAAATGGGCCATGAGCAAAGCAGGGCAGCATATTGAACTCGGAATCGCCGAAAATAATCTTTTTCTTCTTTTAGCATCTCTTGGTCTAAGTGAACCTATTTTTGGGACAAGACTGCTACCAATTGGCACTGTTTACGATCCATTTATTGCACGTGGGCTTGATGCATTAAACTATGCCTGCTATCAAGACTCACGATTTATGCTAGCAGGAACACCCTCGGGTATTACCCTTTCTCCTGAAGGTGGAGCGCATCAATCGATCTACACCCCGCTGATTGGATTAGGACAACCTGGATTAACCACTTTTGAGCCAGCCTACGCTGATGAGCTAGCTGAAATAATGCGTTGGGGCTTCGATCATATGCAAGAACCTAATGGTGGAGCAATTTATTTAAGACTCACTACTAGAGTAATAAGCCAACCCTCACGACAAATGAGTGATGAATTAAGAGAAAATCTTTTAAAGGGCGCATATTGGTTAGAAAACCCTGGTTTAGACTCTAAATTAGCCATTATTGTTTCTGGAGCTGTTACCCCCGAAGCCAAAAATGCTTATGAAATATTAAAAGAAGAAATCCCTAAACTTGGACTATTACTAGTTTCCTCAACTGATAAACTATACCATGATTGGCTCTCATCAAAGTCACACTCTAATGACACTAATCCAAATGTTCGATCACATATAGAAAGTTTGCTTAACCCACTAGCTGATGATGCTTGTTTAATTACTGTATCTGATTCTCATCCCGCTTCATTGTCATGGATAGGTTCTGTAATGGGACATAAACCATATTGCCTAGGTGTTACAGACTTTGGGGAATCAGGGGACATCATTGATCTTTATTCAAAACATAACATAGATGCCGATTCTATTATTGAAGCAGCAGCAACTGCGTGCCTTCAATTAACTCGTTTATCTAAAAATTAAATAACAATAATAATGCTATTATTCTGTCAATTCCCCTTCTAAAATATATTTAAGTAAACTAACTACCTGTTCAGGGTTCTCAGCAACAGCATTTGCTACAGCGTCTACTTCTTTAAGTGCATGATTTAGAGATTGATCATGGAGAGTAATAATACTTTTTCCAAGTGCGGATGCATATCCTGCGTCAAATGCTGCATTCCATTGACGATATTTTTCGCCAAACCTTATTACTACAATATCAG
>MDSW01140110.1_pt1 | contig 10665 bp, 4 predicted proteins | sample 811171 | NCBI WGS metagenome assembly MDSW01 (sample SAMN05326641, study PRJNA326480) | marine metagenome | isolation source: seawater | place: Atlantic Ocean: North West | collected 2012 | reverse complement strand
TCCCTACATTGGGGCGCAATTGAAAGAAGTCCTCCCAAATCCATTCTTTGATTTACAGGAGGAGGATACAAAAAAAGCAATGTGATTCGTAGGGCATTAACTGGTAGAGAGGTAGAACCCTCTATTGCCTTTAGAGTTATATTGTATTCATACTGCAAGACTTTCTCAATAAGTCCTGTGGAAGCACAAAACACCCCAATAAAGTTAATGAGCGAAATGCTACAAATACACGCAGAAGTAGAATATATGAAAAATAAGGAAATAGAAAAGGAGATGAAAAAACATGACTATGGGAAATCAGTCTGAAGAAAATCTCTCTAAACTTAGTCTAGCGTTTGACAGAGCAAATACTTCTATTTCAAGAACAGGCCAAGCGTTTGGTGAACTCGCTAAAAGCAGTCAAGAATGGAATATCATTAGTCGTGTTCTTTCCGGCACAGGAGCATGGAGATTACAGAATCAAATTCGTGCGATTGGTAACGTCATTAACGTATATCACACAAAACAGGAAGAAGCAACTAAATCAACAATTGAGAGCATTGAGGCTAATTTAAGGTTGGCTGAATCATTGAGAGATGTAGCAGAGGCTAAGAAAAAGTTAGAAACAGGGGGTCAGGCGTTAAAGGATGACCCTATTTTTCAATTCTTTGAAGAAATAAGTGGGGGTTCAGGCAAATCAGAATACAAGAAATATTGGGGAATGGCAGAAAAACAATTGAATAAGGCTAAATCATCCATAGCAGCATCGTTCATGCCTAATGTTACTAAGGATTATCTCAAAGGAGGTTTTTTTGCTAGTGAAGATAGTATGGGAACAATGGATTTCCTGAAAAGAAAAAGAGAAGAGTTCATGGATACAGGTTTAGGAAGACATTTCATACGGGGTGGTGGTGGTCTTAGGGATTTTGGACTTGATAAAAGAGAATCCGGTAAAGGCATTAGGCGATTTTCAGGCGACCCCTCAATAAGCAAAAGAATACAAAAATCATTTGCTAGAATAGGAGAAAAACTTGCACCAATAGCAGGGAAGATAGGTCAATACTTTGTTGTTGGTACTTTTGCATTAGGAAAGTTTTTGTTATATTTCTTGGCTATTGTTACTGGTTTTGCATTATTAATTTTCTTAATAAAGAAATTGAAAATAGGGACTAAACTAAAAGCGTTTGAGAAACGGTTTGGTATTTTTGGAGATATATTCAAGAATGTAAAAGACATATTATCCGGCGTATTTGATATATTCAAAGCCGCTTTTGGTGGTGATGGTCAAGGGCTTATGAAAGCATTTGGAAAGTTTGTCAAAGCATTAGGAGGATTATTTTTTAACATTATGAAACTAGCAGTAATGGGATTCTTACAGGTGGTTAAATTCTTAGTATCAGGTTTTATTCAGGTTATTGGAAAAGTTATAGGAAAAATACCACTTATGGGAGGAGTAGGTAAGAATATAGTAAATTTCGGAAAAGGAATTAGAGGGATGGCTACTGGTGGTGTCAGTGGTGGTGGCTTAACGTTAGTCGGTGAACGTGGGCCTGAACTAGTTAGATTACCTTCAGGAGCAAGAGTTCATTCTAATGCTGAAAGTAGAAGAATGGGTGGAGGAACAATCAACGTTCATGTTAACGGAAGAGTCGGTGCTTCTGATACTGAGATAAGAGATATAGCCAGTAAAGTAGCAAGAGAGATTAATTTACAGATGAACAGACAATCACATACGGTAGGTAGATTCTGATGGCTGAACCAAATTACAGAGTCTTCTTAGAATTACAAAGAAGAAACTCCATTGGTGCAGGTCAACAGAATAGAATATCTCTTCTTGCAACAGATGTAACAGTTTCAACTAATAAGACGGTATTAAACATGGGTGTACCATTTTCAGGAGCAATTCGTGGAGAATCATTGAATATTGCAATGGATGTGGGTATGGCTCAAAAGACTGTTAGTGTTAGTGGGTTTTTAGTTGACCAAACCATACACAAAAAGAAAAATGAAGATGGAGAGGAAACAGAAGCGAAACTGACTTCCTTTGAATTAGCCCAATTGATTCACTCATACGCAGATGCGAGTTCATTTCAAGATGACCAAAACATAAACAAATTGGTTATATTAATTCCAAGTAGAGTTGACCATAATTTCCAATATCATCCTAATGTAAATGCAGATACGGATATAGGAGATTTACCTTTGATATCATGGTCTTGGAAAAATAGAGAGTATGATAACACATTTACTTCAAATGTGAGTGGTGGTGAAACTTACTTCAAGGAATATTCAGCCAATGAAACTGGTGAAGCCTCTCTTGGAATATCAGGATTTATTCGTTCATTTTCAACTACTGTAAGTGGTCAAGAGTTTCCGGCGGTTCAATTTCAATTGGAGTTTGAGGAAGCAATGGTGGTAGCGGATAACTTCTTGGATTGAGGGATAGGGATGGTAGTAAATGCGTATGTTGGTAGTCCATACAAATTGGTTTTCCCACTACTTTCATCAGGGTATTTAGAAATAGACTACGATAAAACAGTAACACAGATAGAAGGAACTTCTGGTACTGTTGGTGGTTCAGGAGATGATACAAACACTCCAACTGCTTCTACGATATCAGACACAAGAAACATACAGATGTGGAATCACACTGGGCCTTTTTCTTTGGAATGTATAGTAACTCCTTATGATGTAAATGGCTCTGCTAAAACAGGGGCTTCTGAGTTTGGTGTTTTGGATTCTACTAAAACTCCTCCTTATCCAAGTGATACTCTAAGCAGTAGAAGTAGTACATATCAAAGCACAAGCATATTAGGAACATCAAGTGGAACTAAGTATACTGATTCTCCCTTGAAGATGATGATATTTCACAATACAAATGTAAAATTGTATTTAGAAAATACCACAGATAACAGTTACAATCAACCTGCTGAATACAAGATTGTTGCTGAGTTTAAGAGAACTGGTGGGACTACAATTAAACTTGAAACTGATACAGTTATCAAAGCAGAAAATAAATTAACAGGATACTATGACCCATATGGATACTATGATGGAATTGCAACTTCTTTAACTAAATTGGATACTGCTTCTGCAAACGGTTCAGTTTTAACGCTCGGAACTGCTAGTAATGTTAACTTAGTAGGGAAAGGAACTGAATTATTCAACAGTAGTGGAGTATCAATAGGAACAGTAGTAAGCACTAATTTAGGTGCAGGTACTATTACTATGAGCAAAGCACAAACTTCTACTACGGTGTATCTTTCTCAACTGAAAGAAGCCCTTTACTTAGAACAGATGTATAAAATATCATTCACTTACTTACCAAATGCTGCCGAGATATATTTGAATAACAATTTGGTTGCTTCAACAAGTCACACTGAATCAACAGTTGTAATACATCCAAGTGATATCAGAATATGCGGTAGTGGAACTACAAGCGAGCAGTTCTATGGTGAATTATATGAGATAGCATTACACAAGGGAAACTCGATAAACACCACGACACAAAAAACATTGAGTCCAAGTTATAGTAATATTTTCTTTTATTTCAGGTTTGGTGAATGAAGTGGGGACGACAAGCACTTCAATCGGTAGAATGTTTTATCCCATAAACGTGGGTAAGAAAGATACTGATATCACAAGTAACTATGAAAGTAGAACAACAGAGTTCACACAAGGAGATGCTTTTAGCAACGTATCAGTGAATCCACAATTCAAAACTACTAACTTAGAATATGAGAACTCTACGACATCTACCTCTTGGGTAAACTCTGCTAACTTTATTGAGATTAGAAATACATCTCATGTAACTGGGATATCAAACGATAATGCAAGTGGTATAGTGAACAGGGTATATCCAACGGGAACTGGGTTAGATACATATGCTAAGAACAGAGATGAAACTAACTCATTCAAGGTAAAGGTGTTTGATGCTCAATCCAACTATACTGATAATAACAAAAAACTCAGATATGCTACATCAGATACTACTCAAACTATTGGGTTGGATATTGATAATTATGATTACTTTATTCTGATAAACCCTGATTTAACAACGGCGGGGACAAATAGAATAAGACCTCATTTTGCTAAGATAACAAGAATAACGGCATTTGATGAGTTTGGTGATGGGGTAGAGTTTGAACCATCATACCCTACTTCTATTGCCGCTAATAGTAATTTTGAGATTTACAAAGGGCCATCCAAAACAGATACATCGGTTGTAGCAGTAAGTTACGGGCTTAGGGGTGATACTGATGCTAACACCTCAAAGTATGATGTATCTCAGAGAGCGACAAGACCAACGTTCTACTTCTACAATGATAGATTAGATGAGAAAGACCAACTGGATTATCAGGAAAAGTATACTGCTACTTCTGAAAGATGGTGGGACTACTCGACTGAAATAAATGTCAGTGCTATTTCTGCTCATACTCAATACTCATCAACAACTCCTACTGCTGGTTTCTTACTAGCACCAACAGGAGATAGGGCGAAACTTGTAGAAGGGCAATCCATTTTTGATGAGAATGATGTTTTTATTGGTAACGTGAAAGCAAAACATACTAGCACTAACGGAGCATTTTCTATTGACTTTGCAAGAGTTGCAGTATCTTCCTTCACTGCAACACAATCAGAAATCGCAACTGTTGGCACTGCAAGTCAAAGTGGAACTCCTGATAATTGCACTAGTGGTAACTACAACCCCACTGGTGGTAGTGGTAGTGGAGCAGTATTGAACATTACATTGGCAAGCATTGGAGTTGGCAATCTACAATCCGTTCAGTCAATAACAGTGGTTGATGGTGGCTCAGGGTATACTACGAGTGATAATCTATCAGTCACCTTAAGCGGGGGTAATGGAGTAACACTGACTATACCTGTTGCTAGTGTAACACATGACTACAAATCATACAAAATAGGAAAGACAATACAGAACACAGTATTCAAAACAAAAGCAAGATACTCAAACAAAGTGTATTCTTTGGGTAATAGTCCTATTAGTGCAACTATCGTAGATTCAAATAAAACAGCAGATGAGTCAGATAATAACTTTGACCCAATAAGATGGAATACTGCATTTCCTAAGATGAAAAGGCACTCACTTGATTTGCTCTCTGATACTGCCGTTACTTCTGATGGTAGACTTACTGGGCCTAATAGATATATTACATTTGAGAAAGCAGATTTCAAGAACAATAAAGTAGAGCCTATAACAAGTAGTTCTCTAAATAGTCCTAAGAATAAGTTATCTCAACTTGCAAGGATACAAACTTCTGATAATAGTGGTCTTAACCACTTGAAAATAAAAGAAGGAGATATTCTAAAAGTGAGAAGAAACTTACATAATGGGTCATTCACTAAAAAGAACTACTTTGGATTAGCAACAAGTAACAATCAAACAATAGCAATGTCTGAACTTAACAGTAAATTAGACTTGAAACACATACTGTCTACTGATGATATAGTAGAAATAGATGGTAATTACTTAGTTGTTAATGTAGTAGGGAGTAAAACAAGTGATACTGAACAGAGTTTTACTGTAAAGGATTACAAACTAATTAAGTCAAAGACTTGGACTGGAAACTCTTCAGGTTTTACAATAATAAGAAAACCAATGAAACTCACACCTTACACTGGTGTTTTGAATGTTGATTTTGAATCTGATGCAGAAGTTAAGATTGATGCTAACGGTAATTTCCAGACCCTAACTATGGATGGTGTTGGTGTTGCTAAATCAGATAGTAAAATACACAAGGCAAAGTTTACTCCTTTACTTTACAATAGCCATGTAATAGAAATTGACTATGCTGATAGATATAATAAATATGCTAAAATTATAGATGCTGATAAGACCTTTTACCAAAAATCAACTGCTTCTGCGAGTAGAATGTATTACTATCAAGGAAAGTATTCCATATCCGAAGATGTATTCAACGGTGAAGTAGATAGCATAGATGTTACTACTTCTGATGGTTTTACCACTTTCAAGTTTCAAGGTAGAGATGATACATCTAAGTTCTTAGGGGCTACAATAGACAAGACGTTGACACAACACTCTGATATTGTGAAAACAACCTTAGCCCCTATAATAACTAACTATTCTACCATAACTGGAATATCAAATGTTGCAGTAACTACAAGCGGAACTAATGCTAACAAGCAAATAACGTATAGTGGAACGTCTAATGTTACTTTGAAACCTTTTACACTTCTTTTGAACAGTAGTGGGGAATTGATTGGAGAAGTAAGTTCTGCAACATCAGGTTCTATTATTTTGAGTCATAGAATCATAAACTCGCCTATTGGAAATACAATTAGATACTTCGACCCATATTCCTCTACACAACATAATCAAATCTCAGGAACAAAGGCAATGCAGAGCAACATTGCACATACAGGAGCAATTTCTGATTTTACTTCTATTAGCGAAAAAGGACTTGCTTTCAAAAGAGGATTGGATATTGATTATGATTCCTCTTTTACATATACCCCATTACAACTAAGTTCCAACGTTGGGTCAAAGGTTGGGGATGTTTTGGGTTATGATATATCTTCACCAAAATCAATATCAACAGGAGATGCAATATTCGCATTTTCAATAGGAAATGAAAACGGCGTTACTCTTGATAAGAACGATGTTATGAGTGTTAACTCAGAAATGTTTGATATTGTGAAAGAGATTAAACAAGATGATTCTACTACTGTATTGGAAATAGCACCTAACTTCCCAATGGTATTAGGTAGGTTCGATTCTAATACATCAGATACAAGGGGCAAGAACACTTCAATATACTTAGTTAATAGCAACATAGAAACAGGAGGATTTCTACATAGAATACCTGATACATTGGAGATAGGAGGACAGATTGAACCTAAAGAAACTGTTCGCTATTGGGATTTGCAAGCACTGAATCCTAATGCCTTAGTCAGAACTTATGATAGTATATACAACGTAGGAAAAGAGCCTCAGTCAATACAGGGATATGCTATCGGTTATGGTGTTAAGGCCACAGGAGATACCAAGAGCATAACAGATACTCCAACAAACAAACCTAAGAATGGTAGCAATAATCTATTGGGTTGGAATGGCCTTAGTTCGTTTTACCATGCTTCTGTTCCTTTGCCGAAGAGTTATCCTTTAGATACTAAAAACTGGGATACTCCATACTACGAAGTTGATATTGAATATTCTAAATTAGAGCAGATAGACCCTAGAACACTAAACTACGAATTACTGATGACAGGAGATATATTTCCCTCATCTAAATTAAGACATAATAGTATATTCAAGCACAATGTAGGTTTTGATAACTATGGAGTTCTACTGGAAACTTCTCCACAGAAAACTGGCGTGGTTAAACATCAGCACTATGATGGGGCTACTTCTGAAACGCTGAAAAGAGATGTCAACTTTGAGTTAGTGAACATAAAGGAAAGCACTCCAAATGCAACTGATGCTACTAACATTAGAAGATGGGGAGTCATCAGACTAGTAGAAGCAACCTTCGATTGGCATTTCAATCCAATAGACTTTGATTCGTTGAGCCACGTTAAAGACATTCCATCTCTATCTTACTTTGACTATCATATGATTAGACCACCCTCGACCCCTGCTGTAACCCACTCTCTATTGGGTAACATGGATGTGATGGGAGATATGTTCTACAAGTCACCTGTATTGAGTTCAGCAACAAGACCAAGCACAGAGACACACCCTGATGGAGATTTCATATTGAATAGTGGTGAGTATGGTGGGCTGATAGGAGTAAGCACTACAAACAGTGGATTTGTTCAAAATGCTTTGACGGCAAATGTTGGTGAGGTGTTAGAGTTCTCAGCAGATACAGGATATACTAACTATCCTATATTTGGAGTTGAAACCTTTAGATTGTTCTCTGCACCGAATTACAGTTTAGATGAGGTATCAACAAGATTCGATGGTGAAGACGACTCAGTAGATACTTTCTTCGTTGATAAACAGGAAGGGCTTAGGGATATTAGATTCCACACAAATTGGTTGATAAGACCACCTGTTAGTATTGACCAGTTTAGCCATCAGAATCTTAAGTATAGTGTTAGTAACAATGATGTAAGTTACAACCCTATGAATGTTATACTTCCACTTATGGCGGAAATAAAAGACCCGGCAACTAAGGGTAGTGATGAAATTAGAGATATGAGATATTCTCCCTTCCACCAAATAGACGGTTGGGTGAATGCGGGGATTGGTCAATTAACAACGGATACAGGGTTAGTTAGATTACATATGTCAAGGGTAATTTCTGCTATGGTTGGAGAATCATTTGATGAAGGCCCAACTAACACTCCCGTAGATAAAGAAATGATGGGTATTGGAAAGAGCCATGTTTATGACAACTGTATTGGTGTATTCAAAGATTGGATTCCCGCATCTGATAACACAAGAGGTGTAGAAGAAATAACGCTATCAAGCAGTCCATTGCAGTTAGAAACTCAAGCGAAATGGTCGGGGTATGCTGATGATGTAACTACTTTATACGACCAACACACACAGACTGCTCGTTATTGGTCTTTCACTAATTCAACTCAATATAGGGTTGGTGTTGACAACGCTCCAATTCTAAGTTCGCCTCCTAATAGAAAGGTTGCTTTGTTGGGAACGAAGACTAAAGAATACCCATTAAAATCACTTGCAGGTAACACTGCCAATTTATCAAATAATGCCCTAAGAGCAACTAATCATCATGCCGGAACGGGCATAGTAGGAGGAGCATTGAATACAGGTCTTATGTATGCTACTCAAATGATAGTAAAACCAAGATTTAATCTGACAGTTAGAAACGCCACAGGGTTTTCCGATGCAGTAACTAAGTCTACTGATAACAAGACCTTCACATTCACTTTAGGGGATAACAACAGTGGAACTGCTCATAACTGGTTATCCTTCATGCCTGACTTGACTGGTTACTATTTGGTTTCTGAGAAACTAAAAGACGGTAAGAGTTTGAGTAGTGCGACACATCATGGTATTCCACAATTCATAACTAAAATACTTGACCACCAAATAACCGCCCCAGTAATATCAGGCGGTAGTGCTGCATGGGAAAAACACGCATTAACATTTGATACTGCAATTGATACTAGCACTTATGGGGTCACATATAGACTGATGAAAATATCAGAAAGAACTTTTGATGATACACCGGATAAGATAGAGTTTAATGTGCTACATGATAGTGGATTGAAGTATAATACGACAACTAACAGTTTCATTAGAGGTGTAGCGTCTACTGAATCATCTAATTCAGAGAATCAATACTACAATGAAGCAGTATATTCAATGTATTTGAAATTAGACGTTGATAACGCTATTACTGCAAATAATCCTTATCTTGAAGCAAGAACAACAGTAAAGGCAGTAGAAGGTTTTACTGATGAGGAAGTGATATCTGCTTTTGTTTCTGATGGTAATAAGAAAAAGAGATTAGATTTTACTGTTTCATTAGCAAGAAAGAAAGGTAAGAGCAAATCAAAAACAGAACAGTGCTTAGTATTAACATATGATGGTAAACTCAGTGGTAATGGTGTGGTTTCTTTTGGTGAGATTTTCAATATAACGTTAAGTAGAAAGGCAAAGTTAACTAGTTTAGATAGATGTTACATAGGAACTAGTTTTGAGATTGGGTCTAATGTAAACACTGAATTGAATAACATTGTCAAAGATGCAGGTTTAGAATATGACTTCACGAAAAGTAATGCAACATTCACTAGTAACATTGTGAACTCTAATGGAACAAACACAGTAGTTTGCATGGAAAACGTTGTTGGTCTTTCTGCGGGTGATGTTATCTATACAGAAGAAGGACACGTAATAGGAGAGATACTGTCTATTAACAACCAAACCATAACCTTTGCATCGGGAGAAAAATTCTATTCTCCTCCTCAGTATTCCAATATAATAAAAATGAATGAGAAAACTTTTGTTACTAATCTAAAGTTCGATAATACTAATGTGTATACTGCAATAAACTCATTAGTTCAGGCTAAAGGAATGGACTACAAAATCCATAATGGTAATGTAATATTTAGAAACTTTGAGGATACATCAAGTCTAAGAAGAAAGGAAGTTAGATTTGAACATCTGATAGGTAGAGAACCAATAAGTAATAACGTTGCTTTGTTTGATAAAGCGAGTAAGGTAATTGTTAATGGAAATAAAGTAGATGGTGTTGCGGAAGACCCTACAATAAATGTTGAAAAAGTTGTTACTATTAATGACTCTACAATTGTAACAAGAGAAGATGCAAGATTGAAGGCAATGAAAGTTTTACAGATACATAACGGTGATTCAAGAAAAATCACATTAGAGATAAAAAAAGATGGTTTTGAGTTATTTGAAGCAGGGGATATACTACACTTAGATTTTGCAAATTATAAGATACCGAGGGGAGATTACATAATATTTGAAATTGAGAACGTATTAGGGCCAACTATGAAACTCACTGTCGGTTCATACAGTAAGGGAATTGCTGAGATACTAAGTGAAATATCCCAAGCATCAGAAAGCAATGTAACTTCTTTGTTAAGAGGAGATGGCGAAAGAAATGTTTCAAGAACACGAACAATATTTGAGGATTTGAATATTACTTTATTAGATATTGAATACATACACAGAGGAGCATTACCTAATGCAAATATTGG
>MDSW01123449.1_pt1 | contig 10665 bp, 14 predicted proteins | sample 811171 | NCBI WGS metagenome assembly MDSW01 (sample SAMN05326641, study PRJNA326480) | marine metagenome | isolation source: seawater | place: Atlantic Ocean: North West | collected 2012 | reverse complement strand
GCAATTGATTGTACTTTGCCATTCTATCACTTCGCGAAGCGGAACCCGTTTTTATCTGGCCACAGTTTAAGGCGACCGCTAAATCGGCAATGGTGTTGTCCTCGGTTTCGCCGCTTCGGTGGCTCATTACGGAAGTATAACCGGCATTATGCGCCATATTTACGGCGGCGATGGTTTCGGTGAGTGTTCCTATTTGGTTCACTTTTATAAGAATGGAGTTAGCTATTTTTTCTGAAATACCTTTTGAAAGCCTTTCCACATTTGTTACAAACAAATCGTCACCCACCAATTGCACTTTATCGCCAATTTTTTCTGTCAGGTATTTCCAGCCTTCCCAATCGTTTTCGTCCATGCCGTCCTCGATTGAAATGATAGGATATTTTTCGCACAATTCAGCCAAATAATCTGCCTGTTCCTTTGAAGTACGTACTTTTCCCTTTTCGCCCTCAAATTTTGTGTAATCGTATTTCTTCTTCACATAAAATTCCGCGGCAGCGCAATCCAGGGCAATCATTACATCGTCGCCCAATTTGTAACCAGCTTTTTTGGTTGCTTTCGCAATAGTATCCAAAGCATCCTCCGTTCCATCCAAAGTTGGGGCAAAACCGCCTTCGTCGCCAACCGCCGTACTTAATCCGCGGTCGTGCAATACCTTTTTAAGGTTGTGGAAAATTTCGGAACCCATTTGCATGGCATGGGTAAAATTTTTCGCCTTTACGGGCATCACCATAAACTCCTGAAATGCGATGGGCGCATCGCTGTGTGAACCACCGTTTATAATGTTCATCATAGGCACGGGAAGCGTTTTGGCACTCACCCCGCCCACGTAGCGGTACAACGGCATTCCCAATTCGGCAGCGGCGGCCTTTGCAGCAGCCAAGGAAACACCGAGAATGGCATTGGCACCGAGTTTTGATTTATTCTTCGTGCCGTCCAAATCAATCATAGTTTTATCGATCAACTCCTGTTCAAAAACAGAAATGCCCAAAAGAGTTCCGGCAATTTTGCCGTGAACGTTTTCAACGGCTTTCATAACTCCTTTGCCCATAAACGCTTTTCCGCCATCACGAAGCTCTACAGCCTCATGCTCGCCCGTTGATGCTCCCGATGGAACAGCTGCACGGCCAATATAGCCGTTTTCGGTAATTACGTCTACTTCAATAGTAGGATTTCCTCGGGAATCAAAAATTTGTCTGGCTGTGATATCGATGATGATGCTCATTGGTAAAAGTTAATAGTTATTGGTTAATTGTTAATTGTAAAGACCCCAAAGATTCTTGAAACCTTTGGGGACTGGAAAATTTTAAGCGGTTTGTAGTTTATGTTTTTCAATACTTTCGATGAATTCATCAAAAAGATAAGAAGCATCGTGCGGCCCAGGACTTGCCTCAGGGTGATATTGAACTGAGAAAGCGGGTTTGTTTTTCAATTTAATTCCAGCCGCGGTGTGGTCGTTCAAGTGTAGGTGGGTTATTTCAATATTTGGATTGGCTTCGGCCTCTTCCCTATTGATGGCGAAACCGTGGTTTTGCGAGGTAATTTCGCCCTTGCCGGTAATCAAATTCATCACGGGATGATTGATTCCGCGGTGGCCGTTGTGCATTTTATAGGTTGAAACCCCGTTTGCCAGCGCCAGCATTTGGTGGCCCAAACAGATGCCGAACATAGGCTGTTCCTTGTCCAAAATAGTTTTTACCACTTCTATTGCGCTGTGCAGCGGCTCTGGGTCGCCGGGCCCGTTTGAGATAAAATATCCATCGGGATTGAAGGCTTCCATTTCAGAAAAAGTTGCATTGTACGGGAAGACTTTTATGTAGCAATCGCGTTCGGCGAGCCTGCGCAGGATGTTCTTTTTAATTCCCAAATCCAAAGCGGAGATTTTGTATTTGGCGTTCTCGTTTCCGTAGAAATAGGGCTCCTTTGTGGAAACTTTTGAAGCTAGTTCCAAACCGTTCATATCGGGTACGGCCGCCAACTGTTTTTTCAAACCTTCAATATTGTCAACTTCCGTGGAAATAACGGCGTTCATCGCGCCATTGTCGCGTATGTAGCTTACCAGGGCACGGGTGTCCACATCGCTTATGGCAAGCAGGTTGTTTCTATTTAAAAATTCTTCCAAGGAGTCATCAGCCGCGGGGCGCGAATAATGATAGCTGAAATTGCGCACCACAAGGCCTGCTATTTTTATGCCTTCAGATTCTACTTCGTCTTTATTGGTGCCGTAGTTCCCGATGTGGGCATTTGTGGCAACCATAATTTGCCCGAAGTATGATGGATCAGTAAAAATTTCTTGGTAACCCGTCATTCCGGTGTTGAAACAAACTTCGCCAAAGGCCGAGCCTTCTTTACCACCAACTGCTTTTCCGTAGAAAATGGTTCCGTCTGCCAATAAAATAAGTGCTTTTTTTCGTGTTTGGTATTTCATGTTTTTGTTCCTGTGGATACTATTGAATCTGTGGTTTCTTTTGTTTTAAATGTTGTGTTTCAAACTTCTAAATTTCCAATTCGCAAAATCTTTGCAAAAATAGTATAAAAAAAAGGGATAAACGAAAACGCTTATCCCTTTGTTATTTATTGAATTGGAATTCATTCTATTCCTCTTCCTTTTTAGGTTCTTTCTCGGCTTTTGCTGGTGCGGCTTTCGCAGCAGGAGCAGCAGCGGCTGAAGATCCGCTTCCACGACGACTTCTACGTGTAGATTTCTTCTTGGTAGCTTTGCCGGCATTGTAAAGTTCGTTGAAATCAACAAGCTCTATCATTGCCATATCAGCGTTATCACCTAGACGGTTACCCAATTTAATGATTCGGGTGTATCCTCCCGGACGGTCACCAACTTTTGGCGCAACAGTTCTAAAAAGTTCTGCAACCGCATCTTTTTGACGCAATTTTGCAAATACCAAACGACGGTTGTGCGTGGTGTCTTCTTTAGACTTCGTTACCAATGGTTCAACGAACTGCTTCAACGCTTTTGCTTTTGCAACAGTAGTGTTGATGCGTTTATGCTCCACAAGTGAGCAAGCCATATTGGCCAACATGGAGTGTCTGTGGGCGGTTTTTCTACCTAAGTGATTTATTTTTTTTCCGTGTCTCATGACGTTTTTGTTATCATCATCTTGCTACAAGACCCGCCGCGACGGGGAGCAAATTATGATGGGTTAAATTGATTTACGATTGTCGATTTACGATTCACGATTTCTTAATTCTAAAATCGTAAATCGTAAATCTAAAATCCTCTAGTCTTTATCTAATTTATATTTTGCAAGATCCATCCCGAAGTTTAGGCCTTTCACGTTAACAAGCTCTTCTAGCTCTGTAAGCGATTTTTTACCGAAGTTTCTGAATTTCATCAAGTCATTTTTGTTGTAAGATACTAGGTCGCCCAAGGTATCAACTTCTGCAGCTTTCAAACAGTTTAGCGCACGAACCGAAAGGTCCATATCTACCAATTTTGTTTTAAGCAACTGACGCATGTGAAGGGATTCTTCATCATAAGTTTCAGTTTGTGCAATCTCATCTGCCTCCAAGGTTATACGCTCATCGCTGAACAGCATAAAGTGGTGGATCAGGGTTTTTGCAGCTTCAGTCAAAGCATCTTTTGGGTGAATTGATCCATCTGTAATGATTTCGAAAACCAATTTTTCATAATCGGTCTTTTGCTCTACACGGAAGTTTTCAATACTGTACTTCACATTTTTAATAGGAGTGTAGATAGAATCAGTAAAGATGGTGCCCAATGGTGCGTTCGCTTTTTTGTTTTCTTCAGCTGGAACATAACCACGACCTTTCTCAATGGTAATCTCGAAGTTAAGGTTTACTTTCTTGTCCATATTGCAAAGAACCAAATCTGGGTTCAATACTTGGAAACCTGAAATGAACTTTTGGAAATCTCCTGCCTTTAACTGCTCGCTTCCGGAAACAGAGATGGTAACGGTTTCGTTGTCTATCTCGTCTATCTGTCTTTTGAAACGAACTTGTTTCAGGTTCAAAATAATTTCGGTAACGTCTTCCACTACTCCTGCGATGGTTGAAAATTCGTGATCCACACCTTCGATGCGAACCGAAGTGATGGCGAATCCTTCCAATGAGGAAAGTAATACGCGTCTTAAGGCGTTACCAACGGTAAGTCCGTACCCTGGTTCCAAAGGACGAAATTCAAACTTCCCTTCGAAATCGGTCGAGTTTACCATTATAACTTTATCAGGCTTTTGAAAACTAAATACTGCCATTTTTTTTCTTCGTTTTAATTGTTATTTGGTTGCGCGGTTTAAAAGTTTGAAGAATACTATAAACCCTTTGGCCAAATACCAATATGATTATTTTATTATTTAGAATATAATTCGACGATAAACTGCTCGTTGATGTTTTCTGGAATTTGGATACGTTCCGGAACGGAAACGAAAGTTCCTTCCTTCTTGTCGTTATTCCAAGTAATCCATTCGTAAACATGACTTGCATTTGCCAACGAATCGTTGATTGCGCTAAGAGATTTTGATTTCTCTCTAACGGCCACTACATCACCCGGCTTTAATTGGTATGATGGAATGTTTACTTTTTCACCGTTAACGGTGATATGGCGGTGCGTAACCAATTGTCTTGCACCGGCACGGCTTGGGGAAATACCCATACGGTAAACCACATTGTCTAAACGTGATTCTGCCAATTGTAGCAACACTTGACCTGTAATGCCAGGAGCAGCAGTTGCTTTTTTAAACATATTTCTGAATTGACGCTCCAAAATACCATAGGTGTATTTTGCCTTTTGCTTTTCAGCAAGTTGGATTGCGTATTCAGATTTTTTCCCACGGCGACGTGCGTTACCGTGCTGCCCAGGAGGGTAGTTTCTTTTTTCGAAAGACTTATCGTCGCCGAAAATTGCTTCCCCGAACTTACGGGCTATTTTAGTTTTTGGACCAGTATATCTTGCCATTTCTAATTTAAGGTTATGAAGGAAAACTAAATTAAGGTCTTTATTGTGGAGGCAGAATACATCCTGCCTTTACTATCCTTTAGCTTTTGGTCCCTTCAGATTGATATTTATTTAAATAATTTTGATTTACGATGTACGATTTACGATTAAAAAAAATCTAAAATCGTAAATCTAAAATCGCACTTCGTTATACTCTTCTTCTTTTTGGAGGACGGCATCCGTTGTGTGGCATTGGGGTAACGTCAATTATTTCAGTTACTTCAATTCCTGCGTTGTGGATGGAACGTATTGCAGATTCTCTACCGTTTCCTGGCCCTTTTACGTAAACTTTTACTTTACGCAAACCGGCGTCGTGTGCAACTTTTGCGCAATCTTCTGATGCTAATTGAGCTGCATAAGGAGTGTTTTTCTTAGACCCACGGAAGCCCATTTTACCGGCCGAGGACCAAGAGATAACATCTCCATTCTTATTTGTCAAGGAAACGATAATGTTGTTGAAGGAAGCATTGATGTGCGCTTCGCCCACCGATTCCACATTAACTTTACGTTTCTTAACTGCTTTTGTAGTTTTTTGACTTGTCTTTGCCATAACTCTAGGTTTTATTTAGTTGCCTTTTTCTTGTTAGCAACAGTTTTACGTTTTCCTTTTCTTGTACGCGAGTTATTCTTAGTACGTTGTCCTCTTAGTGGAAGACCCGATCTGTGACGAATACCTCTGTAACAACCAATATCCATTAAGCGTTTAATGCTCAATTGAACTTCACTACGTAATTCACCTTCGATTTTGAAAGACGACACAGCGTCACGAATAGCCCCGATTTCATCATCGTTCCATTCGCTTACTTTTTTGTCTTCGTCAACTCCGGCTTTGTTCAGAATATCTTGGGCACGGCTCTTACCGATTCCGAAGATATACGTTAACGCGATTACACCCCTTTTGTGCTTCGGGATATCTACACCTGCGATTCTTGCCATAACTTATCCTTGTCTTTGTTTGAACTTTGGGTTCTTTTTGTTAATTACATATAATCTGCCTTTTCTGCGAACAATCTTGCAGTCGGCACTTCTTTTCTTTACGGATGCTCTTACTTTCATCTCTTCTTTGTTTATTTATTGTTCAATGAACCGTGAGGTCCGTTGTATTAATATCTGTATGTTATTCTTGCTTTCGTTAAATCGTACGGGCTCATTTCCAGTTTCACTTTATCACCTGGCAATAATTTTATGTAGTGCATTCGCATTTTACCAGAAATGTGTGCGGTTACAATGTGACCGTTTTCCAGTTCCACACGGAACATTGCGTTTGATAGTGCTTCCACTATACTTCCATCTTGTTCTATTGCGCTTTGTTTTGCCATAATTATGCTACTGCTTTTCTATTTTTGCCGCTTTTCATCAAACCATCGTAATGGCGGTTCAATAAGTACGAGTTTACTTGTTGCATGGTATCGATAGCTACACCTACCATAATTAGGAGTGATGTACCACCGTAGAATAATGCCCAACCTTGCTGTATGCCCATCAACTTAACTACGAAGGCGGGGAAAATCGCGATCAGCGCTAAAAAGATAGAACCTGGTAAGGTTATTTGAGACATAATTCGATCTAAATATTCAGCGGTTTGTGAACCTGGTTTAATTCCAGGAATGAAACCTCCACTACGTTTAAGGTCGTCAGCCATTTTATTGGTTGGAACCGTAATAGCAGTATAGAAATATGTGAATATAATAATCAACACTGCGAATACCAAGTTGTACCAAAATCCAAAGATATCACTGAATGTTGCTTGGATGCTTTGTGAAAAATCACTTTCAGAAAGACTAGCTACCGCAGAGGGCACAAACATAATTGCCTGGGCAAAAATGATTGGCATTACCCCAGAAGCGTTCAACTTCAATGGAATAAATTGTCGTGCTCCAAAAATGTTCTTTTCGAAACCGCCCGTTGCAGTTCTTCTGGCGTATTGTACCGGAATCTTTCGCACTGCCATCACTAACATTACAGATAGCAAGATGATAACAAACCAGATAACCAATTCAATTAGGATCATAATCAACCCTCCGTTTGACTCCATTACTCTGGAAACAAATTCCTGAGCGAATGCCTGTGGAAGATTAGCAATAATACCTACCATAATTAATATAGAGATACCGTTACCTATACCTTTATCGGTAATTTTTTCACCAAGCCACATTGCAAAGATTGTTCCAGTAACCAAAATGATTACCGAGGAAACATAGAACATTACGCTCTGGCCCATTACAAAAGCTTCAGCCGGAACCCCCATTGCTGGAAGACCTGCCAAATAACTTGGAGCCTGCACCAAACAGATACCGATGGTTAACCACCGTGTAATCTGATTAATCTTTTTACGGCCACTCTCTCCTTCCTTCTGTAATTTTTGAAGATAAGGCACGGCAATCTGCATTAATTGTACAACAATAGAAGCAGAAATGTATGGCATAATTCCCAATGCAAAAACAGAAGCGTTGGCAAAAGCTCCTCCTGTAAATGCGTTCAGCAATCCGCCAATACCGCCTGAATCAAACTTACCTGCAAACTGCGCAAGCATATCTGCATCAATACCCGGCAGTACTACCTGTGCCCCAAAACGGTACACTAATAGCATTCCCAGGGTTAGAATGATGCGGTTACGCAACTCTTCTATTTTCCAAACATTTTTTAAGGTGTCGATAAATTTCATCCTTAGCTGTTGTTACAATGTTACTACTTCGCCTCCGGCCGCTTCGATAGCTTCTTTTGCCGAGGCAGTAAACTTGTGCGCAGATACTTTCAGTTTTGCCTTTATCTCTCCTCTTCCTAAAATCTTAACCATTTCGTTCTTTCCGGCAAGACCCAAACCAACTAAGGTTTCAAAGTCAACGGCATCATTTATTTTCTTGTCGTCAACCAGCTGCTGAAGAGTATCTATATTGATTCCCTTATATTCTTTACGGTTGATGTTTGTAAAACCAAACTTAGGAACACGACGTTGTAGGGGCATCTGTCCACCTTCAAATCCAATTTTCTTGGAATAACCTGAACGTGATTTTGCTCCTTTGTGTCCGCGGGTGGCAGTACCACCTTTACCGGAACCTTGTCCGCGACCTACTCGCTTGCCTTTGTTTTTCGCCGATCCTGCGGCGGGTTGTAAGTTACTTAAATCCATTTTTTCGTGTTTCCTTATTTGGTTTCAACAGAAACCAAGTGATTAACTTTATTGATCATACCAAGAATGTTTGGCGTATCTTCATGCTCAACCGTTTGGTTCATCCTGTGAAGCCCTAACGATTCCATGATTCTCTTTTGGTTTTTTGGGCGCTTTATAACGCTCTTTACCTTTGTTACTTTAATTTTTGCCATCGCTCTGATATTTATCCTTTGAATACTTTTTCAAGTGAAATTCCTCTTTGGTCAGCTACAGTTTGCGCACTTCGCATTTACAAAAGAGCGTCAAAAGTTGCCTTTACCACGTTGTGTGGGTTAGAAGATCCTTGTGATTTTGACAATACATCGTGAACCCCTACTGCTTCCAATACGGCACGTACGGCACCACCGGCAATTACTCCGGTACCAGGCGCAGCTGGAAGAAGGTTAACGCGGGCTCCGCCGTATTTTCCTTTTTGTTCGTGCGGAAGTGTCACTTTGTTAAGTGGAATGCGAACCAAGTTTTTCTTGGCATCCTCAATAGCTTTTGCTATCGCGCTAGCTACATCCTTGGATTTTCCAAGACCGTGGCCCACCACTCCTTTTTCGTCACCAACAACTACAATAGCTGAAAATCCGAAGGCACGACCACCTTTGGTCACCTTGGTTACACGTTGTACACCTACCAAACGGTCTTTCAATTCAAGACCTCCTGGTTTTACTAATTCTACGTTTTTATAATCTTGATACATAATGCTACTTAGAATTTAAGGCCACCTTCGCGTGCACCTTCAGCTAATGATTTTACTCTTCCGTGGTATAGGTAACCGCCCCTGTCAAAAGCGATGGTTTCAACACCTGCTTTAACAGCTTTTTCTGCGATTGCTTTTCCTACCAATTTTGCTGCTTCAACTTTGTTTACGTTTGAAGCGTCAATATCTTTATCTCTTGAAGATGCAGCGGTAATGGTCTTTCCATTTACATCGTCAATAATTTGAGCGTATATTTCTTTGTTGCTGCGGAAAACAGCCAAACGTGGGCGACTTTCGGTCCCCTCAACCGTTTTTCTGATTCGCATGCGCAAGCGCTCTCTTCTTTCGTACTTTGATAATGCCATAACTCTATTTGTTATGCAGATTTACCTGCTTTTCTTCTTAATTGTTCACCTACAAACTTGATACCTTTTCCTTTGTAAGGTTCTGGCTTACGGAAACTGCGAATTTTTGCAGCAACGGCGCCTACCAATTGTTTGTCATGCGATGTTAGTTTTACGATTGGGTTTTTACCTTTGTCAGATACAGTTTCCACTTTTACCTCTGGAGCAATGTCCATAATAATGTTGTGTGAAAATCCTAAGGCCAAATCCAATTTTTGTCCTTGGTTGCTGGCGCGGTAACCTACACCTACCAATTCCAGTTCCTTGGTCCATCCTTTGCTAACACCTTCAATCATGTTATTGATCAATGATCTGTAAAGACCGTGCTTTGCAGTGTGGTCTTTAGAATCTGAAGGGCGCTCTACCAATACGTTTCCGTCTTCTACTTTCACGGTTAGATCAGAATCAAACTCCTGAGTTAACTCGCCTAATTTTCCTTTTACGGTAATTACGTTGTCTTTTACATCAACTGTAACTCCTTGTGGGATTGCTACCGGGTTTTTACCTATTCTTGACATTTCTTTGTCTATTTTTTAGTAAACGTAACACAATACTTCGCCACCAACATTCTGTGCTTTTGCCTGTTTGCCAGTCATAACTCCAGAAGAAGTTGAAACAATGGCAATACCAAGACCATTAAGCACGCGAGGAAGCTCTGATGAACCTGCGTATTTACGTAAACCTGGTTTACTGATTCTTTGAATTTTCTTGATTACCGATTCTTTGGTAAGCTTGTCGTATTTCAACGCAATTTTGATGGTCCCCTGTGCGGTACTGTCATCAAACTTGTAGCTTAGAATGTAACCTTGGTCAAAAAGGATTTTTGTAATCTCCTTTTTAAGATTTGATGCTGGAATCTCTACTACGCGATGTCCAGCTTTTACAGCATTTCTAATCCTTGTTAGATAATCTGAAATTGGATCTGTATTCATTTATTTGAATTTGCGGATGTGGTTTTCGATTTTTTATCGAACCTTCAACCAGTTTATACTTTTTCTTTTGAACAGAAAGCCTGTTCTTACCAAGAAGCTTTTCGCACTCCTGGAATAAGACCTTGATTAGCCATTTCACGGAACAATACACGTGAAATTCCAAAAGTTCTCATATACCCTCTTGGTCTTCCTGTAAGCTTGCAGCGATTGTGCAAACGAACTGGTGAGGCATTTTTAGGCAGTTTCTGTAGACCTTCCCAATCACCAGCTTCTTTCAAAGCTTTGCGCTTGGCGGCATACTTTTTTACCATCTTTTGTCTCTTAACCTCGCGGGCCTTCATTGATTCTTTAGCCATCTCTTAGTTCTTTTTAAAGGGTAATCCCAATTCTTGTAATAATGATTTCGCTTCTTTATCGGTGGTGGCGGAAGTGATGAACGTAATGTTCATTCCTTCAATTTTCTTCACTTTATCGATATCGATTTCCGGGAAGATAATTTGCTC
>MDSW01095084.1_pt1 | contig 10666 bp, 7 predicted proteins | sample 811171 | NCBI WGS metagenome assembly MDSW01 (sample SAMN05326641, study PRJNA326480) | marine metagenome | isolation source: seawater | place: Atlantic Ocean: North West | collected 2012 | reverse complement strand
CCTTTACCACCCACCATTTGGGGGTGTAGCTCAGTTTGGTTAGAGCGCCTGCCTGTCACGCAGGAGGCCGCGGGTTCGAGTCCCGTCACTCCCGCCATTCACATTTAGTTTTTAATTAAATTAATTGTATAACTTGTGTGTTTCAATAATTAATTTTCCAATTCTTTTATATTAATTATATTTTTTGATAAGTTTGAATTATTTTTTTTAATATCATTAAAAAAATTCCATGCCAGAACAACCATAGTATTCTTATTATCTTTTATAAACTTTTTACTTTTAATTGGTATTTTTACTCCAGGTATAAACTTATTATGTTTTAATGAATTGTCTTCAACTATAAAATCAATTTGATTTGAAATTCCATAAAAATTTAATGCGGTAGTAGCTTTTGCAGGAGCACCATAGCCGATAATTTTTTTTCCATTTTTTTTTAATTCATTGAAATTTTTAATTATATTTTCTCTAATTTTATATACTTTCTTACCAAAATTTTCATAGGTTCTAAATTTTTTAATTCCAAACTTTTTTTCCTCCATTAGAATTTTTTTCACACTACTCTCAATTTTTTTATTTTTTTCCTTTGAAATAAATATTCTTATAGAACCGCCGTGAGTATTAATCTTCTCTGATCGAAATATAGTTGCATTTAATTGTTTGAAAAAATTATTAAGTGAGGTTAATGACCAGTAATTATAGTGTTCGTGATAAATGTTATCAAAAGTTAAATCTTTGAGTGTATTTAATAAATATTGGACTTCAATTATTATCACTCCTTTTTTATCTAATAATTTAAACATACATTCAGCCATTTCTTTTAAATTATCAGAATGTGCAAAAACGTTAGATGCTAAAATTAAATTAGCGCCTTTTTTAATTTTTTTTGTATTCTTTTTATTTAAAAAACCATTAAAAGTTTTAATGTTATTTTTATTTGCGTTTTTTGCTAGATTTTTTGCAGGCTCAATTCCCAAAATATTTTTGAAATTTAAATCTTTAAAGGGTTTTAACGCTACCCCGTCATTACTTCCAACATCAATTATATATGACTTTTTAGGTTTAAGTTTTAATTTTTTAACATAACTTTTAGCAGCTTTAACAAAATGATCTCTAAAAATTTTAGATGTTGATGATGTGTACAAATAATTTGAAAACATTTTTTTTGGATCAACTGCCACTGATAACTGACAGTTGTAGCAATTATCACAATAATTCATCTCTAATGGATATAATTCACTTTTTTCATTTTTGTTTTTAAGTAAATTATTTGCCAACGGTTGGTAACCTAATGAGAGGACTCTTTTTAAATTTGTATTTCCGCAAGATCTACATTCAAATTTATAACAACTTATTAATAATTTTTTTTCTTCTTCATCTACAAAAACATGTTTGATTGTGTGTGTTATGCCGTAATTATCATGCTCTCTCTCTCCTCGAACTAAATTTAAAAAAGTTGTATCTTTTGTAAATACCATTGTGTGAGCTACATTTGGTTTTATAATAGAAAGTTGACCTTCATTTACAACTTGAGTAATTTTTGGAGATCCAGGATTAATGATATCTTGAAAAACTTCAATTATTTGTCCTTTGGTAAATAAACATTTTTGTTCTTGTTGTGGATGATAGTGATTAGCTCTTATTGTTCCTTTTTTAGAATTTATAAGTCCAATTAAATTAATAGGCTCAGTAAGTTCGTGATTACTAATTTTCCCTCTCTTATCAATGAATTCATTTTCCCCATTTTTAATAAATTCTAAATCTTTTACTAGATTCTGGCTTGACCATTTAGTAATCATTTCTTTAATGCTTTCATCTAAACTATAAAGAAATTTAAAACCCGTTCTTTTTATTTTTTTATTAGACAGAGAAAATCCTAAATTTGGAATTTCATCGTTAGTTTCTCTTAAAACGATATTTGGATTATACTTTTTACATATTTCAGCAACTTCTTTAACTGTTACAGTGTCTTTTGTTAAATTAAATAATTCCTTATTAATATCTTTTCTTTCCTCTATAAATTTAAAACATCTAGCTACATCAATTAGAGGAACAAGGCTTTTTACTTGTTTGCCTCCAGAAAATAATTTTAATACTCCATTTTGTGATGCTATTTTTGAGAATAAATTAGGCATTATATCAATTCTCATTGTGTCAGTTGAATATCCATATACTGAACCTAATCTTAAAATCACATAATTTTTTCCTGAGTTTTTAAGTTGTTTTTCATTAAAGTCTTTAGATTTTGCATAAGCTAAGATTGGTGAGGTAGCTTCATTTTCTTCAATATTTTTTTTAACTTCACTAATACCCTCGTATACTACATGGGTGGACGGCATGATAATCTTACATTTTTCTGAAATAACATCTAAAATATTTTGTGTACCTTTTTCCGCGATAATTTTAATTTTATCATCCATTTCATCATTACTCTCGCTTCTTACTCTAGCTACTTGCGTTATACCGGCCAGATGATGAACAATGTCTGCATTCTTAAAGTATTGAGTTACTAATTCTTTGTCTAAGATATCGCCCTGAACAAAGTTTATATTCCAATTTCTTAATTGATTTACTCTTTCTGATATAAATCTGTTATCAATCACAGTTATTTCATCGTTCCAGCTATATCCTGAATAAATTTTACATAACTCAGTCCCAATGTATCCCAATCCGCCAGTTATAATAATTTTCTTTCCCATGAAAACTAAATCTACTCCAAATATTATTTAGAAACAATAAGCTTGATATCTTAAATGCTTAATTAATAGGTGCTTTTGACTCTTCTTTGTTTTTTGTTTTGGATATTTGTTCAACTTCTACCCATTCTGCTCTTTTAAGATTTTTTGTAAGTGCAATTTTTAAAACTTCATCTACACTTTTGACAGCAATAATTTCCATATTCTTTTTAATAGAGTCAGGAACTTCAGCAAGATCTTTCTGGTTTTCAACTGGAATTAAAACTTTTTTAATGCCTGCTCTATGAGCTGCTAATAATTTTTCCTTTAATCCTCCGATCGGCAAAACTAAGCCTCTGAGCGTTACTTCACCAGTCATTGCAACTTTTTTATCTACGGGTATCTCAGTGATTGCAGAAACTATAGAAGTTACCATAGCTATTCCCGCTGAAGGGCCATCTTTTGGTGTTGCTCCTTCTGGCACGTGAATGTGAAAATCTTTTTTGTCAAAAATTGGAGGTATAATTCCAAATTCTAGACTTTTCGATCTAATGTATGATTTTGCTGCTTTAACAGATTCTTGCATTACTTCACCAAGTTTACCTGTGATTTGCATTTTTCCTTTGCCTGGCATTACAGCAGACTCAATTTTTAAAATTTCTCCTCCAACTTCTGTCCATGCAAGTCCTGTAACAACTCCAATTCTGTTTTCTTCCTCGATTTCTCCATATTTAAATTTTTGAACACCTAAAAAATTACTCAAGTCTTTTTCATTTAATAGAGTATTAACTTTCTCTTTGGCGTCAATTTTTTTAACTAACTTTCTTGCTATTTTAGCTATTTCTCTTTCTAAATTTCTGACACCAGACTCTCTTGTATAATTTCTAATTATTTTTCTATTGACTTCTTCATTAAGTTTCCATTCTTCATTTTTAAGTCCATTATTTTTACTTTGTTTTGGAATAAGATATTTTTGAGAAATATTAACTTTTTCATCTTCAGTGTACCCGGAAATTCTAATGACCTCCATCCTATCTAATAAAGGTGGTAAAATATTCAAAGTGTTCGCAGTTGTTACAAACATTACATCTGATAAATCGTAATCAACTTCTAGATAATGGTCGTTAAATTCTTTGTTCTGCTCTGGGTCTAAAGCCTCTAACAGTGCTGATGAAGGGTCACCCCTATAATCATTACCTACTTTATCAATTTCATCTAATAGGAATAAAGGATTTCTGGTTCCAGCCTTTTTCATCATTTGTATAATTTTACCCGGTAAAGAACCGATGTAAGTTCTTCTGTGGCCTCTTATTTCAGCTTCATCTCTAATTCCGCCCAAAGATATTCTAATAAATTTTCTATTTGTTGCTTTTGCTATTGATTTACCCAAAGAAGTTTTTCCAACACCTGGAGGACCTACCAAACAAAGTATAGGACCTTTCATTTTTTGAATCCTTTTTTGAACTGCTAAAAATTCAATAATTCTCTCTTTTACTTTTTCTAAACCATAGTGATCTTCATCAAGTATTTTTTGTGCAGAAATCAAATCAGTATTTATTTTAGTTTTCACAGACCATGGAAGTTCTGTCATCCAATCTAAATAGTTCCTTACTACAGTTGCTTCAGCAGACATCGGACTCATAGACTTTAGTTTTTTAAGCTCAGAAAAGCATTTTTCTTGAGCAACTTTGGGCATTTTGGCTTTTGTTATTGCTTTGGATAAATTTGCAATTTCATCTTTGCCTTCATCTATTTCACCAAGTTCTTTTTGAATAGCTTTTAATTGTTCATTTAAATAGTATTCTCTTTGGGTTTTTTCCATTTGATTTTTTACTCTTCCACGTATTTTCTTTTCTACTGAGATAACACTTGTTTCTTTGTTTACTATCTCATAAATTTTTTCAAGTCTTTTTCTTAGATCTCTCATTTCTAGAATTTCTTGTTTTTGAAAAATTTGAATATTTAAATTTGACGCTATATTATCTGCTATTATTTTTGCATCTTTTGAATTTTTTATTATATTTAAGTTTTCATTAAAATCTTTTTTATTTAAGACAATTAATTTTTCAAATCTTTTGACTAAGCCCTGAGCATAAATATCTAAATCTTTTGAAACATTTATGTCCTCTGCAATTTCAACATCACATTTGAGAAAGCTAGTTTCATTTTTAATATTAATTATTTTTACTCTTTTTTGCCCTTCGACTAAAACTTTTACTGTTCCATCAGGTAATTTTAAAAGTTGAAGAACTTTACTTAAACATCCATAAGAGAATAAATCTTTATCCGTTGGTTCATCTGTTTCAGAATTTTTTTGAGCAACTAAGATAATTGATTTATCCGTTTTCATTGCTTCTTGTAAAGCTTTAATTGATTTCTCCCTACCGACAAATAAAGGCACCACAATTGAGGGAAATATGACGATATCTCTTAAAGGAAGCAACGGTTTTGTATAAGTAACATCCATATCCATTTATATGATAATTATAACCGATATTTCAAGGAACAAATTGGCTTAGGCAACTGATGTTGATTGTTTTTTTCCGTAAGTGATAATAGGGTCACTATCTCCTTTTGCTGAAGATTTATCTATTGTAACTTTAAGAACGTCCTCTTTATCAGGTAATTCAAACATAGTTTTCAACAAAATATTCTCTAATATTGATCTCAGACCTCTCGCGCCAGTTTTTTTCTTAATGGCTTTCTTTGCTATTTCAAGAACTGCATCTTCTTGAAACTCCAATTCAACATTTTCAAATTCAAATAATCTTTTATATTGTTTAATCAGTGAGTTTTTTGGTTCTTTTAAAATTTTGATTAAAGAAGCCTCATTAAGTTCATCAAGAGTTGCAATTATAGGCATTCTTCCGATGAACTCAGGAATTAAACCATATTTAATTAAATCCTCTGGTTCTAAAGATTTCATTAATTCAGTAAGAGGTAATTCTTTGTAGCTTTTCACTTTAGCTCCAAAACCAATTGAGCTACCTTTTCCTCGACTATCAATTATTTTATCTAAGCCAGCGAATGCTCCTCCGCAAATAAATAAAATATTTGTCGTATCTACTTGTAAAAATTCTTGTTGGGGATGTTTTCTGCCACCTTGAGGTGGAACACTAGCAATTGTTCCTTCCATAATTTTGAGCAATGCTTGCTGAACACCTTCACCTGATACATCTCTTGTTATAGAGGGATTTTCCGATTTTCTACTAATTTTATCTACCTCATCGATATAGACTATTCCTCTTTGAGCTTTTTCAACATTATAATCTGCTGCTTGCAAAAGTTTAAGAATAATGTTTTCAACATCTTCGCCAACATAACCCGCTTCTGTAAGCGTGGTAGCATCTGCCATAGTGAACGGCACGTCAAGAATTTTAGCTAAAGTTTGAGCCAATAATGTCTTTCCGCATCCAGTTGGGCCTACCAATAAAATATTTGATTTAGATAATTCAACATCTTTATTTGATTTAACTTCATGATTTAATCTTTTATAGTGATTATGAACCGCTACAGATAAAACCTCTTTCGCTTTTTTTTGACCAATAACATAATCATCTAGAACGCTACAAATTTCTTTTGGGGTTGGAACTCCATCTTGGTGTTTAATCAAAGAGCTTTTATTTTCTTCCTTGATTATGTCCATGCAAAGTTCAACACACTCATCACAAATAAAAACTGTTGGACCAGCAATAAGTTTTCTTACTTCATGTTGGCTTTTTCCACAAAAAGAACAGTACAGTATATTTTTATTACTTTTATCACTCATAACGAATCAATAATATAATAATAAAGTTGAAATAAACTGTTATCAAGTACAAGTTGAAACTTAGGCTAGATATTGTGTGTTATTTTCTTTTTTCCACAACAGAGTCAATTAACCCAAAACTTTTCGCCTCATCAGGGGTCATGAAATTATCTCTCTCAAGAGCCTTGGCAATTTCATCAACTGATTTTCCTGTATGCTTTGAATAAATTTTATTAAGTCTTGTTTTTAAATCAAGAATTTCTTTAGCATGAATTTGGATGTCTGTAGCTTGACCTTGAAAACCTGCAGATGGTTGGTGCACCATAATTCTAGAGTTGGGAAGTGAATATCTTTTTCCTTTCTCTCCTGCTGATAATAAAAAAGATCCCATTGACGAAGCTTGACCTATACATAAAGTTGAAACTGGTGAATTAATATATTGCATTGTATCGTAAATACCCAGGCCTGAAGTTACAAGTCCGCCTGGACTATTAATGTAGAAACTAATTTCTTTGTTTGGATTTTCAGACTCTAAAAATAATAATTGAGCAGTTACTAATGAGGCAACACTATCGTTTACTGGGCCAACTAAAAAAACTATTCGTTCTTTTAATAATCGAGAGTAAATATCATATGCTCTTTCTCCCTTGCTAGATTGTTCAACTACCATAGGGATAAGGTTGTTCATTTTTTCTTCTAATTCACGACTCATAACTTTGTGTTATACAACTATTGGTTACTTTTTGCTAATTTTTTTTGATTTTACAGCTTTAACTTCTTTGCTTTTGTCTTGAGGATGAGCTTTTGCTTTATTTTTTTCATTGAAATTAGTAATTAATTTTTCAGCATCTTTTATTGATAATTCCTTTTTAATCAAATTAATTTTTGATTTTATTGAATTGATAATTTTCTCTTCGTAAATTGTGCTTTGCAAATGTTGTGTTGCTGAAGGATTTTTTTGATAATATTCAAAAACAAATTTTTCTTGTCCAGGCATACTTTTAACTTGCTTTTGTATTTCATTTTTTAGTTCCTCTTCAGTAACTTTAATATTATTTTTATCACCATATTCATTTAATATCAGCCCCAATTTAATTCTTTTTTCAGCAGATTTTATATTTTCATTTTTATTAGAATTAGAATTATTAGGAATTGATTTAAGTTCATTTTCTAGTAAATTTTTAGGTATATCGACTTTATAAAGTTTTTCTATTTGATCTAAAATTTCTTTTTTTAACATTGAGTTCAAGGCTACATTATATTGATTTATAATTTGATTTTTTAATTTTTCGGTCAGATCAGTTAAATTTTTAGCACCTAATTTTTTTGCAAATTCATCATTTAGTTTACTTTTTTTTGGACTTTTAATATTAATAATTTCACATTCAAAAATTGTCTCCTTATTGGCTAGCTCTTTCTTCGGGTGGTTAGGTGGTAAATTAGATTTAACTTTTTTCTTTTCCTTTTTTTTTAAATTAAGCAATTGGTTGTCAAATCCTTTAAGAAATAAATCTTTCCCAAGTTCTAATATAACACCCTCTCCTTTACCACCTTCAAAATCTTTACCATCAACAGTAGCTTTATAATTAAATATAATTTGATCGCCTAGTTCTGATTTTATTCCATCTCCCTTATCTTCAAATGATTTATATTCATTTGTTAAATCATTAAGTCTCTGGTCTAAATCTTTTTTTTCAACTTTGATTAAATAATTTGTGGCTTTAAATTTTTCAAATGATTGTAATTTTATTTCTGGTAATAAATCTAGTTGTAATTCAAAATTTAAATCTTTACCCTCTCCGAAAGTTTTTAAATCTATTTTGGGTTGACCTGCAATTTTAAGTTTTTTATCTTGAATTGCTTTTGTGGTGCTTTCTTTTAAAACTTTATCTATAACTTCTCCATAAATAGCTTTTCCAAATTGGCTTTTAATGACTGTGGGTGGCACTTTTCCTTTTCGAAATCCTTTTAGATCTATCTCTTTCTGTAACTCAATTAGTCTGAGGTCTAATTTTTTTTTTATTTCATTTTTGTCTATTATAATAGACAAAGTAGTTTTTAAACCTTTTTTTGATTGTACTTGTACTTTCATAATTTTTTGGTGGGCAAGAAGAGACTCGAACTCTTAAGCCTTGCGGCACTAGTTCCTAAGACTAGCGCGTATACCAATTCCGCCACTTGCCCCTTTTATTAAAATATTTATATATCAATTTTTTTTTTCACAAAACTGTTTAGTCTATAATAAACCAATATGTAAATAATAATTAACGTAAAAAACCAAAACTTACACAATACACCGCTCTCTTTCACAAATATACTTGGAAAAACAAGCGTGCAGTAAACCAAATTTATATACAAAGCATTAATATGATTATAATTTCTATCTAACTTGCCAAAACTTAAAAATTTATATGAAAGCATGTGCAAATGTTCACTATCAGGTTTAACAGGTGATTTTTTTTGTTTAAGTTTTCTAAAGAAAGAGAAAAAAACTTCAAAAAACAAATAAAATAATAAAATACAATAAAAAAAAGATGAAATATTTGGATTTAAATTATTTGTTTCAATAACATTTAGTGCAGTAAAAGTTCCAAATAAATAAGCTCCCCCGTCTCCCATAAAGATTTTTGCAGAGGGAAAATTAAATAATAGAAAAACCATAAGAGTAATTATTTGTGCAGTAATAAATATTGAGATAGGTAAAAATTCATTTGAAATATTTATATATAAAAGTACAGAATTTATTAGAATAAGGTGAAAGGCTAATAACCCGTTGAAGCCATCAATTAAATTTGATCCATTGATGATAAATAAAAAACAAAGAACAACAAAAAAAAGATAAAAGATTTTTAAGCTCAATATTTTATTCAGGAAAAGCAGGTCTATTCCGTAAATTTGTATTGAAAAAATTTTTATACAGCCAAAAAGAAAAATAGTCATTAATATTAATCTTACTTTGGGGCTAAGTTTAATTTTAATATCTTCTAAAAATCCAATCAAAAAAAGACCAGTGCCTAAAACGAGGTAGTCAAGATATAAATGAGAAAATAATATATTATTCAAAAAAATAAAAATTAAAAAAGATATAATTGCTGCTAAACCACCACTTCTTGGAATATTGTCACTATGAAATGCTTGAGGTTTATTAAAATCATCATCAGATAAGGATCCACTAAAAATTTTATTAGATATTTTTTGAATTGTAAAAAATGTAAAAAAACTCAAAAACGAAAAAATCGATAATAAGCTTAATTCTATTGAATCACTTTGCATTAACTTTTTTTATATCCTTTATTATTTTTTTTAAAAATAAAAATACCTATTAGAATTATAACCAATGAAATCAAAACTCTCCATGTTACAATCTCGTCCATCAAAAAGTAACCGAATATTATACCAAAAATTGGAATTAAATATGCTACTTGGGTTTGAAAAACTAAGCCATTTACAGTTAAAATTCTAAATCTTATGAGCCAAGCTAATCCTGTAGCAACTACCCCCAAATATAATAAGGATGCAGTCGAGGCTAAAGTTGGATTTGAATTCCAAGGGGTTTCAAATATCAGAGAAAAAGGAATTAAAAAGATAACCGCCCATAAGGTTGTTGATGTCGTAACGTTCTCATTTTTTTTACTTTTTAATTTTAAAGTTAACAATCCACCTATACAATAAAAAGTTGAACCTACAATTGTTATTAGTGCATAAATATAATTGTCACTATGAATTATTACTTTATCAAAAAATAATAAAACTATTCCACTAAACCCAATTACAACTCCTAGTGTTTTTGGAAAAGACAGTTTTTCGTCTTCTATAAAAAAATGAGCAAGAATAGATCCACTTAAAGGAGTAGTGCTCATTAAAATAGCTGCAAGATAGCTATTAATTTTTGCTGTGCCAATAGCTATCAAAACAAAAGGAATAGCAATATTACACAACCCTATTAAAGCATATAAATTCCAATTTTTACTAAAAGCTTCAATTTTAATTTTAGTAATTTTACATAAAATCAATAAAGGAATACTCGCAAACAAAACTCTTACCAAAGCAAGTGTAAAAGGATCGTAGGAATATGTAGCAATTTTTATATTAAAAAAGGCAGACCCCCAAATAATTGCCAACAAAATTAGTAAAGATAAATCAAAGGTATTTGCTTCTCTCATTATATGCAATTAATAATTGTATTGATGCTTTAAACGCATAGCTGATATCATTTTATTAGAGGTTATTCTATAACTATATTCTG
>MDSW01143739.1_pt1 | contig 10668 bp, 8 predicted proteins | sample 811171 | NCBI WGS metagenome assembly MDSW01 (sample SAMN05326641, study PRJNA326480) | marine metagenome | isolation source: seawater | place: Atlantic Ocean: North West | collected 2012 | reverse complement strand
CCTGGTGTTTCTTTTACAGGCGGAGTTAAGTTTGGTGATGCATCGTCTAATTTAGATTCTTCAATTTCTTCTTGAGGTGGAATATATTCATCAAATCCTTTATTTTCATTATCCATAGAACATTCCATATTATCCATATTTTGTTCTGCAAAGAAAACATTACATTGAATTTTTTCAATTCCAGTATTCCTTAAAATTATATCCGCTAAAGTTGTATTATGTATCTCATCTCTAATTCCATTTAATTCCTGATTATTTAGATAAAATAAATGATCTGAATCTCTCAAAATTTCATATTGTAATTTAATAACATCGTGTACTGAACGACCTACACTCGAATTTTCTAAATGATCTTCTGCAAGCATTCCAATAAACATATCTGAATGACCCGGTTCTGGATATACTTCAACTAATTTATTTGCTACTTCTGGATCACTTGTAATCTCTGACCAATTAGTAATTTTTTCCAATCCTATTGCTTCCCTCATTGTATTGTAATCAGGCATTCCATGATCCCTTGCCCTATTGATATCTATTGAACACAAATCCATACCTCCTGCATTAGGTTGTCCAAACATCTGATTTCTTAAATCATCAGAGTATACTAAGTCCAATTTTGGTTCAACTTGGTAAGCTAAACCACGAAGAATTGGATCTATACCACCTCCGTCAGTTAACGGCCTTGTATCAAAAAATCCTTCATTTAATCTGATATGCCCCTCTACTGATTCTGAACGATTTTCATCTAATCTTAATGTCCAACTTCCAATTTGACTGTGACCCATCCTAAATGCAGAATGAGTAAACACATTGAAAACTTCAGGATTAATAGTTGAATCATATCCATCATATTCAGATAATGTAATGCCTAAAGAAGGTAAAAATTCGTTATAGGTTATTGCTTGTAATATTGCTGTAACTCTCATTTTTGCATTTTGATAAATTTGTTCGTCATTCCAAGTTGGATTTTCTGCTTGAAGTTCTACAGCAAGCCGATTATGTTCTCTGAGAAAGAGTATATGTAATGCTAGTAATGAAATATGCTCATTTCCACGCACATCTCCAACAACTAAATTACCACCTCCGAATCCTTCGAAAGACATTCCTGGATGCGAACTATTTGTAGGATCTAATGCTGGAGGTATTGGGCCGTCAGCAGTCATTGTTGTTTTCATAAGACCATTTTCAAATGTTCTCAACCAATCTGCTCTATACTTATCAGAACCATAAACAAGTCCTCCATCTAACCAAGATGTTATTTGGTTGAGTTGTTCTCTAGGGTTTGATTCATCAGTTCCAGTTTCCAAATCATATTGTGATCTAAACATTGGAATATAATACCCTGGAGTCATGATCTCATCTCCTTCAGGAATTAAAATATCGAATTTATGTTGACCTCCATCTGAGGGATATTGATGTTTACCTCGAATATTTCCTGTGAATACAATATCATGAGTCGTAAATTGACTAAATACCCAAATATAATCTGAGAGACCTCTTTCATCAGGAATCTCATAAGGATCTGCACCTACTCCTGCAGGATCTGCACACAAAGTATTGCTAATGAATCTTGGATTTGGTAAATCTGATAATGATGGTGCAGAAATATTATCTGAATATTCAGAAGGCATTAGTCTACCTAATTGATTCAAAGAAGAACCCCAATCTAAATTGTCAGGATTATGTCCAGAGCCATTTATGGGATAATAATTTGTAATTAAAGAATCACTGTAAGCGTAATTGCCTGTAACTTTAGCAGATGCACTAGAAGTAAATAAAATAGAAATTATCAATATAGATAAGAACATTTTTAATTTATTCATATTTATCAAACCATTAACTTCTATTATGTCTCCATATAAATAAAATCAATGAAACCAAGACTAATCCTCCAAAAGGAACTAAATCAGGTGATTCTGGCACAAATTCTGAAATTGTAATTACTTGATCAACACTAACATCATATAATTCTGTAGTTTTACCACTAGGCCAGTTAACAACGATAGAATCAATTAAAGTTGTATCGTTTAATCCGAAATGTAATCTTTCATCACTACACCCAAATGATCCTGAGCATGCAAACTTTTGTTGTACATATGGTTGATTTCCAACCCAAACAATCACCTCTGCTCCAATTCCTTGAATATTGGATTCACTCCCTTCTAAATCAATCATTAACCAATGTCTACCAGTTAAATCTGCATTATTTTCAAAAATTCTGATTGGAGCATTAGAATTTCCTGTTACAATATCTAAATCGCCATCATTATCAAAATCAACTATTGAAGCACCTTGAGTCTTTTCAGTATTTGTGGGAAGCAAGTTCAATTCGAATGCCATTTCTGTAAAGGTTCCGTCACCATCATTAACCCAAAATGTATTATCTTGTCTTGAATTATATGCACTTATTTGGCCAACTGAGAAAAATAAATCTAAATCACCATCTAAATCATAATCAAAAAATTCGCATACCCAATGAACTGGAAACGCTTCTGCAACATTTAATCCTGCAAGATCTCCGACTTCTACATATGTTCCATCATCTTGTTTTTGCCACAAATAATTAGGGCCAATGTTTGATTGACAAATATCTAAATCGCCATCTCTGTCATAATCTCCAGCATCAAGGCCCATCCCTGTACCTGGGAAACTCATACCTACATCATTTGTAACTACTGAAAATGTTCCATTTCCATTATTGCGATACATCGGTGAAACTCCAAAGTCTGAAGCTATGAAAACATCTTCCCAGCCATCATTATCATAATCGATCCATAATGCTGCCCAACTCATTCCCGAACCTGCATCACTATCACTATACATTCCAGGTGAGGATGGCGTTCCAGCGACCATATCTACCCTCACTACACCAGATTCTAAATGTTGGCCAGGGACCTCAGAGAATGCTATACTTCCTGATAATTTTGCTTCAAAAGTTACATCTGTGAAAGTTCCATCACCATTATTTTGATACAAAATATTAGTTTCTGATTCAGCATCATTCTCACTCTCAAAATAAGTTCCATAATTTAATGAATATAGATCTAAATCACCATCATGGTCATAATCAACCCATTGAGCAATACTACTATGTCCACTGTTTCCAACTCCAGCAATCTCAGTGACATCAGTAAAAGTTCCATTTCCATTATTATGGTATAAGATATTCGACTTTCCTCCTGCATATTTGCCATTTGTATGACCAAATTCGCTAACATAAAGATCTAAGAATCCATCTGAATTATAATCTCCCCATACTCCAGAAACTGAAGTACTATCTGAAGCTCCGTCACCATCAAAATCATTAATAATTCCAGATTTATTTGTGACGTCTTTAAAGGAAAAATTACCTTTATTTTCAAACAACATCTGATTTCCAAATGTAGCCATCACAGAAATAGAGTTCTGGGCGTCTTCCCAATTAAGATGAGAAAATCTTGCAGAAATATACAAATCCATATCTCCATCATTATCAAAATCTGCTACAGACATTCCAGGACCGTATGAATTCCAATTTAATGATTCGGAAGAATCTCCTTTTTCTTTCGGAACTAATTCTGGCTCTACTCTAGTAAATTTTACAAGATATTCATCATCTGTTTCCGTATTTGTACTTTCTTGAGCAATCACGGAAACTTGTGAAGAAAGGATTATACAAAGCAATGCAATTATGGAAAAAAGAGTAGTAGAACTAACTCGAACCATGCTCTATCAAACCTACTTGCTAAGTAATCGCATAAAATACCTCGTTATTTTTGAAGATACCATTTACACATAAAATAGAGAACTTAATAAGTTGGTATTGAACAAAATAATTGTGAATAATAATTTAGAGAAGATTACGAAGTACCCACCAAATCTAAAGAATATCCAAACATCCTTTTGTATAGACATAATTTGGGCCGTAAGGCCGGGGGATGGATAATGGCAGTTAGACTAGGGCCTGCGGGTGTACCGCTTTCATGTAAAGGACGTACAATTGTAGAAGGTATGGATGATATAATCAGCCTTGGAATGGACGCAATGGAAATTCAAACTGTTAGGATGGTTGCCCCAAATCACTTCGAACAATATTGGCAAGCCGGAGCATTATCATATAAGGCTGAATTTGAATTAAATATTCACGGTCCATATTATGCAGAGGTTCTAGGCAATAGGATGGAATTAAATCGTACACTATCAAAAATGGAAGCTAGTTTACAAGCCGCAAAAGTACTGAATGCAAGGCATATTACCTGTCACGTAGGTCCTTATTTAGGACGTTCCAGAGGAAGTGAAGCAAATGAAGTAGTGGCTAATGTTTTTGCTGGTGTTGTAGACAGAATTGCAGAAATATGGGAAGAAGATGTTGAACATCCTGTATTTCCTTGGCTTTCAGAAATGGAGCCAACAAAAATTGGTATTGAAACAAGTGGACGTCAAAACCTTTGGGGGAGTATAGAGGAAGTTCTAGAGGTTGTTAATCACGTAGAAAATACAGTACCTGTAATTAACTTCGCTCACATACATTCTCGTGGTCACGGAAGACTAAAGACAAGTGAGGATTACGGTGAATTATTTGATTTAGTTAGAGAAACAATAGGTACAAAAGAATTCTATTGTCATTTTTCTGGTGTTGAACATCTAATGGGTAATGCACTTCATTATACACAGATTAAAAAATCAGATTTAAATTTTGAGCCCTTGGCTGAATTCCTTGTGGAAGAAGGAGATTGGTTAGATGTTACGATTATCTCTGATTCTCCATTACTGGAACATGATGCAATGTATATGAGCCAACTTATCAGTAAATCAAGACATCGTCAATTAGAAAGAAAGGCAAGAGAACAAAGAAGGAGAGAGTTGGCATTAAAATCAGGAATGAGTCCTGAAGAATTAGAAATTCGTGAAAAAGAAGCTGCGGAAAAGAGAAAATCAGCTGAATCAAATGCGCCTATTCAAATGTTTGATGAAATTGATATAGATCCAAGAAAGATTTTGGATACAAAAACTGTTGCTCAATTAAAGGAATTATGTAAAGAAAAAGAATTAGCAGTTTCTGGTAAGAAGAACGATATTATTCAAAGACTATATGTGAAAATGATGGAAGAAAAAGAAATTCAAAAACGTATAGATGCTTATGAATTGAAAACTGTTGCTCAATTAAAAGATATGCTAAGGGAATTAAACGTCCCTGTATCAGGAACAAAACCTGAATTGATAAGCAAACTTATGGTTGCGGAAGATGAAATAGCTGAGGCACTAAAAAATAAGGAAGATGAGCCCCAAGAAGGTCAAAAAGTTTCAGAAAATCAAGAAAATGATGATTTATTTTCAGATGAAGATGATGAAGACTTATTTTAAAGTTTTAATTTTATAGTAAGTATTGAAAACAATGCTTTGCTCGTGAGGTTGTTCTGGGACAGTAGCTTAGCCTGGGAGAGCGCCGCACTGAAGATGCGGAGGTCGCTGGTTCAAGTCCGGCCTGTCCCACCTTCAATTCATCCATATTGCTATATTTGTTTAAACAAATCAGATTGGAAAGTATGTAATTTTGAAATTCCATCTTTAGACATTTCAATTAATCTATTTAATTGATCTCCAGTAAATGTTGATTCCTCACCTGTACCTTGAATTTCAACAAATTCTCCATTACTAGTCATGATTACATTCATATCAACATCAGCATTACTATCTAAGATATAATCTAAATCTAGATAAACATCATCTCCAATTAACCCTACACTTATTGCTGCAACATCATTAGGCATTACTGCTTTTTCATGTTCAATCATTTCTTCTTCTGTTAATTCTATTTTTTCATCATCTGAAGAAAGACGTTTTTCTAAAGGAAAACAATCCCCACTTCGAATTAATCTACGTATTGCTAACCTTAAAGCAATGGATGCAGCTGTAATTGATGCACAACGTGTGCCTCCATCAGCATTCAATATATCACAATCTACAGTTAAGGACAATGGTCCTAATTCATCAAGATTAACAACACCTCTTAATGACCTAGCAATCAACCTTTCAATTTCCATTGTTCTTCCTTTAGCCCCTTGTCTTTCTCTTCTAAACCTTGAATCTGTTGAACCAGGCATTAGTGAGTATTCTGCATTTACCCAACCACGAGTTGCATCTCTAGGAAACCATCTTGGCAAACTTGATGCTTTAGTCGCACAAGCAAGTACAACAGTATTTCCTTGTCGATAAAGTACAGATGCAAGTGCATTATTTGTAAAATCTAATTCGATTTCTGGAGTTCTCATTTCAGACATATCCCTGTTACTATCTAACGGGGTTTCTTTTAGTTTGGCCATACCTCTCGGTCTTGGGTGTACTTCTCAACCTTTTCTATGCAAGATATATCCTAATAGTAAAACAAATCCAACCATTATCACCATTCCATCGTGATTATTGGTCGTATTTTCTGGTTCATACAAAGTAACAATTCGATCAATATCTAATTCAAAATAAGTACTCTCATAACCACTAGGCCATTTCACAACGACTGAATCAATTTTGGTTGCACTACCTAATCCAAAATGCATTCTATGATCACTACATCCAAATGAACCTGAACAACCAAATTTTTGTTGAACTTGGAACTGATCATCATTAACCCAAAGAGTAATCTCTGCTCCAATAGCTTGTTTATTTGATGTTGAACCAATTAAATCAAATGATATCCAATGCCTATCTTCATATTCATCGGCTAAATTTTCAAAAAGTCTGATTGGTTGATTTGAATTACCAAGCAATAAATCCAAATCTCCATCATTATCAAAATCTGCTACTGCTGCACCTTGAGTTTTTTCTTCTGGGTCTGTGTAAAGCCCCACATCTTGAAGAACGTCTACAAAATTACCTTCATCATCTGACCAATCTCCAACATTAAGATACATTATATTCTCACGCTTTGGGATATAAGCTGATACTGCTCCTGAGGAAAGAAATAAATCTACATCTCCATCATTATCATAATCAAACCATTCACAAACCCAAGTTGTTTGCACTGCACCTGCTGCAAAAAATCCTGATTGGCCCCCTTTATCTGTATTAACGACTTGCTGATAAGAATCTTCATCTTTTTTATTCCAGATATATTCAGGTCCGAAATTTGATTGGCATAAATCTAAATCTCCATCTTGATCATAATCTCCAGCATCAACACCCATTCCTGTTCCAGGTAAATCTAATCCCGCTTCTACAGTGTGCATCTTAAATGTACCATCTCCCTCATTGATATACAATGGAGATATTCCGAAATCATTAGCAATAAACACATCTGGATATCCATCTAAATTATGATCAAACCACAATGCTGCCCAACTCATCCCGGTTCCATATGGAGAATCATGTAGAATTTGAGCTCCTGAAGATAATCCAGACGCCGTAATATCTGCTCTTCCAAGTTCGGATCTTTCAAACGTTCCTGGTTCTGGCCCTAAACCTTCAACTAAACCTCCAAATAATTCTGCATCTCTAGTTACATCAGTAAATGTCCCATTCCCATTATTTTGATATAATACATTAGTTTCAGTATATGCAGTATTAATTTTATCAATGTAAATACCCCAGTTAAGAGAATATAAATCCAAGTCACCATCTAAATCATAATCAACCCATTGTGAAACTGTACTATGTCCTGCATTTCCTACATTTGCAAACTCTGTAACATCACTAAAGGTTCCATCCCCATTATTTTGAAATAATTTATTTGCACGGCCCACATCCCATCTTTCACCTTCTGTTGCATTTTCATTTTCTTGAATTCTATCAATATATTCTTGTGGAACCGTAACGCTATGTGCTGCAAAACCAGTACCAAATTCACTTATGTAAATATCTAAATCTCCATCATTATCGTAATCGCCCCAAACTCCTGCTTGGGATTGGCTTTCATATGCCAAACCAGCCTCTTCTGTAACATCACTAAAGGTTCCATCTCCATTATTATGCATCAAATGGGGCTTAGCGGTTGAATTAAGATCACTAGGATCATAATTTGCTGTAATAAAAATATCAATCCATCCATCATTATCATAATCGCCCCAAGAAACACCAGGAGTAAAAGATTCTACGTCTGTTTTATCTTGTTCCCAATTTTCAATATTTACTCCTAATCCCGATTGGTTTGAAATATCTCTAAATTTAACTAATGGTAATTCATCATCAATATTTTGAATTGGTGCATTATTACCTTGTGATTGAACAACAGTACTGGCCAAGAACATCATTGTTACAATCATTGTAAGCAAAAATAGATTTCTTATTTCCATCGATTTATATGCCATTCAAATATTGGCAAGACGCCGCATTATAATAATCAATCTAGGAAATTTTGAAATTTTAACACGTACAAAAGATTAACATCACGAAAAGATGGGGCATTTTTAGGGGGCATTCTAAATATGGCTGATAGGATAAATAACGCTATTAAAGCGTTTGCAAATGGACTTCCAGTGTGTGTTTTCGATTCTGAATTTAGAGAAGGTGAAACCGATTTATTATTCTCGGGAGAAAAAATCACTGAAGTAAATATTAGACAACTAAGAAAAGAGTGTGGAGGATTACTTTTCTTGGCTGTAGGTTCAGAAATTGGCGAAATGTTTGGATTACCATATTTACAAGATTTATTTGATGAACCAATCTTAAATGATTCATATCCAGTCTTGAAAGAATTAAGCACTAATGATTTACAATACGATAGTAAGTCAGCATTCACACTCTCCATTAATCATAGAAATACATACACAGGAATTACTGATACAGATAGATGCTTAACAACAAAAAGGTTTGCAGAATTAAGTAAAGAGTTATTGAAAATAAATTGTGATAAGGAAACTGCAATGTCAAAATTAGGTATGGAGTTCAGAACTCCTGGCCACATACCTGTTTGTCTGGAACAAAAAGGCGGACTAGAAACGAGAGAGGGTCATACAGAGTTAGCCGTGGCATTAGCTCGTTTAGCAGATGTATCTCCAGTAGTCATCGGTGCTGAAATGCTTCAACCAAATGGAGATGCAGCACTTAGTGTAGATGATGCCAAGAAGTGGGCAGAGAAAAGAGATATACTATTTTTAACTGGTGATGAAATTAAAAAAATGTTCAATGAAAGGAGATGAGGAATTGAAAAGAGTCCTTGCAGTAGGTGTTTTTGATCTTTTACATGCAGGTCATTTACACTATCTTGAACAAGCAAAATTCTTAGGTGATGAATTAGTAGTAATTGTGGCTCATGATGACACAGTTAGACAAAGAAAACATGAACCTATAACTTTACAAGACATGCGTAAAAGAATGGTTGAGGGTCTTAAACCCGTAGATTATGTATATATTGGAAACCCCCCTGGAATCTCAATGTTTGAAATTTTAGTTGATGTTAAACCGGATATAATTGCATTAGGATATGACCAAGAACATGCTGAAGAATGGATTAGAAAAGAATTAGATGCTCGTAATCTTTCCCATATAGATGTAAAAAGAGTTGAAGGTTTAGAGGGTGATTTAGACGGGACAAGAAAAATTGTCAGTAAAATTATTGATTTGTGGAATGTAGTAAAAAAGGATGAGTGAAATGTTTTCAGGGATTGTAGCAGGACTTGGAATTGTTGAACATATTGAAGATAAAAATAAACTTAGACATATCAGAATTAGATTACCTGAAGGGACTGAAGAAAATATATCTCAAGGTGCTAGTATCTCACTAGATGGTGTTTGCCTAACTGTTGTAGAATTTAGTGAACATACGGCTAGTTTTGATATCATTGATGAAACATTGAGTAGAACTACTTTATCAAAAGTTGAAATTGGTGATATGATTAACATTGAGAGAGCAATGAAATATGGAGATGAAATTGGTGGCCATAATGTTTCAGGGCATATTGATCATATGGCTGAAATAATAAAAATAAACACTCCAGAAAATAATCACATTGTCAAATTAAAAATTCCATCAAATTATATGCCATACATCATTGAAAAGGGTTACATTGCATTAGATGGTTGTAGTCTTACAATTGCTGAAGTATTCAATGATGGATTCAATGTTTGTTTGATTCCCGAAACATTACGTCGAACAACCTTTGGGTTCAAAAAGGAGGGGGACTTCGTAAACTTCGAGATAGAGGCCAACACCAAGGCAATCGTAGATTCAATAAATAGAAAGAAAGGTAATTAAAATGAAAAATATAGACATTGTTTGTACATCATACCACAAGCCACAAATTGAAAAAATGTTAGAAGTTGCTAAAAAAGCCGCAGAGGAAGAAAATATTACAGTAGAAAACATATATTGGTTACCTGGTGTTTTAGAAATACCGTATGGAATAAGAAAAGTTAATTCCAATCAATTAGATGGTTTTGTAGTATTAGGAATTATTGAAAAAGGTAAAACAAAACATGGCAAAGTAATAGGTCAATCTGTAATTAATGACTTAATTAAATTTCAAACGGGAACTGATGGAAAACCCGTAGGAATTGGAATCATAGGCCCAGGAGCCACCCCCGAACAAATTGAAGAAAGATTAGAAATGCACGCAAAAAATGCGGTTTTAGCAGTTTCTCACTTAATGAAAAATATAGAAGAATGGAAGTGAATAAATGAGTGATATAAGAAATGTAATTATTATTGGAAGTGGTCCTGCAGGTTATACTGCTGGACTTTATACTGCTAGAGCAATG
>MDSW01122916.1_pt1 | contig 10669 bp, 5 predicted proteins | sample 811171 | NCBI WGS metagenome assembly MDSW01 (sample SAMN05326641, study PRJNA326480) | marine metagenome | isolation source: seawater | place: Atlantic Ocean: North West | collected 2012 | reverse complement strand
ATTCCATTTTGCAATCCATTTTTCCCGCTCCGTGGTCAGTTCAGATAACGGTTGATTGCGAATTGCCTCCAGGTCAACGAATTGTCCCTCTAGTTCTTCGACCCTCGTTCGTTGCCCAAGCGTGGGGACTTTAACGACAGGACGTGCATTTCCACCGGCGTCAACCCGCCCTGTTTCATCAATGCTGTTGAAATAGGCATATAACTCGTAGTATTCACGCTGACTTATCGGGTCATATTTGTGATCATGGCAACGGGCACACCCAACTGTCAGGCCTAGCCAGACGGTGCTTGTGGTTTCTGTTCGGTCGAACACATATTCGACGCGGTTCTCTTCGGCAATTCGCCCACCCTCCCCGTTCAAAGGATGATTACGATTAAAACCCGTCGCGATTAATTGGGAAGTGCTGGGATTATCCAGTAAATCGCCTGCAATCTGCTCAAGGGAAAATTGGTCAAATGGCATGTTGTTATTAAAGGCTTCAATCACCCAGGTTCGCCAGAAATAACTGCTTCGAGTACGATCTCCCTGATATCCATTCGTATCCGAATACCGGGCAGCTTCAAGCCATGACCATGCCATGTGTTCACCAAACCTTGATGAATCTAAGAGTCTTTTGACGACGGTCTGGTAGGCGTCGTCAGACCTGTCGGCCAAGAAATTGGCAACCTCCTTTGGAGTTGGAGGCAAACCCGTTAAATCAAACGTGAGTCGGCGGATGAGTGTGCGACGAGAAGCCTCACTTGAAGGCTCCAGTCCGTTCTCCTCCAGTTTTGCCAGAATAAAGTGATCAAGTGAGTTGGCAGGCCATGCTTTGTTCTTGATGGCTGGAAGTTCCGATTTGACTGCGGGGGAGAATGACCAATGCACAGAATATTCGGCACCCTGATCGATCCAACGCTTTAGTACTTCAATCTGTTCAGCCGTCAATTCGCGATTTGAGTCTGCAGGCGGCATCTTGAGATCGGAATCTGACGTTGTAATACGGTGAATGAACTCCCCGTTGGAGGCATCACCTTGCACAATCAAAGCGGGATCCCTTTGTTCGGCAATACCGTCAGCAGTATCAAGTCTAAGGTCTGCCTGGCGAGCCTCTTCGTCCGGCCCGTGACACTGAAAACAGTTGTTTGAAAGGATCGGTCGGACATCGCGATTAAAATCGATCTCCTGTGCACACACCAGCGGTGCCACAGTAAGCAATGTGATGTAGAGAAAGCCGATACGATATGTATTCATTTTCGAGGGGTCGCTGTCAGTTGACGATATCTTTAGTCATTCCTAATTTGCTATTTTATTAAAAAGTTAAGCATTTGCGTACTATTGTTGGTGTCTAACTTTGCTTCGTATATCTGGCGGGATAGAATCACGGAATGCTTTCTGTTCGCAATTTGCAATACCGATACTCCCAAAGTTCATTTGAACTAAACGTGCCGTGTTTTGATATGCAGGCTGGGCAGCATACAGCCATCACAGGACCAAGCGGTTGTGGGAAAACGACGTTCATGAACCTGCTCGCCGGAATTATCCCACCGTCCAGTCCCGTCGAGCTTAATTTTCGAGATGAGCCATTGCATCTAGGTAACGCGAAGCAAATGAGAGTATTTCGTAACGAATCATTGGGGTTCGTATTCCAAGATTTTCGTTTGCTGAATTATCTTAGCCTGAGTGAGAATATCCTGTTGCCTGTGACCTTATCTTCAAATACGGGTAGAGAACAGTGGAGAACGCGAGCTGACGAGCTTATCAAACGGCTGGGATTGGAAGATTTACGCGAGCGTCCAGTCAGTAAGTTGTCTCGTGGCGAACAGCAGCGTGTCGCTGTATGTCGAGCCTTACTGCAACGCCCTGCACTTGTGCTTGCTGACGAACCAACAGCCAATCTCGATGCGACCAATGCAGCTGGAGTCTGGGAACTGCTTTTCGAACAGGCACAGGAAATAGACGCGACGATTATCGCAGTGACACACGCAACCGAAGGCTTGGAGAGATTCGCGAGGGTACTCTCTTTTGAGCAACTGGCCTCAGGAGATACGGAAGACTTCGGATGATTCGTTTAGCAATTGCGTATATGTCATCACAGTGGAAACTGGTGACGACGCTGATCATCATCATCGGCCTCTCTTTGGCGCTCCCCATCACGTCCGTAAAAGTAGTTGCCCGCTATCAAAGTGAATTGAAGTCGCGTAGTTTGAACCCGCCGTTGCTTGTAGGAGCCCGCGGAGATCGTTTTGATTTGGTTTTACGCTCGCAATTCTTTGTCGGCGAACTTCAGCAGTCACTGACTTATCGTGAGTTTGAACGTCTCAAACGAAACGACGAATTGGTGTGTGCTCCATTACATCTTGTCCATTCGGCGGGTCAGGGCCAATGGCCGATTATCGGCACATCCTCGGTTTATTTTAACGCTCAGAGCCTTGTTGTTGACCAGGGTCAGTTGTTTACGGAAATTGGCCAATGCGTGGTTGGTGCAGATGTCGCAGAATATTTACAGAGTATCTCTGTGCTTAAGAGTGACATGTCCAGCGTGTTTGGCTTTGGTGACATGCTCCCCTATGAACTGCAGGTGTCAGGTGTGTTGGAAAGGAAAGGCACGCCTGACGATCGGGCCGTGTTTGTATCGTTGGAGACTGCCTGGCTGCTGGATGGATATGGTCATGCGCATCGGGATGGTGATAACGGCACGGCGGTCAATCGGAACTCTGTTTTGCATGGGTTAGAGGGTGCCCATATTCCACAGCGTTCCGAAACGGATTTGAGTGTCATTGATAAACACTTAATCCATTTTCATGGAGATAGATCGGATTATCGGATTTCATCCGTGGCGGTTTGGCCGACCACTCAGGAAGCCAGCGCATTGTTGCGAGTGGATTATCAGGATGACCGGACAACTCAGGTTGTTGTGCCCGGCGATGAATTTGAAAAACTCATGAAACAAGTGGTTCGTGTCAAAGATATTCTTGATCTTGTTTTTGCAATCCTGTTATGTATCTCGGCCGTCATGGTTCTGGTTGCAATTGTTCAGTCATTCCAACTGAGAAAAACTGACTTGGAAACGATGCGATATCTTGGTTGCTCGCTAAGTAAAGTAAGGCTTTTATTGCTAACGGAGTTTAGTCTGGTGGCGGGATTGGCCGTCGTAGCCTGTCTGGTATTTGTCATGTTGCTTGAGTCTGTCGCTCCTACTTTGTTGTCAATCGTCTGATTGTGAAAATCACCACCAGGAATTGTGTAGAATTCACCGAAGGGTACGTTTGTCCCTTCGTTGAGATATTAATAGACTTGCCTTTTTAACGAGGTTTACTATGATCCGGACCATCACCTACGATCGTCACAGCTTACTATTTGGCCTGGCTGTTTTGATGGGGCTGGTAACTCAATGCCAGGTAGTCAAGGCAGGCAATACAGCCAAGTCGTCTGACCGGCTTGTCATTCAAACTGGAGTGGTCAACAGCGTGGTTATTCGTGGGGATGAGCAAACAGCGGCCGTTTACGGCGTCGTAGATAATCCGACGGTTCGAGCCGACTGGGTTTTGTTACCTCATCACCGGAGGGACGTCGTATGGGCGGCCGAATCGTTGATTGCTAAAGGGGCCAGGGTTGTCGCGCCAGAGTCCGAGAGATCGTTGATCGAATCTCCGGAGGAGTATTGGCATGATTTTCAGCAAATGAGATTTCATGACTATGCCCAGCAATCGACCAAAGTGCTTGCGACGGGACTCCGGGTCGACAAGTGGGTCAAGGAAGGTGATCAGATTGATCTGGGCGGCGTCTCGATAGCCGTTCTGGAAACACCGGGGTATACGCGAGGAAGTGTTTCTTATGTAACTGAACTGGACGGTAAGAAAATCGTGTTTGCTGGAGATATGATCGCCGGTGTTGGCAAGATTCTTGATATCTATAGCTTTCAGGACGCAATTGAAGAGGCAAACATACGGGGCTACCATGGTTACGGTGGAAGATTTGGAGCATTGCTTGAAAGTATCGAAAAGGTCAAGGCTCTTAAACCGGATTTGCTAATTCCAGCACGAGGTAAGATTATTACCCGACCCGCGTTGGCATTGGACAAATTAAGTCAACGAATCAAGAATCTGTATCGGTCGTATTTGAGCACCAGTGCCTTGAATTGGTATTTCAAGGAAGAACGTATGGGGCAATGTGCCAAAAGAGTTCTTGGGCCAGAGGCAGATTTTTCTTTGATGTCTTATTCTGCCTATGAAGAGACCCCCGACTGGATTTGGGTTAAAGGCACAAGTCGTCTCATTATTTCAGAGACGGGACACAGCCTGTTAGTCGACTGTGGAAATACCGGGGTAATAGATGGAGTGAAGGAACTGCTTGAGGCAGGTGTTGTCAATAAAGTCGATGGCATTTTTGTAACGCACTATCACGATGATCATACTGACGCGGTTCAACAGGCAGCAGAGGAATTTGATTGTCCGGTTTATGCCGTGCGTCACTACGTAGACATCCTCCGTCATCCGGGAAATTATCATCTGCCCTGCCTACACCATACGCCCATTAAAGAGGTGATTGCAAAGCAACATGGTGATACTATGGAGTTTCATGAGTTTAAATTTACATTTCGTGCGTTTCCCGGACAGACCTTTTATCATGGCGCACTGTTAGTTGAACAACCTCAACAGACGCCGATCTTCTTTATTGGAGATGCGTTCTCGCCTTCGGGGATGGACGACTACTGTGTACTAAATCGTAATCTGATGCACAAAGACGATGGTTTCCTGTTTTGCTTAGAGCAGGTTCGTGCTCTCGGAGAAGATTACTGGTTGATTAATGAGCACATACCTCATGTGTTCCGATTTTCTGACAGGGAATTGGAGGCAATAACCCGAGGATTTACTGACAGAATTGCGGCTGTGCGAGCGTTGACTGTTTGGGATGACCCAAATTATGCCGTGGATGAACAATGGGCGGTGTTGTATCCCTATGGCCTGGAGGCTCGAGCCGGTGTAGTTCATGAGTTTAATGTGACGATTACGAATCATTCGTCAAAACGTCGGGACTACGAGGTGAATTTCAGGTTGCCAGAAGGTGCTGAACTCATTTCCGCGACGAAAGCAACCAAAGTACCTGCGGGGGCATTGTCCGGAGTGCGGGCGATGATCCGCCTTCCGGAAAAACCCGGGCATTATCTCATTCGCGTTGACATTAAATCAGACGGCATCGATGTACGCGATTGGATTGAATCTACTGTGACTGTGAAGGCCGATGAAGAGTAACGTGTTGACTTCAATTCTTCGACGTACGGCGATTATCGTCCTGATTAGTATGACGACGGTGACGTTATACGCTCATCCGGTTTCTTTAACCGATGCGGTAGTGGACATCCGTGATGATGAAACTCGCCTAAAACTCTCTATTACCGCCGAGGATCTTGCTCTTTACTACGAGATTGAGCCGAACAAGGAATTCAGGATTCCACATCGGTTACTGCAGGAAGCCTCACAGAAACATCGCGAATTCCTGCAAGAACGTTTGCAAGTACTTAATCAGAAAGGTGAGTCGTTAACACTGGATTATCAGGGGATCGACTTGTCAGGGCTCCCAGCCGACGGCGTTCTTCAGACTGAATTAAAATCCCGCTGGTTGACGTATCAATGGAAGATTAATAGTGGAAAGGAGCCCGGCTACCTTACACTGTCGCAAAACTTTGGGGAATTGCAGCCCGCCACCATGGATTGCATGTTTCTGCAAAATGGATTTTTGCTGGAAAAGACAAAGCAGCTTAGCTCGGGACAGGTTTACACCGTGCAATTGGATTGGAAAAATCCACCAACCAAACGCCCTGATCTGGCGGCTCTGAAAGCCGCCAAGGAGAGACAGCTAAGGGATCGGCTCGGGATCGCGAGTTACAGTTCACTATATTCGTTTCTGTATGTTTCCAGGCGGGAAGTGAGGCACGAAATTCTGATACCTGTGCTTACCCTACAAGAGTGGTTTGGGATTGAAAGGAAGGATCCTGATTTCCTGTCTGTCGCAGAACAGGAAGTAGTTGCAGATCAGGTGTTTAACCTGATTCTCGAAAACCCCTTGCAAATCAATGGTCGCAAAGTGGACCCGGATCTGGTTCGAGTCAATTTCTTTGGCCTTGATATACGCGATTTCGCCATGAACAAACCCCCGCAACGCATCAATATTTATCAGGCGAGAATTGGGTTGATAGTAGCCTACCCTGCCCGAGAGCAACTATTGGAATCTGTGGCCATGCAATGGAATTCCTATAACAAGTATGCACCGATGCTCAGATCGACCGTGTTTATTAATGGGCAGGAACCATATGGTCATTTCTTTGTTAAAGACGCTCCAACTTTTAGCCTTCAGTTACCCAAAGTAAAGGTTGAGCGGCTGCCAGCGATTCGAACCGGACTTAAATCGAAAAACCTGTCAGAAAATCAGGCTCGAATGCTTGCTAATCAAATCGTGGATCGAGTTTACTCAACGATAAACCTAGATTCTCCCAGAGATCGCTACCGTCGACTTGCGGAGCTTGGTGTGAACGAGTACGGGGAAAAGATGTTTTTTGAACTCGAGAAATCTCTGCGAATGGCTGAACAAGGTGGTTCCGTGATGCGGGTGCATTCGACCGATGTGACGGCCGTTCAGATCCGTCGGTTAGGTGAAACACTTGAACTTCAGGCGAGCTGGGATCTGGTTGGCAGCGTACAACACTGGGGGCATCTCCATACACGCAGAGACACGTTCACCGGAGTGATAAAGTTAACAGGCGTGCGTGGTCAGTGGGCAATCGAGTCGTTTAGAACGACGGGGCAAAAACGACATCCAATTGAAACACGAGTTCGTTACTGACTTGCCTTAAGGAATTTGATCAGATCGATAAGCTGCTGGTCTGATAAATGCTTGTCGAGACCTGCTGGCATGATCGATGTGGTCGATGCCCGTTGTTCCTCAATTTCTGAATGCAGCAGTTTCACCTGTTTTTGAGCATCAAGCTGTAAAACGACGGTGTGACCGTTGTCATCACGAACCACGCCACTGTAAACCTGCCCTTCGGTTGTAATGATCGAAACAGGTTCAAAGCTCTGGACGAAACTTGCACTTGGGAACAGAACCGCTTCCAGCAGGTCCCGTTCTGTCCGAATCTGGCCGATGCGAGTCAGGTCAGGCCCGACTCTGCCGCCCAGATAGGCGATACGGTGGCATGCCGTACAGGCCGCCTTCGCTGAATGAAAGACCTTTTGGCCTCGGGTTACATCTCCACTGTCGATGTTTGCCAGTAATTGCTCGATTCGAGCAATACGCTGCTGGTTTTCTACTTTGATGCGTTCGATTAATGGAGCCGTTCGGGCATAGACTTCGTCGCCGAGTGGCTCAAATAGTTTCCTGATTTCTTCCGGGTTCAATGTTGTGGCGGCCGGGGTTTTAGCCAATGCGTTAAGCGTGTTAAGTGCGGTTTGCTGCTCATTGGTCTTCGCGAGAGATGTTACGACTCGCCTGAGATGGATTGAGCCCAACGAGGATATCACCTGAGGAATTTCCCGCCACTGCGCAGTTGGCCAGGGGGACGTCACGAGCAGGTTTACGGTGAGAGATTGCAATTGTAGTGGTTGGCCGGCTCCGGCATATTGCTGGATGTCTTGTAACGTATCCCCGTTTAGAGGGCGACTGGCAGGAAGAATTGCCGAAAGGGCTGCCAGGCGAATTTCCGGAGTATTGGTCGTGTTTTTGTAGATAGACAACAGTCGTGATTGTACAGCCTCGTTCGGAGTGTCACTTCTGATCGCATTTGCAGCCTGTACACCCAGAGCGAGTGTTCGAGTATCGGTCGATTTCAAGGCTCGCAAGACACCGGCAAAAATAGATTCCGGAACAATTTCTAGCTTGGCACTGCTCATTGCCTCGAGCACGAACGTCTGAGTCGCATTATCGCCAGTGGCAAGAAGGTCTCCAGCTAGGCTCAGAAGTTCCGGAGTGTTAATGTATGCACTTAGTCGCTGTAGAAGTTGCTGGCGTTGCTCTGTATCGGGTTGGAGTAGCGGGATCCGCTGATGGAAATAGTTGGGTAGCTGCGCCGCCCAATCGGGGTGATTTGCAACTAGCCACCATCCGGTTTCCCTCAGCGCCAAATCATTCGATTCAAGGGCAGCTAACGCGAATTCAGCAGGTAAATCACTGCCCGGAGTTTGGTCCAACGCTATTAATGCTCCGCGGACGGTCGGCACGTTGGTCGACTTTGCGAGGTTGACCAAGGGAGAAGTGTCACCGATTTCTATGGCGGCGTAAATCAACGAGTGTTCAAGTGCGCGATCTGTATCTGAGGCGAGTGAGTTGAGTAGTAATGGCACGTCACTGGTGTTTCCAATTCGTCCCAAACATTCAGCAGCTATACGTTGGTTATAGTCATCGAATGATCCGAATCGCTCTCGAATGGCAGGAGCGGCGGATTTGTCCTGGTGCAGGCTGATTGCATGTAAAGCTGCATGAACTACTGTTGTATTTTTGTCATCTAAAGCCGCGTGATTTGCCCGCCGCGCCTCTGCGGACTGATTTTGGCATAATGCCCAGATGATTTGTAATCGATGATTCGCGTCGGCGGTGTGCTGCAGTGCTTTACTACACAAGGGTACAGAGTCGGTCCCTAATTCACCGATTCGTTTGCGTGCGCGATTTCGGACAGCAAATCGTTGATCACCGAGTAACTCAACTAGTTGCTCAACGGTTAAGCTGTTCCAGCTCAATTTGTTACCCCTGGGGTCCACTACATTGTGATGCCCGACCTTTTTAACTCGATAGATTCCCCCTAAAACTTCGGGGCGGTAAAACTGGCTCGTGGGGCAACAAATCTTATACCAACCGCCAGTATTGATCACCAGAACACTTCCATCCGCATCTTCAAACACATCGGTGGGATGGAAATCCGGGCTGTCACTGACAAGGAATTCGGAGTTTTCGCTCGTCAGCATCCCACCGTCATTCCCAATTTTGTGGCGAAACACCCGGTGTTTATTAAAGGAGCATGAGAGCACGTTAGTAACATAGCCTCTCCCAAGTTGTGTGGACTCCAAACGTGCCAGACCGCAGGGGGCGGAGGCTCCCTGATGAACCAGAGCGGGCATTAGTTCTCCGGTTCGGGGGAGTCCGGCTAATACGCCGTGGTCCTTCCCATAGACTCCTCCATAAACGGCGTGTATGAGCCCATCTCGTTTGCCTTCCTGAGGATGTTCCAGAAAAGTGGTAGTGAATATCCTTTCGCCGCCCGGGGTAAATACGATTTCGACAGGATTGTCCATGCCGCCTGTCATGACATTTCCGATGGGGCCACCAGAGGGGTGGCGTCGGAAAAGGTGAGCGGCGCGTGTGTTTAAGGATTCTCCATTGAGCAATTGATGGTTTTGCTCAGCAAACGCTCCCTTAGCCCAATATAGGAATCCGTCCGGTCCCAGGTAAGGGCCATGCAGGTCATTGGCGCAACCGGTAAGTGTTTTGCCGTCAAACCAGACCTCTCGCTTATCCGCAACTCCATCGTCATCGATGTCCGTCAGCTTCCAGATTTCTGGTGGGGCCGACACGTAAAGTGATCCATCGAACCAGCATGCGCCTTCTGGCAACATGAATTTGTCGGCGAATACGGTACGTGAGTCGAAAACCCCATCTTGATCGGTGTCGGTGAGCTGGAGGATTTGATGTGATTTTTCTTCCAGTTGTTCCGGTCCTCGTGCAGAGGAGCCACTTGAATCAAGAACGTAAAGTCTGCCCTGTTCGTCAAAGTCTGCGTGGATTGGCCTGTCGACTAATGGCGGACCTGCAACTCGCTCGACAGTCATGCCATCGGGAACGGTAAATGTCTGACCGTCGAGTGTGACTTCGGCCGCATGAAGTGAACAGGCAAAGATGCCTGTTGATAGAAGTAATAGGGCGTTGCGATATAACATAATACTCGTTATCAATCGATGAGTTGTTTCGGTATGCTAGAAGCTAACTACAGTTATAAGTTATTTGTATTTAGGTATCAGTAAAAATGAATGCTCCACTTGTTCCCCTTTTGCTTAGTCTACTGCTGGCACCAGTAGATGGTTTTGAATCGGATGCAATTCGACGTAACTATATGATGGAAACTGTGAAAGGGGTTGAGCAGATAATTGCGCACCGAGGTGCTAGTGTTGAGCGACCAGAATGCACGGCAATTGCGATCGAACGCGCGATTCAGACTGGTGCGACTGCGGTCGAAGTGGACATCCGATCATCGAAAGATGGTGTACTTGTTATTATGCATGACAGTACCGTGGATCGGACCACCAACGGAACAGGCAACGTCAACGATTTGACGTTAGACGAACTGCTGCAACTCGATGCCGGCAGCTGGTTTCACAGGCGTTATCGAGACCAAACTGTTCCAACATTGAGAGAGGTACTTGAGCAATGCAGAGGACGAATAGACGTCGTGTTGGACTTGAAGGAATACGGTGAGGAATACCGAAATAAGGTCGTTCGTGAAGTCAGACAGTTCGGGGAACCGAAGCGTATGATCATCGGTGTTCGAAGTATGGCTCACATCAAAACATTCTCCGAGCTAATGCCTGAAGCCAGATTAATTGGTCTAGTCAGTCATCCCCGAGAGATTGAAATGTTTGTCGATAATGGTGTCGAAATGATTCGACTTTGGCCGAAGTGGTTTGATCAATTTGAGGAAGAT
>MDSW01052397.1_pt1 | contig 10669 bp, 7 predicted proteins | sample 811171 | NCBI WGS metagenome assembly MDSW01 (sample SAMN05326641, study PRJNA326480) | marine metagenome | isolation source: seawater | place: Atlantic Ocean: North West | collected 2012 | reverse complement strand
ATATAGCCATGAAGGCTTTTGATAAGCATATAAATATTGCTAAAGGCTTAATGCAGGCTAAAAACCATGATTATGGGGAAGCATGGAGAGATATGCGAATAAGTTCATTAACTGATCTAATTTTGCAGAAGTTACTTAGAGTAAAGCAAATTGAAGATAATAAAGGAAATACATTAATTTCAGAAGGAGTTGATGCTAATTATTTAGATATGATTAATTATTCTGTTTTCGCATTAATTAAATTAGAAAAATATATATGAAAAAAATTGTTTTAGTTTTTAGAATCTTAATTTCAGCATTATTTTTATTATCAGTAATTGCAAAATTGTATCCAACACCAATTTATGGTATTACAAAGATTTTTGAAGAGGGACAATTAATTCCTATGGGGTTTAGTGAAAGTATTGTTCCTTATTTATCCCGTTTTATTATTTGTTTTGAATTATTAATTGCGTTTTTAATTTTACAAAGAAATTATTTAAAAAAGATAGTTATTCCGTTTTCTGTCCTGCTTTTAGTTGTATTTAGTACACATTTGTTATATCAGATGTTTTTGGGTTCTAGTGATAATTGTGGCTGTTTTGGTGATCTTATTCCAATGACGCCTTTACAAGCTTTTGTAAAGAATATATTAACAATATTAGTTCTTATTTTTATTTATAAAAATATACCTGAAGATAAGAATAATAATTTTTCAAAACTTATTATTCAATTTTTAGCTTTATTATTACTTGTTTTTATTTTTATTCCAGTATCATATACCTCTGAAGGAAATACTTCTTTTGTTAGCTATGTTTCAAATGATCAATTTAAAGATTCTGAGGATCAGAAGATACTTTGTTTTTTTGATGCAGGATGTGATCATTGTCAAGAAGCTGTTAATCAACTTGATTCAATTAATTCGATAGTTACTGATTTTCCTGATATGCATATTGTTTTTTCCGATACAGAAGAAGATAAAATACCTGATTTTATATCTGATCTTGTATTAAATTTTTCTTACCAGATAATGCCTTTTGCAAATTATGATACTGATGAAATAGATAGCTATATGGAAATAACATTCCCTGATTATGATAATCCTATTGTTATATTTTATGATGGAGTTAAACAAGTAAGATTATTTGAGGGTACAGGAAGAAATGAATTTGATGCAGATGAGTTTGTTAGAATATTAGAATAATATATTTTGTTTAATTACATTATACGTAAGTTAATATATATGATGTTAGTCCTCTTAGGAGTATTGACTCTTGTTTTTTTCTTATTTAATATTCTACCTGCAGATCCTGCTCGTATGATGTTAGATCAGAGGGAAGATAAGGAGCAGCTAGAAAAGATAAAAGAAAAATATGCTTTTGACCGCTCGATTAATGAGCAATATCTTTTATATTTAAATGATTTATCTCCTGTTTCAGTTCATTATAAAGATCCAAAATCATTTACTTATTTGTCAAATAAGTATATTTATACTAGTCTTTTTTCTTTTACCCATTTTACCATTGTTTTAAAATATCCATATTTAAGACAGTCTTTTATACAGAATGGTATTTCTGTTACTCATATTATAAGTAGAACTTTTCGTAATACGTTTATTTTGGCATTTTCTGCAATAATATTTGCTTTATTTTTAGGTGTTTTTTTAGGTGTTTTAGCTGCTTTATATAAAAACACTTTTTTAGATAAGATAATTGTTTTTATGTCGGTTTTAGGTATTTCTCTACCTTCATTTTTTTCAGCTATTCTAATAGCATGGTTTTTTGGTTTTATCTTACATTCATATACTGGTCTTGACATGACTGGTAGTTTGTTTGAAGTAGATGATTATGGTAGGGGGTATTTTTTAGAAATAAAAAATCTAATTTTACCTGCAATAACTTTGGGTATTAGGCCATTATCAATTATTATGCAACTTACTAGAGGATCATTAATTGAGACATTATCTATGGATTATACTCGCACCGCAACAGCTAAAGGTCTTACACGTTCAGTTGTAGTTTTCAAACATGCTTTAGTAAATGCCTTAAATCCAGTAATAACAGCAATATCAGGCTGGTTTGCTAGTCTTTTAGCTGGTGCAGTTTTTGTAGAATATATATTTGCTTGGAATGGTATAGGTAAGGAGATTGTAGATGCACTTAATAAAATGGATTTGCCTGTAATTATGGGTTCAGTTTTGTTTATAGCATTTATATTTGTTGTTATTAACATTATTGTGGATTTAATATATGCTTTTATTGATCCACGAGTAAGAATTCAATAGTTATGAAAAAAAAGATAGTAGCTGGTAATTGGAAAATGAATTTAAATAGGAGCGAGTCAATTCAACTAGTTAACTCAATTATTAAAGATTTACCAAATAATTCTGATGTAGATGTTATTCTTTCTCCATCATTTATTAATTTATATAAAGTTGCAAAAATATGTAAAGATATAGAGAACCTAAATGTTGCTGCCCAAGATTGCAGTGCTGCAGATATAGGTCCTTTTACATCTCAGATATCTGCTCGCATGATAGCTTCAGTAAATGCTAATTATGTTATTTTAGGTCATTCAGAGACACGAGTACATTACAGTAATAAGGATTTGTATAATAAAGTTATTAATTGCCTTAAGAGTGGTTTGCAAATTATATTTTGTTGTGGTGAAGATCTTAAAACAAGACAAGCTAGTCAACAATTTAAGTGGATTGAATCTCAGCTTTCAGAAAGTTTATTTAATTTAAAATCTGATGATTTTGCTAATGTTATTATAGCATATGAGCCTATATGGGCTATTGGAACTGGTATTACAGCAAGTCCACAAGAAACTCAAGAAATGCATGCTTTTATAAGAGGTTTAATTAGCAGTAGATATAATAGTGAGGTGGCAGAAAACACTTCTATTATATATGGTGGAAGTTGTAATTCTTCAAATGCTAAGACTCTTTTTAATCAGAATGATGTGGATGGAGGTTTAATAGGAGGTGCTTCACTAAATTCATTAGAATTTATAAGTATTATAAAATCATTCTAAATGGATTATATTGAGGTTGATATTAAAGTTGCAAAACGAGATCCTTTTTCAGAAATATTAATAGCAAAACTTAATGAAATTGATTTTGAATCATATGTTGAGCATGATTATGGTGTTACAGCTTATATACAAAATCAATTATTTGATAAATATAAATTTAAGGAGGTTATACATGAGGTTAAACACATGACTGATATTAAATTTAATATTAAAGATATTGATAGTGTTAATTGGAATAAGCAATGGGAAGAAAACTTTAATCCTGTATTTATTAATCAGAAATGTGTTGTTCGTGCTGATTTTCATTCTAGTTTTGAAAATATAGAGCATGAAATAATCATTAATCCAAAGATGTCATTTGGAACTGGACATCATGCAACAACATATTTAATGATGAATCAGTTGTTTTTTTGTGATATTCTTAATAAGAAAGTATTAGATGTTGGTTCAGGAACTGGCATTCTATCCATATTAGCTAGTAAATTAAATAGTCATTCAGTAATAGGAATTGATATTGATCAAAATGCATATCAGAATGCGATGGAAAACGCATTATTGAATAAAGCATCTAATATAGATTTCCTACATGGTAATATTCAGATAATAATTGATTATAAGTTTGATTTGTTATTGGCCAATATTAACAGAAATATTATATTACAAGATATTGATTGTTATTATTCTGTCATGAGTAAGGAGGCTGATCTTATAATGAGTGGATTTTATGAAGAGGATATGGATTTAATTTTAAACAAAACAAATCAATTAGGGTTTTCTTTAGTTGATTCAAAAAATAAAGATAAATGGTTGATGTTGCATTTAAAAAAGGTATAATTTTTATTCTTATTGTATTTGTTTTTATTTCTGATTCTTTAGCTCAGAAAGCAAATTTGAAAATATTTAATAATGATTTCTCAGTTTTCTTATTAGAATTGGAGTCATTTATGTCATATTCAGATAATTCTGAATTAAAACAAACATATAAAAGTTTTAATAAGTCAGTAAATGTTTTAAGTGAAGAGGAGAAAATAAAGATTATTGATGTTTCTAACAAAATGCTTAAAAAAAGATTAAAACCTAAACCACATTTTAATCAATTTTTAAATTCATTAATGGTGGTTGATGGTCAAGCTAGAGATAATTTGTTAATAGAATGGTTAGTTGTTAATGAACAATTGTTAGATCATTCTACAACTAAGAAATTTATGTTATTTTCTAATTATACTAACACATTAATTCAAGATAAAGTATTGAGAGAAAGTAAAACTGTTACTTGGTCTATTGAATCAAAAGATTATAGTTTTTCTTTTAATATGGTGGAGCCAGTTGTTTCTTTTTCTTCTTTAGTTGATTTAAGGTGTAATTCAAATGGATCAACTTTTTCTATTTATAAAACAAAGGGAGATTATTTTCCTCTTTCTAGAGAATGGATAGGTAAAGAGGGGTATATTGATTGGGTGAGTCAAGGTCTGTCTAAAGATTCTGTTTTTGCAATTTTGGATAATTATAAAATTGATACTAGAAAGCGTCAGCTTAATGCTGATTCTTGTTTTTTTTACAATAAATATTTATTTCAAGATCCACTTATTGGAAAGGTAATTTGCAAAGCTGCTTCTTCCAAACAGTCATCTAATTATCCAAATTTTACTTCTTATAGTAAGGAGGTCGAATTAATTAATATTTTTCCTGATGTTGATTATAGAGGTGGATATAAGTTAGTAGGAAAAGATTTTATTGCTGATGGAGGAGATTATGCAAAGGCACGTATAGTTTTCAGAAAAGATAATAAAGATATTTTTATTGCTAATGCTAATAGATTTAGTATAGGTAGTGATAAGATTATTTCTAAGGGTGCTGGAATTAAGATTTTTTTTGATAATGATTCAATATATCATTCAAATATGAAATTTAAATATATAGATGGAGAACGGAAATTAGAATTATTAAGGGATAGAAATAGTGTTTCTGGTGCAGCAATGTTTAACACATACCATAAAATAACAATGGATTTTGAACTTATGGAATGGAATATAGATACTGACCTAATTACATTTGGTTCTTTACCAAATTCTACCAATTCTATTGTTAATTTTGAATCTGTTGCTATGTATGATAGTGCAAGATATCATTCTTTACAAGGTATAGATGCTGAACACCCACTAATGTTAATTAATAGATATGTTAAAGAGAAGAATGAGGATATATTTTATGTTGAAGATTTTGCTCGCTTTGCTAAATTTCCATTATCTCAAATTGAACCATATCTTATAAGATTAGCTGGTTATGGATTTATTTTTTATGATTTTTCAGATGAAAGAATTACTGTGCAGCCAAAACTTTATAATTATATTAGAGCAGCTTCAGAAATAGGTGATTATGACGTAATATCTTTTTATTCTATTATTGAAGGATTAGGTGGTGGTGCAAAACCTGTTCTTAATGCTGCTTTAAATCTTTCTACAAAAGATTTGAATATTATGGGAGTTAGGCAGATACAGTTAAGTAAGACTAGAAAGGTTAATATAGCTCCATATGGAAATAAAGTAGTGGTGAAGAAGAATAGAGATTTTGTCTTTAATGGCGCTGTTTCTGCAGGGCAAGGAAGATTAGAGTTATACGGAAGAGAATTTAGTTTTGATTATGAAGATTTTAAATTAAATTTAAATAAAATTGATTCTATTCAACTTGCTGTTCCTTTTGATCCTGTGAGGAAAGATTCATATGGAAGAGAATATTTAACAGAGTTGAGGACTGTTATTGAGGCAGTTACAGGTGATTTACGTATTGATGACCCTTCTAATAGATCTGGAATTAGAAAGGATAGTTTTCCAGAGTTTCCGATATTTAGATCTACTACAGATTCGTATGTTTATTATGATAGAAAATCTATATATGATGGAGTTTATAATAGAAATAATTTTTCTTTTCATTTACAACCTTTTGAAATTGATAGTCTTGATAATTATACTGGTAAAGGCCTTTGGTTTGCGGGTTCATTTGCATCAGCAGATATTTTTCCAGTATTTGAAGATACATTAAGAGTGCAAAAAGATTATTCGCTAGGATTTAATCGTAAAACACCTAAGGAAGGTTTTGATATTTATTCAGGAAAGGCAAAATATTACAACAACATACATCTTAGTCATCAAGGATTAAAAGGAGAAGGTGATTTTCAATATCTTACTTTATTAGCAAATGCAGATGATATTATATTTTTTCCTGATTCAATGAATTTAAATACTAATGTTTTGACTGTTTCAGAAGTAAAATCTGGAATAGAGTTTCCTGAGGTTGCAAATACTAATACTTTTGTTCATTTTGAACCTTATAATGATAAATTAAATGCTTTTAGGAAAGATACTGATTTCAGTTTTTATCACTCAAAAACTTTTTTTAATGGTAATTTATTATTGCAGCCTACAGGTTTAACAGGAGGAGGTGTTATGCATTTAGATAATGCTGAAGTTAATTCAGATTTATTTTCTTTTAATGCGAGTTGGTTTCGTTCAGATACAGCGAGTTTAAATGTGTATGAATCAGAAGCTAATATTGCTTTTCGGGCAAATAATTTAAGAACACATATTGATTTAGCAACAAGAGAAGGAATCTTTCATTCAAATGGTTTGGGTTCTTATGTAGAATTGCCTGCAAATCAGTATATATGTTATATTGATAAACTTCATTGGTCAATGGATGAATATTTGTTAACTTTAGGAGAAGATGTGTCTTCATCAAGTGCAGGAACAAAGTTTGTATCTGTCCATTTAGAACAGGACTCTTTAAGTTTTATAGCAAAAAATGCTAGCTATAGCCTAAAGGATTATATTATTCATGCTGATGGAGTTAATGAAATGAATATTGCAGATGCTATTATTTATCCGGATTCAGGCGTTTTGACGATTGCACAAGGTGGTTTTATTCAAACTCTATCTAATGCTAGTATTTTAGTGGATGATTTAACAGAATATCATACATTTACTAGTGCTTCTGTAGATATAAAATCATCAAATAATTATATTGCTAGTGGGGATTATAGTTATATAGATGCTATGAATAATGAGCAAAGGATTTTTCTTTCAGAGATTACAGTTAATAATGATACAATAACTGTTGCAAAAGGAAAAATTTTAGACGATAATATTTTGCATCTAGATGATAAATTTGATTTTAAGGGTAATGTAGAGATTTTTTCAGATAGAAAAAATTTAACTTTTGATGGTTATTTTATGATTAATCAAGAATGTTCATATATTAAGAATGACTGGGTGAAATTTCGATCAGAGATTGATCCTAAGAATATTGTTTTCCAGTTAGATAAGGAATTATATAATACGAAGAAAGAATTGCTTTCTACAGGATTGTTTATGGACACAGATTCTTTAAAGTTTTATAGTGCTTTTTTGAGTAAGAAAAGAACATCTAAAGATATAGATGTTTTTAATTCTTCTTCTTCCTCTTTGGGTTATAATTCTGAAGAAGAATATTATTTTCTTAGTGGTTTAGATTCTCTTAGTAATCAATATATTTTTTATGATTCTGATTGTAAATTTAATGGTCAAGGGGAATTTAATTTAACAGATGATTTAGGTAGAGTTGAGATACAAAATATTGGTGCTTTTTCTCATGATATGAATAATGAAGATCTTGCATTTGAAGGTTTCTTTATGCTAGATTTTTTCTTTTCAGAAGATGCTATGAAAGTGATGGCACAAGATTTTATTAATGATTATGGAGATGGTATTTTTGAATATGATGAATATTTTTCAGATAATTTATATAGAATATTAGGATTAAAGAAAGGTGAGCAGGCATTAATTGATCTTGAAATGAATGATTCATATGGAAAGATTCCTAAGTCTTTAAGAAAATCTATTGTTTTTCCAAAAAATAAATTTATTTGGGATAACAATAATCAAGCCTATATTTCAAAAGGAGATATATGGGTTAGTAATATTAATGATATAGAAGTTAATGCATTAGTAAAAGGCTATATTGTTATTGAGAAAGGGCGTAATAGTGATATGCTTACAGTGTATCTTAGGACAGATTATAATTATGATGAGTATTATTTTCAATATAAAAATGGTGTGATGAGAGCTTGGTCAACAAATAATGAGTTTATGTTAGAAATAGAAAAAAAATCTGATAAAAAACGTAGGTTAGAAGCAAAGAAAGGGCTTAAGGCTTATCGTTATATGCGTGCTGAAGATGATGCTGTAGAGAAATTTTTAAAAATAGCAGATAAAAAATATAAATGATTAATTCAGAGATAATTTTTTTTGTTGTTTTAGCATATTTAACTGGAGCATTACCATCTTCTATTTGGATTGGAAGATTATTTTATAATGTTGATGTGCGTGAATTTGGTTCTGGTAATGCCGGAGCAACAAATACCTTTCGTGTTTTAGGATATAAAGCAGGTGTTCCTGTTCTTTTAATTGATATATTAAAGGGCTGGATAGCTGTGAAGTATACTTCATTTTTGTCTCATTTCTTATTGTTAGATTCTTCTGATCCTGATGTTTTTTTTGAAACTCAATTAGTGTTTGGTATTGCTGCTGTAATTGGGCATTTGTTTCCAATTTATGTAGGTTTTAGAGGAGGTAAAGGTATTGCTACAATGCTAGGAATATTGATTGCTATTCATCCGCCGGCTACTTTTTATTCTTTAGGTATATTTTGTGTAGTATTGTTTTTCTTTCGTTATGTTTCTTTATCTTCTATATTAGCTTCATTATCCTTTACAATTATTATTCTTATATTTTATAATGATAGTGTTAATTCTTTAAAAATCTTTGCGATATTTGTTCCAGTTTTATCGTTAATAACTCATCAAAAAAATATTGAAAGAATTATAAAAGGTGAAGAAACAAAACTTACTTTTGATCAAAAATGAGCATGAAAAATAATCCCCAGTATAAATCAAGATCTCGTTCTCATAATGTAGCAGATAAAGTATTGTTGTTAGTGAATGATGATTATAATACATTTGATCATGTTGTAGAATGTTTGATTTCTCTTTGTGATCATAAGCCTATTCAAGCTGAGCAATGCGCCTTTTTAGCACATCATAAAGGTAGTTGTGAAGTTTTAGTTGGGGATATAGGTTATTTAGAGTTAGTTAAGAATGACTTGCTTCTTTATGGTTTAAATGTTAAGATCATTTAGCCTTTTATTCTAACTTTTGAAAGAATGGCTCTGTAGCTTAACTGGATAGAGCACCTGACTACGGATCAGGAGGTTGGGGGTTCGAATCCCTCCAGAGTCACATACTACTAATATTTGTTAAATTTTAAATAATTTTCTTGAGAAAATAACTTTCTTTATTTCTGTATATTTGTTTTTTATGATTTATAAAAAGTTATATATTACATTATTTATTTGTATTATTTTTTTGGATGCTGTATTTTCTCAATCTAATAGTATAACATTTAATAATACTTCTAGTTCTCAAACATGGACTGTTCCTTCATGTGTTACAAGTATAGATATAAGTATGGCAGGTGGCTCCGGTGGTGGTTCTAATGGCGGATTAGGATCACTAATTTCAGGAACATTGACAGTTACTCCAGGACAAATATTGCAAATTAATGTTGGAGGAGCAGGAGGTTGTCCTACTGCAGGATATAATGGTGGTGCTGTAGGGGCTTCTGCTAATAATTTTTCTAATGGAGGTTGTGGAGGAGGAGGAGCGTCAGACATAAGAACTGCTCCATTTCAATTAACAGATAGGTTAGTTGTTGCTTCTGGTGGTGGAGGTATGGGAGGAGGAAATACAGATGCGCAAGGAGGAAACGGAGGTTGTGGTACAGGTGGAACTGGAAATAGTCCTTATGGTGTTGGAGGAGCTGGTGCTGATCAAAGTAGTGGAGGAGCAGGAGGCCCTCCATGGATTCTTAGTGGTAATTATGGGTCAAATGGCACATTAGGTTCTGGAGGATCTGGTGCTAGTGATCCTTGTTATAATTATGGTCCTGGAGGTGGAGGCGGAGGAGGTTATTATGGTGGTGGTGGTGGTGGAAGCGATTGTTATCCAAATACTCCTTTAGGTGGAGGTGGAGGTGGAGGTGGATCTAGCCTAACTCCTACTGGTTTTACATGTAATTCCGGTAATAATTCTGGTGATGGTTATATAATAATTACATATACTAGTTCTTCTACAACTGGTTCTAGTTCAGTTTCTTCCTGTGATGATTATGTTTGGGATGGTGTTACTTATACTACATCAGGAACTTATACTAATATATATACCAATTCAGTAGGATGTGATTCTACCCATAATTTAAATTTAACAATTAATAACTCTACAAGTGGATCAACAACTGTTACGGCATGTGATAATTATATTTGGGATGGATTAACTTATACAACATCAGGAGTGTATACTAATTTATATACTAGTATATCAGGATGTGATTCAGTTCATACACTTAACTTAATCGTTAACAATTCTATAAATGGATCAACAACAGCTATATCATGTGATGATTATACTTGGTTAGCCAATGGTGTTAATTATAGTTCAAGTGGTATATATATAGATACAATTGTAAATTCAGGATGCACAACTATAGATACTCTTAACTTAACGGTGAATAGTTCTACAATTGGATCTACAACAGCATTAGTATGTGATAGTTATGATTGGGATGGT
>MDSW01041793.1_pt1 | contig 10670 bp, 6 predicted proteins | sample 811171 | NCBI WGS metagenome assembly MDSW01 (sample SAMN05326641, study PRJNA326480) | marine metagenome | isolation source: seawater | place: Atlantic Ocean: North West | collected 2012 | reverse complement strand
ATTCCATGCTAAAGGTACCTTTACCCTGCGTCATGGATCGAATTTCGTTCGCGTAGTCGAACATTTCTGCCAGAGGCACTTCCGCCAGAATGATGGCTGTTCCGTCTGTCACTTCTGAGGAAGTGACGATTCCACGCTTACTGGAAAGGTGTCCGGTGACACCGCCCTGGAATTCATCCGGGGTCTCGATTTCCAGCAGCATGATTGGTTCCAGCAGTGCCATACCGGCCTTTGGCAGGATGGACTCACGCATTGCTTCACGAGCTGCCAGCTTGAACGCCATGTCGGACGAGTCAACATCGTGATAGCTACCGTCCTGCAGGCTGACTTTCACCCCGACGATTTCGTATTCGCCGAGAGGACCTTTTTCCATCATGTCGGCGAAACCAGCTTCACAGGCGGGGATGTACTCTCGAGGAATACGACCGCCCGTGATCTCGTTGACGAACTCAAATGGATCTTCCGCGTCCTCCGGCAGTGGCTCCATGACACCGACAACGTGACCGTACTGACCGGAACCACCACTCTGCTTAGCTCGCTTGTGGTTGAACTCGACTCGCTGAGTCGGACGTTCGCGGTACGAAACGCGAGGCTCACCAATGACGCACTCGCACTTGTACTCACGCTTAATTCGCTCAATGTAGACGTCGAGGTGCAGCTGGCCCATTCCAGCGATGAGAGTCTGATTGGTCTCTTCGTCAGACAGGACATGGAACGTTGGGTCTTCCCGGCGGAATCGTTCCAGAGCCTTTCCAAGCTTGTCGGCATCGTCACGCTTGGCAGGTTCGATGGACAGGCGAATCACAGGATCTGCAACATAGATGTTTTCCAGCGAGTAGTTGACGCCGTCCCCAAGGAACGTATCACCGGAAGCACAGTCCACACCAACAACAGCGATAATGTCGCCGGCACCTGCGACATCGATGTCTTCACGATCATCGGCGTGCATTCGCACCATACGTCCAAACCGGACGGAGTTGCCGACACGGGCGTTGGTGTAAGACTGACCTTTCTTGATCTGCCCCTGATAGATTCGCATGTAGGTCAACTGGCCGAACGCTTCGACAACGGTCTTGAACGCCATGGCAACCATAGGGTCCTTGTCGTCATTGCTCAGCGTGACTTTTGCAGGCGTGCCTTCGTCATCGACATTGTCGTTGTCGTTGGCTTCCACCTGAACGTCAGTCGGACACGGCAGATACATGGTGACAGCGTCGAGTGCTTCCTGAACGGTCTTGTTCTTGAAAGCACTTCCCATCAGAACAGGAGTCACCTGCTGGGCCAGTGTCGCACTGCGGATGACACGGCGAACGTGCTCGATCTCCGGCTCACCTTCTTCGAGCAGGATTTCCATCAATTCGTCATCGAACTGTGACAGTGCTTCCAGCATTTCCATGCGGGTTTCGGCTGCCTGTTCTTTCAGTTCCTCGGGGATCTCTTTGCGTTCAACAATTTCGCCTTCGCTGCCGGTTGTGTAAACGGCTTCCATGCGAACGAGGTCAACGACACCAACGAAGTTGGCTTCAGATCCAATTGGAATCTGCAGCGGCACCGCATTGGTCTTGAGTTTGTCACGCATAGCCTGCATGACCTTGTCCGGATTCGCACCGGTTCGGTCCATCTTGTTGATGAACGCAATTCGGGGAACGCCGTAACGTTTCATCTGACGGTCGACCGTCAGAGACTGACTCTGAACACCACCTACTGAACACAGGACAAGGATTGCACCGTCCAGAACGCGGAGAGATCGTTCCACTTCAACGGTGAAGTCAACGTGGCCCGGCGTATCAATGATGTTGACGACGTGCTCTGGAATGTCGAGTTCGTCGTTCTTCCAGTCAACGCGAGTGGCTGCAGACGTAATCGTAATACCACGCTCACGTTCGAGTTCCATGTGGTCCATAGTCGCGCCGCCATCACCGCCACGAACATCCCGAATCTTGTGAATACGTCCGCAGTAAAAGAGCATTCGCTCTGTCAGCGTCGTCTTTCCGGAGTCGATGTGGGCAGAAATACCAATGTTGCGAACGCGACTAAGGTCAGCCATTTCTCCAACCGTTCCAAGTTTGGCCTCTGTTGGCCAGGGTAAAATGTCCCGCACAGAACGTCCGCACGGTTTGGGTTTCAAAAGGGGGCTGCTGGGGGGCTTCTGATGGGAGATCCATCCAGTCCTCAGCAACCGTCAATCCGAAGGCAGTAACGCGGAGTTCTGCCCTGCCTGCGACCGAGCAATCGGCGGGGAAAACTCAGGAATTTGCCACGCCTGCACGGCTCAAAAATCAAGTTGAGAATACTATCGGCGCCCATTTTCACAGGAAAGAGCGATTCCCTGCGAATTTCCAAAACTCACTACGTTTCCCGATATGGGAATGAACACGTAACTCTTTTGCAGGGAGTGGCTTAGGTATTTCAGGTGCGGTCCGTTAGGGCTGTGAGGGCAGCACCGAGACTCGAATCGCCCGAAAATCAATGTCCGTCGTGGGATCATGGCCCTGCAGGCTCAAATGTCCAGCCTCGCGCCGCAGTCCTCTGCGGGGGTTTTCATTGGACTCGCGCTCGTCCGTCCAGTCGAGTACCTGGTAACCGTTGACGAACGTGGCAAAGCGATTCCCCTGGGCAATCAGTGTCTGAACAACCCACGTGTTATTGTCTGCGACCACATAGCGGGCCGGCGCGCGGCGATAGATCCCTCCGGAACCAAAGTCTGCCGGGGTCGTCCGATCACCCTCCCTGAAGTCATGCTGAATCTGCATCTCGTAGCCGTTTGACGGGCCCTGTTCAGTCCCCTTCATCGCCCGGAAGAATACTCCGCTGTTGGCAGGACGGCCGTCAGCGATTGCCTTCTCGTCCTGAATCCGTGACTCCACGTGCAGGATAAAGTCGGACCACGTCTCTTCCGTTTCAAGAAAGCCCGGTCCGTTGGCTGCATGTATGTTTCCTTCCGTGACCGTGAATTCCGAAGCACCGCCGGGAACAACCTGAAAGCCGGACAGATCGCTGCCATTGAAGACTTCTTTTGTGTTCACAGGACGAAGAAATACGTTTCGAAAAGCAATTCGCCCCTTGTTCTTCTGCAGACCTATCCGGCCGGAATCCCTGCGGTTCTCTGATTCGTCGGTGAATTCAGTCACGAGTCTGCCATCGAGGTGCACCTTGACCTGAGAGTCAGAACACACGATCTGCATGGAATGCCAGTCACCGGCAACCTTCGGCACATTTTCAGAGACGTGTCTGCCGACAATACTGGCTGTGTTGTGACTCTCGTGATCGTCGCAGATGTTGACCTCATAGGTATCCGTAACCGGACTCTTTACATCTTCTGCACTTCGGACAAACACACCGCTGTTCCCGCCTTCCTGCATGTGGAATTCACAGCGGAATTCGAAGTCAGAGAATGAGAAGGGGGTTTGCAGCAGGCTGATCTCGCCCTCAGATGCGACAATGCATCCGTCTTCCACATGCCAGTTCGTGCCTTCCGGGATATCCCAGCCGAACAGAGTTCGCCCGTCAAACAGGCTGATCCAGCCAGCGCGAAGCTCTTCTTCAGTGAGTTCCGGCGGCACGAACTCCAGTTTTGCTGCGGGCTGCCCCTCAGGAGGTTTCGCGGACGTTTGCTCCTTTTCTGTCGACTCTGAGTCGGCACTGGATGAGGAGTCGTTCTCAGTCGGATTGGCTGAATCGTTGTCCGGTTCCCCTGTGGAGGTGAAGTCTCCTTCGTCACCACATCCAATGACGACAAAGATGCAGAATGACCACAGGGTGAGTTGAATGCGTGACATGACGGACCTGACAGAGAAGATGATCTGGGACATGCAGAGTATAGACGCGTTGATGTTGAGAGAAAGGGACGCAGGTTGTCAGAGTGGCTGTAAGTGACCTTAACGGCAGACGCTGTGGGGCGCAGTCGGCAGGTTCGAGCCTGTGTATCGTTCATGTGGTGAATTGCCGGTTCATGCGGACCAGCGCCCTTTTCATCACTGCTCGCTGATGAGACCCTGAAGCGCACAAAAAAACTCCCGGCCGAGTCATTCTCAGCCGGGAGTCTCATTTCGGAAAGATAATTACTCGTCTGAAGCAGCCGTCCATGCTCCAAGAACTGCGTCGTAAGCGCAGATTTCATCAGCTGTGAAATAAATGTCGATTTCGCGATTGGCAGACTCAACGCTGTCACTGCCGTGAATCATGTTCATCTGACGGCTGCAGCCAAAGTCGCCGCGGATTGTTCCCGGCGCCGCTTCACGTCCGTTGGTGGCGCCAATGATGGTTCGCATCACAGAAACTGCTTCCGGACCTTCCACGATCATTGCCACAACCGGAGCTGAAGTAATGAAGCCTTCCAGATCTGGGTAGAAGGGCTTCTCCACATGCTCGGCATAGTGCCGCTGACTGAGCTCAGGAGTCACCTGCAGCATCTTCATGGCGATGATGCCCAGTCCCTTGCTCTCGATTCGTGAAACAATGGTTCCAATCAGCCGGCGCTGAACACCGTCAGGCTTAACCAGAATAAGCGTTCGCTCGGACGCCATGAGATCTCTCCGTTTGTTTGAAAGTGATTTACGATCAGCCGGCTGCGACAGTCTGTGCCTTCATCAGTTCCACAAATTCGCGGAACAGGTAGTGGCTGTCATGTGGTCCGGAAGAAGCTTCCGGGTGGTACTGAACACCGAACGCCGGATGGACCGTATGCCGAATGCCTTCGACTGTATCGTCATTCAGATTAATATGTGTGACTTCAACTTCTGCGGGGAGTGAATCTGAATCCAGTGCAAACCCGTGGTTCTGGGAAGTTATTTCCACTTTGCCGGTTGCATGATTCAGAACAGGCTGGTTTGCCCCTCGATGACCGAATCGCAGCTTGTACGTCTTTCCACCGCAGGCCAGTCCCAGCAGCTGCAGTCCAAGGCAGATTCCGAAAATCGGCTTCTGACCAAGCAGTGTACGAATTGTCGAAATGGCATAGTCCAGCGGTTCAGGATCACCGGGACCGTTTGACAGGAAGACACCGTCCGGATTCAGTGCCAGAATCTCTTCCGCCGATGTCTTGCCAGGCACGACTGTCACTCGGCAGCCGGTGTCTTTCAGAAAGCGTGGAATGTTCCACTTCATTCCATAGTCAATGGCGACGATGTGCAGCCCGGTATCGGCCCCTTCTTCCGCCCCGAATTCGACCGGCCGGCCCAGTGTGTCGAGTGGTGATTCCCAGTCTGAAGTTTCCTCCGGCATCACTTCGCAGGCCAGGTCTTTTCCGACCAGCGACGGTCCTGATTTCGCTTTCTCGATCAGCGATGCGTCATCAAGATCGACTGTGGAGAGCATTCCGGGCATCGCCCCGTGAATTCGGATCTGACGCACCAGAGCACGCGTATCAATCCCCTGGATCCCAATAATGCCGTTTCGCTTCAGGTAACTATCAAGCGACTCATTGCTGCGGTAGTTGGATGGAAGCTCGCACAATTCACGGATGACGAATCCTCGCAGGAACAGTCCGTGGCTCTCAACATCCTCAGCGTTAACACCATAGTTTCCAATGAGCGGATACGTCATTGTTACGATCTGGCCGTTGTAGGACGGGTCCGTCAGGATCTCCTGGTAACCGGTCATACTCGTGTTGAATACGACTTCACCGTGAATTTCTCCTGACGCACCGAAGGCGGTGCCGGAGAATACAGATCCGTTAGCGAGAGCCAGTTTGGCGGGTTGAATCGTCATAATTTCAGTCCGTAGGCTGGTGCGGCCGGTTTCTCGGAGGTCTGCGCGCAAAAGGCCTGCAGTTCGAAGTACCGGATTTTTGGACTTGTACCACGGTGACACGAGATCGGAAAGCAGGCGGCCGGCAAACTGCTAAAATTGTCGTAACCCGGAACCGGAAACACCCTCTTCCGCCTCGATTTGAAGGGAGCCGCAATACAGAATTCGGATTCCACTATCCCGCATTTCTTTCCTGCGCATTCATCCCACTCTCTTTGCCATGTCATTCGCCCGCCTTGATCAGAAACGAATTGTCGTCACCGGCTCGTCCAGCGGAATCGGACGAGCAATCGCCCTGGAATGTGCTCGCGCAGGGGCAGATCTCATTTTGACGTACCGAACGTCCCAGGCCGCCGCAGCTGAAGTATCTGCAGACATTCAGGCTCTGGGACGGCAGGTTCAGGTTTGCCAGCTGGATGTGAGTTGCCCGGATTCCCGCACGAACTTTGAGCAGGTCGTCGTCGACGGAGGGCAAATCGATGCTGTCGTCAACAACGCTGGCGCTGATTTGCTGACGGGGGCTCTCAGCGAAGCCTCGTTTCACGAAAAGCTACAAACACTGCTTGCAGTCGACGTCACCGGCACAGTCGAGCTGGCACGCGCATTCGGACTGCGTTTTCAACAACAGGGACATGGATGCATTCTGACGGTCGGATGGGACCAGTCTGACCGCGGAATGGAAGGCGACAGTGGTGAACTGTTTGCCACCGCCAAGAATGCGATCATGGGCTTCACTCGATCGCTGTCAGTGAGCCTCGCACCTGAAGTTCGCGTGAACTGCATCGCGCCGGGCTGGATTCAAACAGCATGGGGCGATCATGCGAGTGAGTACTGGCAGAATCGAGTACTTAACGAGACACCCCTCAAACGGTGGGGGCGTCCCGAAGACATCGCTGCGACTGCTCGATTTTTGCTAAGCGAAGAAGCGTCGTATATGACAGGTCAGGTCATCAACGTGAACGGCGGCGCAGTGCGATAAGCCTGCTGTTGCCTGACAGCAACGCAGCATCGGTTCTAGGCTGCTGAGTTCAGTGAGTCTGAATCGACTTCTTCTGCGGGCTTCTGAGCCAGCTGTTTCAAAAAGCGGAAGTGCGAGGCGAGAGCAGAACCGAGCGTCGGGTGAGCGTAATAGTTGACGCCAAACTCTTCACTCGTCTGTTTTACAATGGGAGCAAGAGCCGGGTAATGTGTGTGGCAGATCTGGGGGAACAGATGATGCTCAATCTGAAAATTCAGTCCGCCAGTGAACCAGTTGACGATCCGGCTGTTCTGAGCAAAGTCGACCGTTGTTTCGACCTGGTGCACTCCCCACTCGTTCTCAATTCGCATTGAGTCCTCATCGGGCATCGGAAAGTCAGCATGTTCCATCACGTGAGCGAGTTGGAAGACAATGCTGAGCGTGGCACCCTGAACGAACGAAGCAAGGAAGAAAAAAAGCAGAACATTCTGCCAACTGTGAAATGCCAGTGGGATCGCAAATGCCAGACTCATGAAAATGAGCTTGCCAGCGATCAATGCGGTCATCTCCCAGCCTTTCGGCTTCGGGACTCGCGTCGTTCCGATTTTGCCTCGAAACAGGGCAAGGTAGTCATCGACGAACTGCCATTTGAATGTAATAAAGCCGTACAGAAACCACAGGTAAAAGTGCTGCAGTCGATGAAATGGCAAATATCGCTGATGAGGAGACAGTCGCCCAAGGAACCCAACGTCAATGTCCGCATCCACACCCGTCACATTGGTGTAGGAGTGATGGATGATGTTGTGAGTTCGCTTCCAGATAAATGAACTGCCGCCAAGGATATCCAGCGTGAACGCCATCAGGTTGTTGACAATTGGGTACTTCGAATAAGCACCGTGCCCACCATCGTGCTGAATGTTGAATCCGACGGCAGCCATTGCCAGTCCAAGAGACACGGCTGAGAGGACGGCGGTCAGAGTTGTCCCTGACAGCAGCACAAGGCTTACCCATGAGGCAGTCAGCCAGGCCAGAATGACGAACGTCTTCACATACATCCGAGGGTCGTCGTGTTTTGAAAGATTGTTCTCTTCAAAATAGCCGTCCACGCGCTCGCGAAGAGTCTTCATGAAGCCGTCAGTCTTACCGAATTTCACCGTCCTGGGTTCAGAAACGGAGGACATCGTGTCCAGTAGCAGAGTCGATACAGACATGTTTTTTATGCGATCAGTTTTCAAATGCAGCGTGCCAAAGGCGGAACCGCCGGGCATGGGTAATATTTCTACCAGACAGGACAGTCGAGTTAACCGGTGCTCAAGGCGATTTACAAAGCGGTGACAAACTCAGAATCGGCCTCCTGAAAGGGTCGCAGTTGTGTCATGTTCAGTTCGAAACGGGGCAGATTGAGTCACTTCTGAGCTGGACACTGCGTGAAACGCGGGGAATTGGCGAGAAGTATTGGATTGGGGTATACTGCAGAAGTGCCACTGGTCTCACTAAGGGCAGGTCAGATGAATAGTTCAAAACACGGTGACTCAGGATCTGGAAGAATCTCCCGACGGTCGGCTCTTGCCGCAGGAAGCGCCCTGGCCGTTCAGCCATGGGTGCGAGCATCTGATGTCCCAGCTCCCACAAAGCCAACCTCAGTCATTTACATTTTCCTGTCGGGCGGACTGGGGCAACAGGACAGCTTCGACATGAAGCCTGAGGCTCCGCGAGACATCCGCGGAGACTTTTCCCCGATCGCAACACAGACTCCCGGGCTGCAGATCTGTGAGCACATGCCGATGCTGGCCGCACGAAGCCAGCACTGGAGCGTCGTTCGCAGCCTGACTCATCCGTACAACGAGCACTCCCAGGGCCACATGGTCATGCTGTCCGGACGAACTCCGATGCCCATCGGATTTAATCCCTCACAGCCAAAGCCAACTGATCACCCCGCAATTGCATCCATCCTCGGAGCACTGCTTCCGGAAAAGGATGGCCTGCCTCCATCAATTGTTCTGCCTGAGAAATTGATCCATCGCACAGGCCGCGTGATCCCGGGACAGTTTGGAGGCGTGATGGGCAATCACCGGGATCCATGGTTCCTCGCTGCCAGCCGATTTAACGCGACCACTTATGGAGCATGGCCCGAATACGAATTCCATCACGCTCGCGGTGGCGAGAAGACCGACATTCATTTTCGGACACCAGGACTAACACTCCCTAAAGGCCTGAGTGGTGCACACTTTGAAGAGCGACTCAGCCTGCTGCGGCAGTTTGAGTCCGAAGGAAAACCCCTCAAAGAACTCCAGGAGCTGGCATCCTTCGGGAGATACCGCGACAAAGCCATGTCCATGCTCGGCGATGGTCGCCTCAGCAAACTCTTCGACATCCACAAAACGGATGAGTCGATTCAGCAGCGATATGGTAAGAACTCATTTGGCTGGTCACTGCTGCTGGCAAGACGTCTTGTCGGTGCCGGCGTGCGATACGTTCAAGTCAATCTCGGAAACAATGAGACCTGGGATACGCACGGCAATGCATTTCCAAATCTGAAGAACTACCTGATGCCGCCAATGGACAGAGGTGTTTCAGCTCTGTTGGACGACCTCGCTGAAACCGGCGAGCTCGATTCAACTCTGATTGTGATGGCTGGTGAATTCGGACGCACACCCAAAGTGTTTGGTCTTCCGGCACACTACAAGCTCCCTGGTCGGGATCACTGGGGGGCCGTTCAGTCAGTCATGCTGGCTGGAAACGGTTTTGGAGGCGGTCGAATCATAGGTTCGACGGACAAACAGGGCGGCCATCCGGCAACGGAAAAGAAGACGCCGGAACAGCTTGCCGCCACCATGTATGAGACGCTCGGATTTGCACGCAACACGCACTGGTACGACCTGCAGGACCGACCAATGCAGTTGTTTAACGCAGATCCAATTTCCTGAGCGACTCCCGGCGCTAACCCTCGAAGCTGCTTCGTATGCGTGAGTCAGTCTGGTAACGTCCCCGCTCCGACATTCACGTTACTCGTCCCGTACACAGCCCCCATGCCTGACCGTATTTTCCTCGACAACAACGCAACGACGCTCATCCTTCCTGCCGTTGCAGAAGCCATGTCCGTCGCATGGCAGACCGCATTCGCTAACCCGGGGAGTCAGCATGGATTTGGGCGTGATGCTCGTCGCGTTCTGGAGGACAGCCGTGAAGATATCGCACGGATTCTCGACGCGGATGCATCGGAGATCGTCTTCACGAGTGGTGGAACTGAGTCCATTAACACGGCGATTCATGGACTAACTCAGGGCAGAACAGGAACGATCGCCCTGACCGCCGGCGAACATCCCGCAACGACTGCCGCGTGTAAAGCGGTTCAGGAACGCGGGCTGCAGACTGTTGACCTTCCTGTAGACGGCAACGGAAACCTCGTGGCAGACGCATGGCCCGACTTTCCGTGGGATTCGCTGCAACTCGTATGTGTGATCCTCGCCCACAATGAAACCGGCGTGATTCAGGACCTGAAAGCACTCGGCGATCTTTGTGAACAGCACTCGGTCCCGTTGCTGATTGATGCAGTCCAGGCGGTGGGCAAGATCCCTGTCAGCTTCCGAGACCTGAAGGCAACAGCCCTGGCGTTTGGCGCACACAAGTTTCATGGTCCACGCGGAATCGGCGGTCTGGTGATCCGAGATGGAGTGAAGATTCCTGCATTTCTGGAGGGCGGTCACCAGGAGTCCGGACGTCGGGCGGGAACTGAACCCGTGCCGCTGATTGCTGGCATGGCGGCCGCGCTCAGGGCGTTCGAAGCCGGTGGCAGGGACCGCATGGCGAGTATTCAGATGCTCCGAAATCAATTGGAAACTCTGCTCAGGGAGTCATGCGCTCCGATCGTTATCCATGGTGCTTGTGCGAACCGGCTTCCGAACACGCTGAGTATCGCGTTTCCCGGAGTTGACGGTGAAGCAATGCTGGTGAACCTGGATCT
>MDSW01011191.1_pt1 | contig 10670 bp, 7 predicted proteins | sample 811171 | NCBI WGS metagenome assembly MDSW01 (sample SAMN05326641, study PRJNA326480) | marine metagenome | isolation source: seawater | place: Atlantic Ocean: North West | collected 2012 | reverse complement strand
GTCGAGGGCGGGGATTGAAAGCGAGGGGTGGGCGTAGAGAGACGCCGGGGAAAGTCCTTAAGGATCGGCGTTCACCACGCGAACGCGGTCGTATGGGAACCAGTGTATAGAACGCACCTCGGGCGCGTGGAGCTTGTTGAGCCGCGTCGCGCAGTCGTGCGGGTTGACGAGGTCCTGGGATAAGTCCGCGAGCGTCATGATCTGCGGCGCCACGGGGTGGGATGGGAACGCGGCGGCGAGCGCGGTGAGAGGGAGGACGCGATGGCACGCGACGTCGGGGACGGCGGGAGGAGGAGGAGGTGGAGGAGGAGGACGAACGGAGGAGGCGAGCGAAGCATCCGCATCCATCCATCGCGAAATGTCGTCGCGTCAGACTAATGAATGCGCTCTCCTCGCGGCGCGACGGACGGCGCACCGTGTACAGGTTGATCCCCAGCAGCAGCGACGCGAGGATGAAGAGCACGGCCCACACGGAGGCGATGATCATCGCGAGGAGCGAGGTCCCGTCGCGAGCGCCGGCGCGAGGGCGCGAGTGGCGGCCGGACGCGACCGACGCCGCGGTGAACGACGAGTCCTGCTGTGCTGGTATCGGCCGGCTCCAGTGCAGCTGCAAGCTGTCAGCGCGACGGACGATTTTTTAGGGCGAAAGGTCGGCGCGCGCCGGGGCATCTTCGGACGCGCGTCGTCGCCCGCAGAGTCGCTTACTCCGATGCGTCGCGCAGCGCAGGTGTTGTGCAAGGCTGGCGGCTCCGCCGCCGCTCGCGTCGGGTCCTCCCCCGCGCTCGCCTTCGGCGCGAGACCGGTGCGTACCCTCCCGGTGCCGCGCCATCCATCATCGGATGGTTGGATCCCTAGCTAGGCGGTGTCTCATCGCGCCCTACCGTTCGCGCCGCGCGATCGCGCGTCTTTGCGAACGACCGCGCGCTCGTCTCCGCCGCCGCTCGCGTCGACGTTCGCCGCCGCGCGCGGTTCTCGCGACGTCGCGCCCCCGCGGGACCCCGCGCGGTCGACGCGCGTTCGACGCGCGCCCGCGATCCCCTCCCCCATCCTCTCCGTGCCCCCGCCAACGGGTCAAGCGGAGGAGAGAGAGCTGAGCTCCTTTTGTGGACGGACGGACCCCCCCGCTGACGATCGATCGCTCGCTCGCCCTTCCCTCCCCTCGTCCGTCTCCGTCGACAGCTCGGCGTCGCGTTCGCGCGCGGGATGGCGCAGGAGACCCGCCCCGGGCTCGCCCCGCCGCCGGCCAAAAACGTCGACCACGAGCACGCGACCGGGCTCGAGCTCAGAGAGCTCCAGGCCGCCGCGGAGGGGAAGGATTTCTTCGATCACTACGATTTTCTCCAGGCGGTGCGTCGAATGATTTTTTCCTCGACGAGAAGACGCCCGGTCTTCTCCTCCGCGAACGCGCCCCACGCTGATCCCTAAACCCTAAACTCTATTAACCCTACCCCTACCCCCCCCCTCCTCCCTCTCTCGACGACAGCCGAACGGGACGGAGGAGAAGCCCGTGGAGGTGAAGAGCTCGATGCCGTATCGCATCGTCGGCGCGACGGACCCGGACGACGACTGCATCGTGCACTGGGGACGCGTCGAGCGCGGGGGGCCGCCGGTCAAGATCGGCTACGAGTGGTTCGTGCACAAATCCGTCGATCACCTGAGTTGACGCGCGGGGGCTCGCGATCATCGTGTGACGACACGACCGAGGAGGAGGAGGAGGAGGAGGAGGAGGAGGAGGAGGCGCGGAACGTTTTTTTCCTCGGCTCCTCTTCGAGCGAAGACGAGGCTCGGATCCCCCGCGAGTAGCGCGGGGGGGAGAGTTGGCGCGCGGGGCGCGCGTGATGCAATGCAAAATACATTCTTCCACCGACCATACCGCGCGCGTTTCGAACGCGACTTCCTCGTCGTCTCTCCGAACGCGACGCGCGAGCGAGGGAAAAGAAAAAAAGCGCCGACCGACGAGAGACGCCGCCGCGCGCGCGACTCGGACCCGAGGGCTGTGAGCGTCGAACGACGCGGACGAAACTCGCGCGCGAACGGACGACGCGATTAAAACGATGAAGCGCGATGCTTCGTCGCGATGATATTGAAACGTTTCCTACGCCCGCGCGCGTCGACTCGCTCTCGAGCCGCCCGCGCGAAGTCACGCCGTGCCATCTTCTTCACGCGGAGCGCTTTTTCCACCTCAAAAAGAGGCCCTCCCGCCCTCGCCGCGTCTTCCGACGCGACGCGAGCGCCCACCATTCGCCGATCGCGCGCGAGAAACCACCACCTCAACACCACCGCGATGAAGAACGCCCGCGCGTTCATCACCCCCCGTTCGCAGCGAGACCCGGCCGCGCCGGACCGAGAGTCGCCGCCGCCAAACCCTATTCACCCTCTTCCAGCCATTAAAATCGAAGACGAAAAAATGGCACGCGTCGCCTCGCTTAGGCGACGAGAGTGGACGCGGTCGCGGAGTCGTACTTCCAGTTCGGCGCGAGCTTCTTCGCGAGCTTGTAGTACCGCGCGAGCCTGTGGATGCGGGACTCGATGAGAATCAGGCGGAACTTCGAGTCCATGTCCTTCCTGTTGCGCTCCATGTGCTTGCGCACGGAGACAGCCTTTTTGATGAGGCAGTACAGGTCCTCGGGGAGCGTCGGCGCGAGGCCTTGGCCCTTGAGGATCCTCAGGATCTTGGAGTTCGTGACCGAGGAGACCTGCGCGACGCCGTGGTTATCGCGGAGGAGGACGCCGATCTGCGACGGCGTCATCCCCTTCTTCGCCATCTTCGCGATGATGTCCGTGATCTCCTGGGACGTGATCTTCAGCCAGCTCGGGGCGGAGCGCTTGAACGGAAGCGCGCTTCCGCTCATGCCCTTGCCGGGCGTGTGCATGCGACCCATGGTTAGAGTTGGGGTTTAAGACGAACCGAACCGCTCGGTGAGGTCTTAAGACGACGGCGTGTGTCGCGCGTCGCGTGAAGAGGGCGCTCCGGCCGCGTCGATTGCGGCTAAAACTTCTAGGGTTTCGCGGAGCGGACGAAGTCCAAACTACTTTTGCGAACGTCTGACTGGTTCGAATACGGAAACCGAGTACAAGTTGTACGATCTCGCGAACCGTAAAACGAGGGGTCACGCCGCTCGACTCGAGTACGCGCCGCGCGAGACGAGAATTTCGACGCGAACAACGGCCCGCAACTCGCACCCTCTCGCGAGGCATCTCGCGACGCGCGTCCGTCCCGTTCGTCGCGATGACGGCGTCGTCGCGGCGTTCGTCCCGGCTGACGCAGAGCCCCGATGCGGTGCAGCCGACCGCGTCCGGAGCGACGGTGCGTCGAATCGCTTCGCGCGCCCGCGTCGCCGAATCTCGCGCGCGCGCGCACCGCCCGCTGCCATTGAAATCCTTTGAAATCTCGCGCTGACTCCTCCCCTCGCGTCCCGCCTCGCAGACGTCCCCCAAGGCGACGGCCGGGTCGAAACGCCGCAGCGCGCGCTCCGCGACGGCGGAACCCACGCCCGCGTCTGTGAAATCCGCGCCCGCCGCGGCGAAGCGGCGGAAGACGGAGCCGAAAGACCCGCCGCCCGCCTCCGCGACGCGAGGCGGAGGCGGGGCGCCGCTGACGTCCGCGTCTGGCGCGATGCGGGCCGCCGCGAGCGGCCGCGGCGCGCGCGCGGCGAAGCGCGACGCGACGCCCGCGGCGCCCTCCGCGACGACGACGACGACGACGACGACGCGGCGCGCGAGCTCGAGGTCCGCGAAGCCGTCCTCGCCGCCGCCGGCGGCGACGACGACGACGACGACGACGACGACGAAGGCGAAGAAGACGCCGAGCGACGACAAGAGCTACATCCTCGCGCGTCTGGACGACGACGACGGCGACGACGACGCGCGCGCGAAGACGACGACGACGCACGCGACGCGCGCGCATCCGATGTCCCCGGCCGCGGCGCGAGCGGCCGCGCGCGCCGCCGCGAAGTCCCCGCCCGCGGAAGACAAGAGCTACATCCTCGCGCGGTTGGACGACGACGACGACGACGGCGGGTCCAAACGCCGCGCGTCGCGATCGACGCCGAAGGCGAAGGCGCCGACGCCGACGCGCGCGTCGAAGGAACCCGAACCCGCGTCGGGCGGGGGGTCCTCCGAGCGACGGAAGAGCTCGAGGTCGCGGCCGACGTCGCCGCCGTCGTCGAAGAAGTCGCCGGCGACGTCGCCGCCGACGCGTTCGAAGAAGTCGCCGGCGACGTCGCCGCCGACGCGTTCGAAGTCGATCGGCGCGAAGAAGTCGACGCCAAAACCAGACGTCGCCGCCGCCGTCGACGCGACCGACGCGGAGATGGCCGCGCTCGCGGCGACGGAGCTGACGTCTTTCCCGCCCGCGATGACGCCGATGGACGAGCGCGGGGGCGATCGGTCGACGCTCACGCTCGGCGGCGCGACGACGACGGGGGGTTGGGCCGTCTTCTCCGAGCCGCCGACGACGGAGGCGGCGACGCGCGCCGCGCGCGCGACGCCGACGTCGCCGTCGTTCGCGGGGCACGTCGAAGGCGGCGCGCGACCGGACCCGAACGATCCGGGCGCGGAGCTCGCGAACTCGTACGAGTCCGTGAACTTGGTGCGATCCGACCTCATCCTCGAGTTCGATAAGCGCGGCGTGGAGATCGCGCGGTTCCAACGCGAAGTCGAGTCGCTCGAAGCGTCGCTCGCGGCTGCCGAGGAGACGAAGACGATCGCGGAGGCGGAGGCGAACCGATGGAAGCGCGCGCGGGAGGAGCTCGAGAAGCAGAGGGAGGAGCGAGAGGCGCAGCGCGTCGCGGAGAGGGCGGCGGCGGACGCGGACGCGGAGGCGACGGCGCGCGCGCTCGCGACGCTCGAAGCCGCGATGGGCGAAGAGAAAAAAACGACGGCGGCGGCGGAGAACCGAGCCGCCGCCGCGGAATCGCGCGCGTCGCTCGCGGAGGCGTCCGCGCTCGAGGCTGCCGGGACGAAGTCGTCCGAGACCGCCGCGAAGATGGCGCGGTTGGAGTCCGCCGCCGCGGAGGCGCTGGCGCGCGCGGAGGCTGCCGAGGCGGCGTCGAGAGAGGCGACGCTCGCGGCGTCGACGTCGAGCGCGATTCGATCGGAGCTCGAGGAGAGACTCGAGACGACGGAGCGCGCGCTCGTCGCCGCGGAGGAGCTCATCGGCGAGGCCGAGGCCGCGGTCCTCGCCGCGCGAAGCGACGCGGACGCGGCGAGGATCGAGGCGGACGCGATGGCGAGAGGGAAGGGGGGCGACGCGGCGGCGGCGGCGCGCGTGAAGGAGCTCGAGGACGCGCTCGCGGCGCTGCGCTCCGCCAACGCCGCGGACGCGATGGAGGTCCAAGAGGCGAAGAGAGTCCGCGCGCGCGCCGCGGCGGCGACCGCCGCGGAGGAGACGGCGATCGCGGCGATCGCGCGCGCGGAACGAGCGGAGAAGCGGCTCATGGAGGCGGAGACCATCCCGGGAGGAGGCGCGGCGTTCGCGATCGCGCCCGCCGCCGCGACGAGCGCCGACGCCGGGGCCGCGGCGGCGGAGGCGAAAGAGTTCGCGGACGCCATCGCGCGCGTCCCCGGGGCGAAACGCGCGAGCGACCTCGCGGACAGGGTCGTCGCGCTCGAGCGCGAGCTCGCGAGCGCGGTCGGCGGCGGCGGCGACAAGGACGCGGCGCTCGCGGCGGCGACGGCGACGCGGGACGCCGCGGTTCGAAAAGCGGACGACGCGACGACGCGCTCGAACAACGCGCAGGCGAGCGCGGACGAGGCGATCGCGGCGCTCGCGCGCGCGGAGCGGCAGAAAGATCTCTTAACGCGCGAGCGCGACTCCCTGCAGCGCGTCCTGAAGTCGTACGACAGCGAGGCGGCGACGAAGGGGGGCGGCGGCGGCGGCGGCGGCGGGTTTGGCGGGTTTGGCGGGTTCGGCGGCGGCGGCGGCGGCGGCGGCGACGCGATGAAGACGCGCGTGAGCGAGCTCGAGAAGAGCCTCGAAGCGTCGCACGCGCGCGCGGGCGAGCTCGAGACCGAGCTCGCGCGCGTCACCGCGTCCGCCGCGACGGCGAGGGACGCGGCGGCGTCGAACGCCACCGCCGCGGACGACGCCGCCGCGTCGCGCGCGGAGCTCCAACGCGAGCGCGACTCCCTTCGCAAAGAAGTCGCCGCGCTCGAATCTCGCGTCGGGCGCGGGGAGTACAACCCGGACGCCACGAAGATCCTGCACTTCCGCTCCAACCCGATGGCCATCGCGAACGAGTCCGCGGCGGAGAGAGAGCTCCTCGTCGTCAGAGGCGAGTGCGAGGCGCTGAGAGAAACCGTCGCCGCGTTCGTCGCCGCGCAGGAGCAGACGCGTTCGGACGCGGCGGCGCACGCGGCGGCCCTCGCCGCAGCGCAGGGGCTCACGCCGCCGCCGGGCATGCCCGCGTTCGACGGCGGGGGAATTAACGGCCCGCCCGGGACGATGCCGCGGTACGCGATGCCGCCGCCATTTCAAACCCCGGGCCCCCCGGGCCCGGGCCCGCCGCCGCTGATGCCGCCGCCGTCCGTCGCGCAGACGCCGGCGCCGGCGCCCGCGCCGGGGATGGGCCTGTTCACCGGCGCGACGCCGATGACGGTCGCGCGCCCTCCGGGGTTCCCGACGTTCGCGCCGACGCCGGGGCCGTCCGTCGCGGAGGCGGACCTCATCGTCACGAGGCGGCGCGTCGCGGACCTGGAGAAGCGCGAGCAACGGTACCTCGCAATGTTCAAGCAAAAGATTTCCACGTTTCGCGAGGCGTGCTACCTCATCTTCGGATACAAGGTGGACATGGGCGAGGATAAGGCGACCGGGTCGACGACGTTCACGCTGCGCAGTAAGTTCGCGGCGAACGACGAGGACGCCCTGACGTTCGCGCTCGAGCCCGGGAAGGTTGGCGCGACCGGAGGGGACGTCCCCGGGAGGGTGACGCTGTTGCCGACGCCGTACTCGGAGTCGGCGGAGGTGAAACTGGGGGTGGAGACGTTCGTGACGCGGTTTCGGAGCGTCCCGGGGTTCGTCGCGAACCTCACGATGGAGCTGTTCAACCGGCAGACGACGGCGTAGCGCGCATGTGATAGCGTCGTCGCGACGACAGAAGGTACTTTGTACGCGCCGCGAATATCATACGAACACGCGACGACGTTCCAAAATCGATCGCGCGCTTCGCGAACTCGTCCAGGTGGATGTTAGCTCGCGCCCTCTCATCATTCTCGCGAGCGCCGCCGAGGATGGAGCGCGTCTCGTGCGCCGGGCGCGCGCGCGTCGCGAGGATCGCGATGCGCGCGTCTCGCGCGCCGCGCGCGTCCGCGTCCGCGCGCGCGGCGTCGGCCGCGCCAGGACGCCGCCCGCGGGGGAACCGGGACCCACGGGATCTCATCAGAGCGACGACGTGGTCGAGCTCGAGCCGGCCGCGGACGACGTCCTCCTCGTCCTTCCGCGCCTTCCCTCGCGACGACGCGGCGGAGACGCCGCCCTCCCCCGCGACGACGACGGACGCGCTGACGTTCGAGGAGACCCCGACGGAGGAGAAGGATGAGAAACCGGCGGAGAAGATGGAGCCGTACGCCGCCCCCGCGGGTCCCGCGATCGTCGGCGAGCTGAGAGCGCGGCACGTGATCAAGGAGACGATGCGGATGGCGTCGCGCGACTTCTTCCCCATCGCGATGCTCATCTGCGTCGCGGGCGCCGCGGCGCAGGCGCTCAACCTCGGCGGGACGTTCGTCCTCGCGATACTGCGCATCCACGACGTCGAGATCGTCGCCGCGGTGTTCCTGGCGATCGTGCAGTTCTTCAAGCTGTCGTGCGAGAACGCGGCGAAGGTTGCGGTGATGAGAAACGCGCGCGACGTCGACGCCGGCGTCGCCGCGAGATGGAACGCGTTCAACCCTAAAAACGCATGGACCGCGGTCGTTAACTCGCACAAATCATGGAACGACGTCCTCGCCGTGGACGCTAGACGCGTCCTCTCCATCGCGTGGAACTCTCTCATCACCATCCCGATCCCGTATCTCGGGGTGATGAAGCTCTGCGACTACGCGGTGTGCGTGCCGGTGTACGTCTTCGAAGGGTACGTCGGCGGCGCGTGCTTGAGACGGTCGATGGAGCTCATGAACGGGCATCGTTTAACGCTTCTCAGGGCTGCGTTCGGGTTGATGGGGATCTTGAGCGCGTGCGTCGGCGTCGTCGTCGGAATCTTCATGGCGATCTGCCCGACGTTGCCGGAGCTGTTGATGCCGCCGCCGCGACCGCGTCGTACGGCGACGCCGCGCGCGGGATCTTCTCCGGAAGCGCGTTCGACCGAGTGTGGGACGTCGGGAACACGACGGAGATTCTGTCCACGATCGCGCTGTTGTGCTGCGCCGTGATCGGCTCGTTCGCGTTCACGACGACGCTGCGGCAGCTGATTTACGTCATGCACCGCGAGACGGTCGCGCGGTGGACGCCGCCGCCGCCGCCGCCGCCGGAGGACCCGGACGCGGCGAAGAAGGGGATCGGGGGGATGCTGAGGAAGTTACAGTTCTGGAGAAAGGACGAAGGGGGGGATGCCGAGGAGAAGCCGCCGACGCCGACGCCGGCGGCGAATTGAGTCGCCGCGACGCAATACATCTAGTCGATACAACACGATCTCATCACCACTTGCGGAAGCCGCCGCCCCCTCGTCCACCCCCTCTGCCGCCCCCTCGTCCACCCCCTCTGCCGCCGCCACCCCTCCACGGCTTCTTTTGGAACCCCCCGCCGCCGCCGTCGCGCGAGCTCGCCGCGAGCGCGCGCAACTCGTCCGGCACGGTTTGGTCCGCGTCCTCCAAAATTCGCGTCAGCTCCTTCGCGAACCGCCCGTCCTGCCGCGTGAACAGCGTGTGCGCGACGCCCTTCGCGCCCGCTCTGCCGGTCCGTCCGATCCTGTGGATGTAGTCGTCGCACGCGTCCCTCGGAAAGTCGTAGTTGACGACCGCCTCGACGCCCTGGACGTCGATGCCGCGCGCGGCGACGTCGGTGCACACGACCATCGTCGTGGAGCCGCGTCGAAACGCGGCGATGACGGCTTCGCGCTCGCGCTGGGTCCGGTCCCCGCTGACGGTGTCCGCGGCGTAGCCTTCGTTCCACAGGTGCTCGCCGATGCCGTTGACGTCCTTCTTCGTGTTGCAGAAGATCATCACGCGCTGGCCGTGGCGCGGGCCGTCTTTTTTGTACTCCTCCATCAGCTTCAAAAACTCGGTCCACTTCTCCCTCGCCTCGATCACCTTGACCGTCTGCGTCACCGCCTTGTTCGCGGTGAGCTTGTCCCCGCCGTTCCCGACGGTGATCTTCACCCTGTCCGGCTTCAGAAGATCCGCGGCGATCTTCTGCACGTTCTTCGGCCACGTCGCGGTGAACAGCATCGTCCGGCGATCCGCGGGCATGCACTCGGCGATCTGCCGAATGTCCTTCTCGAACCCCATGTCCAGCATCCTGTCCGCCTCGTCCAAGATCAGCACCTTCGCGCTCGCCAGCGACGTCACCGGGTTCCCGCCCTTGTTGTGCATGTCGAGCATGTCTAACATCCGCCCCGGGGTCGCGATGATGAGCTCGCACCCGCGCTGGAGCTGCGACGCTTGCGCCCATTTCGGCGCGCCGCCGTAGACGGCGACGGCGCGGCATCCGACCGCGGCGCCAAACTTGGTCGCCTCCGCGCATATCTGCAGCGCGAGCTCGCGCGTCGGGGACATGCACAGCGCGAGCGGCGACCCGCGCGAGGAATTCTTGTGCTCCGCCGCGAGCGCGAGCGCGGGGAGGAGGAACGCGAGCGTCTTACCCGATCCCGTCTTCGCGATCGCGAGGAGATCCAATCCTCGCGACGCGATCGGCCACGCCGCGCCCTGCACCGCGCTCGGCTCCGCGAACCCTTGCCTGTTGAGGAGCGTCACGAGCGGCTTCGGGAACGGCGCGTCGTCGAACGCGAGGCACGCGGTCGTCGGCGAGGCGCTGTCGTGAACCTTCACCTCGTGCTTCGTGAGCCATCTCGCGACGGACGCGTCGACGTCGCCGCCGTGCGCGAAGAACGCCGCGAGCTCCGCGGGGTCGGGCCGCTCGTCCGCCGGCGCCGAGGTCTCTTTCTCGTCGGACGCGTCGCGTACCTTCGCGCGCGCGAGCGCGGGGAGGTTGTCCACGCTGTAGTTCTTCGTCGGCGTCGGCGGGCGCGCGACGTCGGTCGCGCCGTCGGACGACGACGTCGACAGCGCGTTCGCGTTCGCCGCCGCCGCCGCCGCCTTCTTCGCCGCCTTGCGCGCCTTCTTCGCCGCCTTGAGCTCCTCCTCGGACGCGTCCGAGGGCGACAGCGCGCGCTTCTTGTCCTTCTTCGCCTTCTTCGTCTTCATCGGTTTCATTTCGGAGAGCGTCGCCATCGTGCCGCGGCGACGTCGTGGTGTGACGGCGGCGCGCGCCGCGAATCGGCACGAATTGAAACTTCTCCGCGGCGGGCGTTGAAACTTCTCGGACGGGGGGCTGAAAACCTTCCATGATCCCTGACTGATTGTTCATACGGAAACGAGTACATCGATCGCGTAGTACGCGACCTCGGGAAAAACCAAACTCCTTTTGGTTTTCTCGTCCAGTCTTCTCCACGCGCCGACAAAAGCTACGACACTTTACCCCGCGCGCGTTCCCCCCCCCCCCCCCCCCCCCCCCCCCC
>MDSW01162575.1_pt1 | contig 10671 bp, 13 predicted proteins | sample 811171 | NCBI WGS metagenome assembly MDSW01 (sample SAMN05326641, study PRJNA326480) | marine metagenome | isolation source: seawater | place: Atlantic Ocean: North West | collected 2012 | reverse complement strand
TATACAATCGTCTTGTCGATGAGATCATTTACAACCAAGGCATTAGCGAGGGAGCGGCAAAAGGTGAGCTTACCGCCGCTCTACAATCTCTAGGCTATGACTCGCTTAGAGTAACAGAGCAAAATAGACTTCCCGATAGTGGCGTGGTTGAACACGAAGCATTGGTGGTCTTTGAAAATAAGAACGTAAAGTCACCTGACGCTGAAGAGTTCGATCAAGAAGCTGTATTCTTCCACGAAGAGGCTTCAGTTGAAGAACCGACAGCTCCACTTGGCTCCCTCGGCCTAGGCATGATGGACACTGGAGGTAAGCCAGACCCCAACCGCATGGGAGCAATCATTGGCGAGTTTGAAAGAAGCGGTTTAGCACAAGGTGCCCAGGTTCTGATGAAGCGCATACGAGGGCAAGATCTAACGCCGCAAGAGCAGGAGCTTCTCCATAAAGCAAATCCATTGAAGTATCTGATGAACAATGCAAATCGTTTACGCAATCGTCACATGCATTGGCTTGCTGATTGGACCAAGCCTCGCGAGGGAGCTGGCTTCCATGAGAAAGAACAGAACCTACTTGCCTCTAAAGTATTGCCATTACTTAACGCGATTTCGTCCGTAACAGGCGAAACACCATTTACGCGATGGAAGAACACAGCATTTGCAAATCCTTTCCGCAAAACACCAAAGCAGCATCCGGCGGCAAAAGCTGTCGTACAGGCTCTGCGTCGAGGTGAGAGATACGCTGTCGAGAATTTATCGCCAGAGCAGTTAACACTTTACAACAAAGTCCGATCTGCTTTTGATGCTGAGTTGCAGACGATGAACGACCTTGGCATGGGCGTAGGCCGCATCACAAATTACGTTCCGCAAATCTACGACATCGACATGATGCAAACGCACCAAGATGAAATCATTGCGGTGTTCGCAGAGATGATCCGGCGAGACAGAGCAGCTAACCCTGGAGGTAGTGTGTCAGCTCCTCCTGATCCGACTGAGATTGCAAAGCAGATTATGCTCCGAATAGTTGATGATGAAGGGGTGTATATTCCAGAAAATAAAATGAGAGCTGTGAGGAATGGAAAGAACCCTCACACCGACTACAACCGTGTCTTAAATTTCTCTGCTGTAGATGAAATGGGACGACTAAAATATGGCGACCTCTTAGATTACATGGAGAAGAGAGGCTTTTTAGTTAGCAACCTTGACGGCATTGTCTCTAAATACTTTGAGGGCACTAACAAGAAAATTCTTTTTCACCAACAATTTGGCACAGGCAATCACGGCTACCACGACTACATGGTAATTCGTGGGGGTGGTGCGAGAGCGGCGGTTGAGCTGTTATCGAGCAACAAGGTCACCACAAGAAAAGGCTTAACGGCTGGAGACTTTGGTGGGGTGGTTGCTGACGACATTCGCATTACGGACATCAAAGGCTTTGATGTCGGAGATGCTCAAACGCTAGTCGATAACATAGTAACTGGTATAGCCAGCGGCACTATGACAGTGCCTAGCATCAAGAAGTATTTAACGATGGCTAAACCGGATGCAACGCAGGCAGACCTTATAAGGTTTGAGGCAGTAGCAAATGCGCTTTGGGAACACGAAAACTTTGGAGCAGTCAAACAATCGGCTGGAGACTTCTCTGATGCTTACTTTGCATCGATCCAAGGCCGCAACCTTGAGCAAACACAACGGAGCCGTATGGCACGACAGGCATCAAAAGCAGTTAGAAACTTTAACTCGATTACATTACTGTCGTATACCGCTCTTACTTCGCTGACTGACCTAGCTATCCCATTCATGCGCGGAGCAAGGATGCGAGATTCGATGAATGTAATTAGGCAGTCAGTAGGCTCCGGTGAAAACGCTGTTGAATACAGGCAGGCAATTGCAAACATTGGTGCCGCGATGGAAAGCCAAGTTCACTCACGCATGTCTATGCTGTATGGCTCGGCTGGAGGCAGATTAACAAATCAATTCTTCGCCTTGAACTTGCTGGCTCCTTGGACCAACTTACAGAGAAACATGGCTACTGCAACAGGGTACGAACTGTTGAAGGCACAGCAAAAGATTGCCATGAAAAACTTTGTGCCTGGGGCTAAGAGCCAGAACAGATCTTACCGTACTGCGAAAAGGATGTTGTCGGAATTTGGCCTAGGCGAATACCTGGAGAACGGCAAGACGCTAGACGATTTATCTTTGCTCGATCCTATCGATGGAGATCCAAATGTTAGAATGGCCCTTCATCGTTTCGCCAATGAAACCATATTTACCCCCAACAAAACGGATGTCCCCTTATGGGCACAGGGTCCGGTTGGTGCAGTTGTTTTTCAATTAAAAAGTTATCCGCTGATGTTCCAGCGATTAGCAGGAAAGATCCTTAGTGAAACGAAGGAAGGAAACTTCACACCATTACTGAACTTTGTTTTGCTAGGCTCATCTGCTGGAGCGGGAACGATTGCAGTAAAAGACATTGTGCAAATGCGCGGCGGCGATGATGAAACATCAGCTCAATTCAGAGAAAGGAAGCTGTCCAAGATACTTGAGAAGATGGGGTATAATCCTTCGATCCACGGTCCTGCCGACGATTTTCTGGGTTGGATGGTGGAGTCACAATTGGCGATGGGTGGATTTGGCCTATTAGGGGACATGTTCCATTCTGTAGCCGCACAAGCTGACAACGGGCTGTATGGAGCAACCAGGATTTCTTCGACGTTGCTTGGACCAACAAGCGGAACTTTCCTTGATGCTATTCAAGCAGGACAAGGCTTGTATGACCAAGCCGCTAACCTTACGCCAGAGAGCAACGCCAAAGAACGAGCTGCTTATAGATTTATAACTTCTCGCATCCCAGGCGTTGGAGGCAACAGATACTTCAGAGAAGGTCTTGCCGAACTTCTTGGTGGAGCAGATGAGGAGAAAGACAAGTCAGCCAACTACAGCGCAAACTACGGTAGCAAATACGGAAGTAACTATGATGCTAAATATTAGGAGGGGAAATGGAAGGTATTAGCATTGGCGACTGGATAACCATTTTTTTCGGAGTCTTCACCATATTGTCGGGGATGATCTTTGCGCTCATCAGGAACCATGTAATGCTCCAAGAGTGCATCAAAAAGATCGAAACCCTCTTCTCATTGATTAACCAGATGAAAGATCGCGGCAAGTGAGGTTGCTCAAAGGTAAATATGCCAGTAAGCATTTCTTGTGGACAGAGCTGCAATGTCGATGTGGAAAGCCCTGCAATGAAGAGGGCACTGGCCCCAGTCGTTATGTACAACCGGAGGCTCTTGAGAAGTTGGAGATCATGCGCAGCTTACTAGGACCGCTCCGCATAAATTCTTGCGTGCGGTGCCCAATACATAATCAGGCGGTTCGCGGGGCACCCTTATCGAGGCATCGAGGAACTTTGTACAGGCCAAGCCAAGCGATAGATATTCGCCTCGACTACCCAAAGGAAGAGATCATTAAAGCAGCGGAAGAAGCTGGCTTTAAAGGTATCGGCATAAATTACAGAACATTCGTTCATGTAGACAACAGAAATAGAAGAGTGAGGTTTTAATGGAAATTTTAGGAACAGTTGTCAGCGGTTTGTTTGGCAGTGCGATCGGGGGTTCTGGTCTAGGATTGATAGGCACAGTCGTGGGCAAGACGTTTGGATGGTTGGAGCAAAAAGAAAAAAATAAAACACTACTTGCTCAGAACGCACACGAACTAAATCTCATACAAGAGCAAGCCAAAATCAAACAAGTTGAGATGGAAAGCGAATACATGATCGCCCAGATGGAGGCTGATGCAAATATCCGAACAGCGGCGTACCAACACGATGCCAGCTATGGAGAAACTCCAATGTGGTGTAGTGCCCTGCTCCGTCTGGTCAGACCAGTGGTGACTTTTTTACTGATGGGTATGAGTGCCTACATATATTACAAGGCATACGAATTTGGCGACTGGACGACGACAAAGATGCTTGCAGAAGAGGTAGTTTTTATGTGCAGTCTAGCAATCACGTTTTGGTTTGGCAGTCGTCCCGCTAACAGGAAATAAAAAACCCCCAGGTGGCTGAAATAGACAGTTGGATTTTAAAATCAAACTACCACCTAGGGGCCGTCAGCGACCACCGCTGAACGTCTATGAAGCTATCTTCCCATTATAGTCAGACCGCTTTTAACTTTTTCAAGAAAGCCAGCTTTGGTCGGCTGACTAACTCGTCCATCCACCCAATGAACAATGAACCCTTCCTCGACTTCTTTGTCGATGTATCCGAAGTCACCGTTCATATGCCTTACGCTATCTCCTATTTTTAGTCTCTCGGAATAAGCCATCAGCTCCCCCCTCAAACTTGTCAGTACGCTTTTGAATTTTTGGTCGATCATCAATCAAACTTTTGGTGAGTATTGCATCCAGTAAAATAAAAATATTTGCAGCCACATGAGCGAGGTGGTGCAGACCACTTTCGGGATCTATGTTTTCTCCCTCAACCCAGCTATGAAAGTGTCTATGCGTTGCGCTGATATAGGTAGATGCATTCACTTTTGTTTTTCTCCAGTTAAAGGGTCCATATTTTACGGCCCCATCCTTCATTACCCATGCAATCATTTTGAGCGGAATAGTTGGGATCAGAAAAAGCGGTGTCTTCTTGTCTCCAAACGCCGCTTTTGGATTTGGCCCTTCACCCTTCTTCGCCATATTTTTTCTCGAACTCGATTGCATCTCGTCTTGCCTTTAGCTTAGACAAGTCTTGATACAGACTTGCTATTTTGCTTATCGCCTTTTTCATTTCATTTTCATCTTGTATCCGGTTGGCTAGGTTTTCTTTAATCGTATCTATTTGTCCCTCCAGCCCGTATATCTGAGATGAAACCTTTTCATACTCATCAATCATAATTTTCTCGCTCTTGGTTCATAAACTTCATAGTCCTTACATACTTCTTTTGCCTCTCTGTCGTGCAACAGGCAGAGCCATCTGACCTTGTCGTTAGCGGCAGAGTGTTTGCATGTGCTACATTTTTTTTCTGGTAGTACGCCGTGCCAACAAGTGTCACTTTTCATGCACCATGTTCTGCAATACCAGTCTGTTTCATCTACGCTTTTCTTGGTCGCGTCATTATTTAAAATTCGTTGCACCTTGCTTCGGAGATAAACGATGTATTCAGCATCGATCTCTATACATTCATCCCAGTACTCACTGGTATTTTTGTTGTAAGCCAGAAGCACAGCTCGTCTTAGTGGGATTGTCCCTGGTTGCAGATGCATCATCATCTGACACTGTGCGTAATATCTGGGATGACTAGTCTTCAGTCCTACGCTCTTAAACTTTTTGAACGAGGCATCATTCATAGATTTTATTTCTAGAAGCATGGCCTCGCCATCCACTTCAACGATGCCATCAGCATTTCCTATGATGTGATTATTAAATAGTGTGCCTCGATATTGCTTGCCTGTGTTTGCATCTTTTTCCGACACCCACACGCCAGCTTTGACGAGTGCTTTGATCGCTACATTCTCAAGCATGTGACCATTATTAAAAATCCGCTCAAGCTTTGGCGTGATTTTATTGTTTGGAAACCCTCTATGACTAAACGCAACTTCAGCTTCGCAATCTGAGCCGATATTTGACGCACCAATATATTCTCTTGGCTCATCATCCCTGACTGGAATGTTGTCGATTGCGGTAGTCAGTGTGCCGTTTAATTCCTCTGGCTTACTCATTTGCTTTCTGCTCTCTGATCAGTCTTGGGTTTAAGTTGACTGCTAATTGTTCCGCTATCGACAATGCACATCAGCTTCTGCTGTTCAGGCAAAATGTAGAGAGCTGTCCATGTCGTATCCTTATGGTTGAGCCAGATCTCTGTAATGTGTCCTCGCTTACTAAGACCAGCAAAGATTGGGAGCTGGCCTATGGTCATCAATTTATCTTTACCTTCATCAGCGTTAATACAGGCTACTTGTCCCCATGCAGGAGTGGTGACAAAACAGAACATGAGGACAAGTATCTTTTTCATCAGAATGGAATTTCGTCATCCAAGTCAGGAACTTTTGTCGGTTCGCTGGCTGGTTTTTCTGATGCTTGTTCCGCTTTCTTGATTGTCTTCAATGCAGTTGGATCTTTAAGTTGCAGTTCAGTCGGCACAAAAAATGTCCTTCTGCCATTGATAGGCTCCGCTGGCTTGTTTCGCCATTCGCCAGTTTCCTTATCCTGATATTGTTTTATTCTCCCATCCTTGTGCGTAGGCTGTTCCATCCAAACACCGATTGTCTTTCCGACAAGCTTCTCTGTCTCCAGCCCAACTTGACCAGGGTTCCCTTTGACGAGGCCAGTCATGTTCAAAAGTGTGAGTAACCCCTCCATCTCTATTTCGACGTTTTGTGCCTTGCCTTTTGAAAAATTTGGATGATCCTCGTGAGCATCCTCACGGTCTAAAACAATCCAGTGAGTTTTCCACTTCATGTCAGGGTAATGATGGTTTGCAAATTTCATTTCGAGTTGTTTCATACCATACTGATCGAACCCATCTGACGGCTCGATCACTTCTTTAATGATGCAAATGTTTTCACCCTTGTTCCAACTCGGCGTAAAAGCTTCACCCTTCATTTCTTTTTTAAATGTCAAACTTACAAGTGGCATATTATTTTTCCTCCTTCTGCTGTTCTTTAGTTTCTGTTGCTCTTTGTTTTTCCAAAGCCTTGAACTCAGCCTTTGGCATTTTCATAACGTCATACAGTTCTGTGATGTCGCTTCCACTTTCCAGAGGACGAAGCCTTGGTGGTCGGCTGGGATCTCTTGTTTTCGCTTCCCACCCATTAATCGATTGAGTTACAAAAAATCTTTCCATCGATCCTGGGTTCGTTGCAGATGGAGCTTTGTAAAAACCCCAAACATTGTCGAATGCTCCCATAATATAGGGCACAACTTTTTTACCCATTATAAATGGTATGTTGTATGGCCTGGTATTGCGCTGTCCTGGCTTGCCTAGTTCATCGAGGTTTTCTTTTTTCTCCAGCGCGATGACAAGCTTGTTGCAAAATTTTAGCTTGGTTATGTCATTGATAACTTTTTCCAGATCACGATTGTGCTTCTGATAGATCGCACCTGTCTTGTCATCCTTATATTCGAAAAACCTTTCAGCTTCATCAAAGATAAACTGGGAAGCTTTGGTTAGGCTGTCTAGCACGACAACTTTATAGCCGCGCTCTTCGCCATACTTTGAAACAAACTTCAAAAGATTTGAGAGCGAGTAATCATAGGATTTCATCGCCGCTAGTTCTTTTGCCGGATCAGAGTGAGCGGCATAGCGGGAAAACTTCATGTACTCGACATCATCATCCTTAATAGAACTTAGACCTTCTTCTCCTGACAGGATTAATGTCTTCCCATACTTTGCTTTTAGTAGAGCTGCTTGAGTTGTTTTGCCAACCCCAGGTGGACCGAACAGCAGCGTGTTCTGGTGCGTCATGTCTACAGTGCTTGAAGACAATGGCTTAAAATCATCAGCCGTTATTAATGGAACTTCTTCTTCACTCATCATCGTACTCCACTTTGATTTTTCTCAATCCTGGTTTTCTGGTTAAAGCTTGCATCAGCGACTTCCTTTCGTCGCTGTCTTGTGGCAAAGCATCGAATTGTCTTGTATTCACCTTGTAATCAATGCTCATGCAATCCGGCTGGGTATTAGAACCCAGCGGATAAATCTCTGCTAAAATTTTAGGATCGAATTTTTTTATTTCAGATTGTTTGAAGACAACCTTCATCTTCTTGCTGGATATATAATGGAACTGCTCCCCTGCTTCATTTGGAAACATGCCCCCGATAATATCCATGAGCCTGTCAGCTTGTTTTTTCAGATCGCTAATCTGCGACTGACAGTGTTCGTATTGCAATACAGCATCTGCTAAATCCTCTTCATTTATTGGAGGAGCTGTGTATGCGTAAGCGACACCATTCTCTTTCATGTTTATACCTTGGTTAAAAAGTTTGTATTAAGTTTGACTTTATTCTAACTTATATTTACAAATATGTGTAGAGTTTTTTCAACTTATTAAAATTTATTAAACTTGATATGATCAAAATAAAGCAACTCATCAAAGATCTTGGCGGTCCTACTGCTGTCGCAAAGGCTTGTCGCGTTCATAGAACGACAGTTCATAACTGGCTTCGTGAGAATAAATGCACCCCGAAGTTAATCCACCTGACTTTCGATGAGGGTTTAGAACTTGGGGACTATTGGGATGCACGAAGAGAAGAGAGAGGAACACAAGAGGAGAGTCAGGCAGGCTGCTGAAAAATATATCGAGGAGTATGGTTGGATAATTATTCCAACTGTTCTTGGTGGTGTAAGTTCACACATCCGGTATAAAAATTGGCGGCTCCCGACAGATCATCCTGAGTACACTCCCCCTCCAACTAAAGAAGAGATGCTTGCATGGTTCGATGAAGAACCTCCACTTTCTATAATCACTGGCAAGAGAGAAGATTGTTTTGACATTGCCGCATTGACTGGAGCTATGTCTAATCTTGTCGTTGTCGATGCTGACAGTAAAGAGGCAGCTATTGAGGCTCGTATACTTGGCCTTACCACTCCGGTAGTTGTGAAAACAAAACGAGGCTATCATTACTACTGGCGACACGATGGCGTTAGTGACGTAAGAAATCGAGCTGGCAACACTCCAGGGAGACACGGGGACTGGCCTCTGGTTGATGGCTTGGATCTTAGAGGCGATGGAGGTGTGATAAGACTGCCGCCATCATATAACAAAGACATGGTTAACCAATACACTTGGATGAGCGAGTTCGATGAGGTCCAAGACGATGATCGATATGTCTGGAAGCCGATTGCGAAAAACACGTTCTTACCGCCAGAGCAGAAGCAGCTTACCCAGGAGCAAAAAGAAGTATACAAAAAGAACAATGTCTTGGTCGTGGATTTTTCTGGCATAAGATACGGCGACAAAGAAAGCACGATAGCTATGATAGAGGCTGGTGTTCCGGTAAAAGTTGGCGGTAGGAACCACACGCTGACAGCAATTGTCGGTGAACTTGTCGCCGGAGGATACGCTGTCGATAAGATATCTGATCGTGTGCATGAGCTGATGGCTTTGCCGAACTGGCAGCATCCGCTAGAAGAGGAAGAAGTACAACGCACGATTGACAGCATCATCTCTCGCGACAAATTGCAAAACCCAGACCGTTGGGATGGCGACAATTATAAGGCGGTGCCGGAAGAGGTTGAGGAAGTGACGGCTGTGGTAGAACATAGACCGAAGCTCCAGCCACTCATAACAGCTCCAAAGCTCGATGAGTTGCGAGAACAAATCGGTGATCAGAAATTTATTATGTATCCAGCCGTTACGCTTCCGGCGATTTGTCAAGTCTATGGCTATAGCGGTCACGGCAAATCTTTGTTTACAGCTCACATGTTATATGCGGCGGTGTGCGGAAAAGACTTTGGCGTTTTTGAGAACCGGAAAAAGACAAGAGTTCTTTATCTAGACTTTGAAAACAGCTTGAACGAAATCTTGGAGCGCATGGAAATGCTTCATAAGATTTACTGTGACGATGATGACAGTGGCTTTGCTGTTTATTCGCCAGCTATGAAAGGCGGCAGTGTCCTCACTTTGGATACTGAACAGGGATTAAAAGAAGTCCTCGCAAATGCCGAAAGCCACAAGGCAGAGGTGATCGTCATCGATACTTACCGCACAGCGTTTAATGGCTTCAGCGAAAACGATAGCCACCAGTGGGCAGAAATAAATCGCGCAATCTTGGTATTGAGAAATGCTGGATATGCAGTGATTGGCTTACACCATGCAAATAAAGCAAGTAGCACCCAGGGAAAAAACGGAACGGTAACACAGCTTGGCAGTGAGGCTGGGTCCACAGCACAGCTCAACTTGCTGGAGGTGCAGATGAGGGTGACACAAATCTACCCCGATACAGATGCTGGCAATGAGGAGGCAGAAGAAACTAGGGGCGTAGTTGATGAGAAAGGTTATGAAGCTTTGTTAAAGGCAAAGCGAAAGCGAGAAGAGATGTACAATGAAGAGTATTACATACGAACAGCGATCAAGGTGAGCTACGGCAAAGTCAGAAACAGAACGCCAGCTCATCGAAGTAGCTACATTGGATTTGCAGAGGCACCAGATGGAACTCCGGTTGTTATTGCCAGCACTCCGTTGCGGAAAAGGGTCCAGTATTTACTGGAAAACGGCAAGCCAAAAATGCTGATTGCATCTGAATACAACCTACCAATGCATCTAATTGACGAGTGGGACGAAGAAAAATTAGAAAAAAATAACGTCTCAGAACTACTGCATATATAAGCATCGCGTACAGGCACTTATATAAGTACTTTAAGCGAACCTTAGTGAGCGTTAAGAGCTTTTATATAAGCTTTTATAAACCACCGATTTCTTATTAGTAAATCGGCGTGAGATTGGCTGTCAATAGATTTTTTCTATGCTTAATTCAAACTTTGCCCTATATTATAGCGTAAGTTTGTTTAACAGCTAACTTATAGGGAACTTGAATGCCAGCCAGACCAGTTATTAAGGCTGACATTGACCAACTTAAAAAAAACTGGGCGGCTCAAATGCCGCTTAAAGAAATGGCGGCACAAGTACCGTGCTGTGTGGATACATTAAAACGTATCCTCAATCGCGAAGGGATAGCAATATTCCC
>MDSW01140231.1_pt1 | contig 10671 bp, 12 predicted proteins | sample 811171 | NCBI WGS metagenome assembly MDSW01 (sample SAMN05326641, study PRJNA326480) | marine metagenome | isolation source: seawater | place: Atlantic Ocean: North West | collected 2012 | reverse complement strand
TTTTTTTTTTAATTTTTTTTTTTTTATAAATTTTTTTTTTTTACTTTTTTTAGGTGTTCTATCCTTTTTTAAGTAATTTACTAATAAATAATAAGAAACTACCGAAGGATATAAAAAGGATGAACGGAGGATAAAGGACGTAGAAAAAAAAATAGTGAATTAATTTCACTTTTTTTTAACACTCCCATAAGAATTTTCTACTATAATAATTAGCACTTTCTTTATTATTTTTTGTTAATTTACCGCTCTTATCCTTTATACCAGCACTTCTTTTACAATAGGATTTTCTCCTTTTCTCGTCTTTATGTTGTGTAAAATCTTCATATCCTTTTTGACCGAAATGAATAATATTACCATTTGGAGTAAGGACTTTAAACTTTTTATTTTTTCTCTCACTTTTAACAGGAACACCAACTTTCATATATATATATAATTAAAATATTTTTTTATAAAAAGAATATATAGTAATATTATATATGGGTGTAAGAAGCCTAAATGGTTTAGATAGTAATACTACGAATGTTTATATAAACACTAATTTAAGTGCTACTGAACCAGTAGTCGTTAATCAAAGTTCTTTTAATAATCCTATTACCGTTTCATTGAACGGTTTATCCGGGTTTGGGACGGCAGGTCAAGTCATAAAAGTTAATTCTACTGCTGATAGTTTAGAATATGCCGACGATAATAATACGCAAGAATGGACTTTAAATTCTGGTAATTTATATCCAAATGCTACTGCGACAGATGTTATTATTGGTAATACAACTAATTTAAGTAATAGGAAATTATATGTAGATGGAGATACTGAACTTACTGGTAAATTATATTTTAATAATGGTGATATTTTTATTGAAAATTCTTCTGGATATTTACAATATAATACAGAATATAAAACAGACCAACCGGGCGGAGCACACCAATTTAGAATAGAGAATAGTGTAGGAACATTAACGACGGCATTAGAAGTATCAACACGAGGATTGAATATTTATGGAAGAAGCGATAATCCTAATGCTAATGAAATATCATTAATTAATGCTGGACTTAATTATTTTATTTTAAATAATGAAGGAACAAATGGAGGAAGTCCTTATGTAGATTTTAATACAATAAAATCGTCTGGTGCTAATGATTATTATTATCGTTGGAGATTGGAAGGAACTGAATATATGAGATTAACTACTAATGGATTAGAAGGTTCTAATTTATATTGGAAAGCACAACCAATAGCAGAAATATATGGAGGCACAAATCAAAGTTCATACACAACAGGCGATATTTTGTATGCTTCTGCTACTAATACATTAGCAAAATTATCTATTGGTTCAAGCGGTCAAGTTTTACAAGTTTCTTCTGGTGGTATTGTTGAATGGGCTGATAGTTCAACAGTAGATTTAACGACTTCTACTAATTTTGGGACAGCTGTTTCTGGTGGGAATACTATTAAATTAGGTAATAGTGCTGGGACAAGTCAAACAACTAATTTAGAATTATATACGAGTGCTACACTTAAAATATTTAATACTTCTAATGTTGAAGTAGCAAGATTTACTCCACAATCTAATACTTGTAATTTAACTTTAAATGGTGGTGTGATTACAACTGCTACATTATCAACAAATACAACGTGGAATGGTAATACTATTGCTTATAATTATGGTGGGACTGGATTATCAAGTTTAACAGCAGATAAAATTTTACAAGTTAATTCAACTGCGACTGGTTATAATTTAATTGACTTACCTGCTTCTACTACTCAATATTGGAGTTTAAGTTCAAGTGTATTATCACCTATAAATAGTGGTTATGCTATAAGAGGAGAAAGTGGTTTTAGAGTGGGTGCTACTGGTGAGTTCGTTGATATTGATTATAATACAACCACGAATGTTTTTAGTATAGACCATAGTGCGGGTAATTTAATTTTTGAATATGACGACAATAATGGTTATATAACTTGGGGAACAATAGCAGGTGCGAGAATGGATTTTAATAATTATATATTACACGGAGCAGATACAGCATATCCTTCTGGTGTAAGTATGCCGTTTGGAACAATAGGAAGTATTTATGTTAGTTCAGCATATATTAGGTCTATTACAACTGACGAAGTTGCTATTAGTGAGTATCAAGGAAGTCCAGCATCTACTTCAAGCACTATAAGGGTTAATAGTTCAAGTGAAATATATTTTACAAGTGATAAATTAAAAATTGCTAATATACACGGCACTTCTAATAGTAATAATAAAATTGTTGAAGAGCCTTCTTATGGTTGGTCTATACGAGGTAGTAATAATTTATATGGATTAAACTTTTATAATGGGACGAGTTATTATCCATTTTTAGGGACTGCTGGTAGTGGTAATCAAGTATTTAATATTCATATAAACGCTATAACTGGTGGTAATGCTTATTATATTAATAATACAACTAATACTCAAAACGGTTTAGTTCATACTTTAACTGGTGATTTAGTAAGAGCTGCTAATATGAGAGTTGGTTTAAGTTATAGTAGTTCTTATGGTAGAATATATAATCCAAGTGGGACAAATTCTTCTGCGACTGATTTAGCTGGGGCACATATCTTTTATCACGACAACGGCACATTTTTAGGATTAAATATGCCTAATACAACATACGCTTCAAGTAATTCTAATAATATGAAAATATATTCTGGTGGTTCAATAAGAGTAGCATTTAACGGTAGTGAAAACCCTGCTATGAGTTTATATCAAACTAACGGTTCAACGATTTACGGCAATATTGGTCGTGCTTCAACATTTCCAGCAAATATGGGTCAATGGAGTTCTGTTGCTGTCCCAAGTCAATTAGCAAGTGGAGGTAATGTAATGTATATGGGAGGTTCTAATACAAATGATAGTGAAGGATTTTGGTTTTGTAATAGTGGTAATTCTGGTGGTTTTTCTAATCCAGGTGATAATAATACTATATGGTGGTTTGACGAGGATAATACTGGTGGGACATATTGGGCGATTACTCCAAGTGGGACATTTACTACGAGTAGTGATAGAAGAATTAAAGATAATATAAATACTTTTAAAGATAGTGATTTTGAAAAATATAAAAAAATTAGAATAATTACTTATACTCAAAAAATACCAGAAAATATTAATCCAAAAAGATTAGAAAAACAATCTTGTATTGATAAATATAATAAAATACATTATGGAGTAGTAGCACAAGAATTATATGATATTTACCCAGAATTAGAAGATACAAAAGAAAGAGATGATTGGATATATAGACGAGATAATTGGGATAATGGTATTTATGAAAAAGAACATAATAAATGGTTAGAAGAAAAAGAAAAATATGAATGTTGCGACCAAAAAGATTGTGAAGATAAATGTGAATATAAAACACCAGAACCTCAAAAAGAGTTTAATGAAGAAGAACCTATTAGAAGTGTTGAATATCAAAGATTATCATTATTAACAATTGGAGTAGTTCAAGATTTAATAACTGAAAATGAAAAATTAAAAGAAGAAGTAAATACATATAAAGCAATAGTAGATAAATTAATTAAAGCACCTTCATTTAAAGCATTCAAAGAAAGTTTAGCATAAATAATTTAAATAAAGTTTTAAATTTAAAAATAAAATCTTAAATATAAATATATGGGTAGAAGACCAAAAACCGACGAACAAAGCGAAGCAACCGAAGAACAAATAGAAAATTCAGTTGAAGTAAATGAAGTAGAACCCAGTAAAGAAGAAGAACCAGTAGAGAAACCAAAAAGACCAAAGAGAGAAAAAACACCAGCACAATTAGCAGCTTGGGCTAAATTACAAGAAGTAAATAAAAAAAAATTTGAAGAAAGAAGATTAGCAAAAGAACGTGGTGAAGTTGTAATACCACATGGACGAAATATAGATAAACAATCAAAACAAGTATTAGAAAAATTAGAACAAAAAGAAAAAGAACCAACACCACCACCAAAAAAAGAAATTAAAGAAGAAGTAGAAGAACAAGAAGAAATAGAATATGTAAAAGCACCACCAAAAAAAATAGTAAAAAAGAAAAAAAAAAAGATTGTAATAGAACAAGATAGTAGTAGTAGTGATGAAGAAATTGTCATATCACGCAGAAGAAGTAAAAAAAAAAATACTCCTAAACTTTCTTCTCCTATACCTATACCACAAGAAACTCCAAAAGAAGAAGCAATAGAAAAAGAAAAACATATTGCTTCTAAACCACAAGAAGAAGTAAAAAAATATACTCCACAAGAAATATTAAGAGGATTAGGACTTTAAAAATTTAGAGTTTTTGTATCTCTATCTTTTATTTTTTTTTCAACAAGATCTTCTAATTCATTTCTAAAATTTTGTTTATCAATAATTTCTTGTTTCTGTTTAGCAGACTTTCTCATTTTATCTAATTCTTCTTCTGTAAAAGGACAACCTAATTTTTCACGAGCAACCCATTCTAAAATAAAATCTGGATAAGCAAAATTTTTTTTAGATAAAAAGTATTCTTTAACTTGTTTTATTTTTTGGTGTTGTGATAAAGAACAATTATTTTTTATATCTTCTATTTCGTCTATTTGAGTATCTCCACATAAATCTAAATCTATGTAATCCATTATATATATATATAGAAGATATTATTTTTATAATTTAAACTTTATTTATAAGTTTAAAGTATGGTAATCCAAAAACAGGATATAATGGGTGTTGTTTCTCAATCTTTTTTAAATTTAATTTTTTTGGTTTTTTCTTCTTCTCAATTTTATTTTCTTCTTCCTCATCTGGCTTTGGTATATATGACTTCTCCCACGCAAACATTAATTATATTATATAGTATATATTTTTATTTAATTTGAAAATATCATTTGAGATAATGGTGGTAAATTAGATGTTGGTGGATTGAGAGATACAAAATTACCATTTTCAAAATACCCTAAATTTGGAGGCCCTGTTGCTTCTGGTTGTGGATTAGCTGTTGGTGGTGATAATTCTTCTGCTCTATTAATTTCTCTATTTAATAAATTTAATTCTTCTTGTGCTTCTTGTGGAGAATAACTCATAGCTTCTTTTAAATCAAAGTCATAAGCTTCTTGTTGTTTCATATCTAATAAATTATCTATTTGTAAAATTTTACCACCAAACATGTCTATATTTTTTTGGTAATTATCTACTTGTCCTTTACCAAATTTATCTATAAATTTATTTCTAAAATCTTTATTAGGGTCAGTTAATCCTTCTAACATAAATTCTTCTTGTTGTAATCCTTCAACAAATAAATTATTTCTTTTTTTTTTTAAATCTTGTAAAGCTTCTTTTCTCATAGTTTCTACTCCTCCACCAGTTTTTAAAGTATCTAATAAATCGTCTAATTCTCTATCAATAGTTTCCCATTTTTTACCATAGTCATTTGCTATATCGTCTAAATTATATTCTTCACCACTTAAAGTAAATCTTATAGGATTTTGTTGAAAACTTCTATCCATTAAAAATTCGTCAATATCTTTTTCTTCTATTTTACCTTTTGCTAATTTACGTGCTGCTTCTGCTTCAAGATCTTCAAATCCTTCTGGTGCGGAGCTTAATTTTGATACTTTTGCTTTGGCTTCTTCAATAGGCATAACATATCCATAATCTTTTAATACTTCTTGTTGTCTTGCTTTATCTTGTGGGCTTTGTAATAAATTAGCAGTCATAGTAGTTAATAATTTATCCATTTGTGTTTGTGGTCTATTAGCATAAGATTTAAAACCAGTTTTAGGGTGTGGTGTTCCCCATTTAATTTTACCTCTTTTTCTTTTTTTACCTTTTCTTTTTTTACTTGGTTTCGGTTTAGCACTTAAATATGTAAATAAATCCATATATATATAATAATAAAATATTTTATTCTTCTAATTCTTTTTTTTCTTTTTTGATATTTGGTAATTCATAAAATACTTTTTCTTTTTTAATAAAAGTATTTTGTTGTTGTTGTATTTTATCCATTTTTAATTTTGCTCTCATTTTATCTATGGTAGATAATTCTTTTTTTTTAGGCATATATTAATATACAATAAAAAAATATTCTATTAAAATATAATGAGTTCTCACCCAATTAGTCAAATTTTATTGGATTTGGAGAAACAAAGAATAGAAGAACAAATAAATCAGCAATATTTAGAACAAAATAGATTAAGAAAAGAAGCTGCTGGTGGTTTAGAAGAAATGAGGCAAAGAACTCGTGAAAGATTAAAACAACAAGAAAAAGGTAAAGGCGGGATTATTACTTCTGGTGAAGAAGAAGGTAAATTAAGACCGTCCCCAACAACAGGGCCACAAGGTAAGCCTAAATTACCAAAAGATTTACCAGTATATAAAGTTGCTAAAAATTGGAGTGATTATGATAAATTACAAGCAGAAGAAGCTAATAAAGCTCGTAAAGAAAAAAGAAAACCTAATTATGCTTTAATTAAAAGACCCGGATTTGTAGCACCGAAACCTATAAATGTAAAAATAGATTATGCTAATTCTATACCAAATGTAATAAGAAATCCAGATTACGATGAATTTTATGGTGGTAGAAATAAAATAGATACACCAGAAGAATTTGAAAAAAATAAAAATATGGTGTGGGAGGGTAAATATAAAAATTATGATGAATATAAAAAAAACTTTAATTTAAAGTCAAAACCTTTTATAAGAAATGTAGAATATGATAAAGTATTAGCAACATATAAAGACGATACTATTAGAACAAGTAAAGACCAAATAATAAATCCATTAGGACGAATGCCTATTGATACAATAGCAAAAAAATTAGGTAATACTAATCCTAAACCACAATTAGTATCTTTTAATAAATTTCCAGTAGGACAAAATGATAAACCATTATCAAATATTCCTGGTGTATTTATGTAATTAAAATAAAGATTTAATACCTTTAACTAATGAAGAACCACCAAAAGCAAGAAGACCAATACCAGCACCAATAGCAGCACCAGCGGCAGCACCAGCAGGCCCCATAGCTGAACCTATTTCAGTTCCCAATAAAGCATCACTACCAAGAGCAACTGCTCCACCAGCTAAATAACTGGCTAATCCAGCAGAAGCACCACCACCAATATCTTCTGCTGCTTCTTGAACTTCTTTACCGCCACCCAATTCTTTTGCTAATGCTTTTGAACCTTTACCTCCATAATCAGCAGCAACATATCCAGCTGCTCCTGCGGCTATTTCTGGTGCTAATGGTGTTTCAGCTAATCCTAATGAAGTAAGAGCACCAGCAGTTAATCCACCACTAATTCCACCAGAAACAACATCTCTAACTGGACCTTTTAATGTTCCTTGTCCTTTATCATTAGGGTCTATAAAATTTAAAGCTGTATCAGTGAGCGCACCTATGGCTGCTCCAACTCCCAAGTGAGTAGCACTTAATCCTCTTAAATGTTCGCTTAATCCAGCTGCTTCGTGAGGTTCATAAGCTTCTGCTAAATCTGTTTGGTGTTTTTCAATATCATTTTGAATATCATTTAATTCATTTTCTCTTTCTGTATTACTACTATTTATAAAACTTTCTAATTCACTATCACTATCAGTAAAATTTAAATCTGGTTTTCCAAAATCTCTTTTATTTCCAGCTTTACGTCCTATACCACTATCGTCATATTCTTTAAAAGCTTGTGCTAATCTATCTTGGGGACTTATAGGATCTTCAATAGGCATTTCTTCGTCTAACTTTTGTTGGGCTATTTTTTTTGAAGAAACATTTTTACCATCTATTTTAATCATTAAATTTTCTGGTATAGCGTCAATTTCAGCTTGTCTATCTGCTCTTAATCTATTTCTTAAATTAGTTTGTGCTTCACTTCTTTTAGATTTTGGTATTCCCATTTTATCTGCTATAACTGTGGCTTCTTGGTCTGTAAATTTACCGCCCAATGCTCTCCAATTTCTAACCATATCACTTGTAGTAGTATGTCTTCCACCAGGTTTTAAAATAGGTTCATTATTAGGGCCTAACATAATATCTTGATTATCAATACCTCTTTTTCTTAATGGGTCAGCACTACGACTATCTTTTTGTAAATCAGCATAAGCTTCACTAAACGTTTTACCTTCTTGTTTTAATATAGCTGTTCTATGTTGTAATCCTTTACGAGCCAACATAGTATTACTATCGTGTAATGCTTTTGATACTCTTTCTATTGCTGGTTCATTTACACCTCGTCCTTTATTAGAAGTAAAATTATTTAATCTATGTCCGTCATAGGTTTCTAAAACTGGTATTAAATGTTCGTTCTCTGCTAATGGTCTAATACTTTTAACATTCCAATTAGCGTGGTTTCTATCAGCACTAACCATTAATCCAGTAGAAGCAAAATCAGTAGTAGTTCTTATAATATTATGTGTAGCGTCTGTATTATTTATACCACGTGCTAATCTTTTTCCTATAAAAGGATTAAATGTAGTGCTTTCAATATTATATTTTTGTCCCATAGATAAAGCTTTTGTTCCACCCAACGAATAACCTGTTAAATGGTCTATATTTTCTTTACCATATTTATTTATTGCTTTTTCTATTTGATCTTCTGCTGCTTGAAATTGACGTGTTGTTCTATCAGCACCAACAGCAATAGTAGCGTCTGTATATATATCTTCTAAATTAGGTTTCCCGGATAGTTGTGTTCCACGATAAGCAATTTCAACTTTCCCATTTGGTTTTTGTATAACTAAACTATCTGGTGTAGATAATTCTTTATCTATAACCCCGCCGCCTTCCATAGAAATTTTATCTAAATGTTCTTGTGCTGTTTCAAAATCGTCATCGTGTAAATATCCTAATTTAGAAGCTTCTATTCTTTGAGCTTTTGTTGTTTCTTCTGTTGTTAATGATTTTATTGTGGGTTTTCCAGCTTTGGATAATATAAATCCAGTATATAAAGCATTTCTTTTATTATCGTCTAAATTACCAGCCTTTTTCATAGCATCAGCCATTTTATTTATATTATCAGTATCTATACCTCTTTTTTTCATTTCGTCAGTAAATTTTTTAGATAAAGTATTTTTTCCTTTTTCTATTTGTTTATCCATTTCTTTTTTAACTTCTTTTTTTAAATCAGCAGTAAGTTCTTGTGATTGTCTAAATCTTTTTACATATTCTTCATAAGGTAATCTTCCTTGATATTGACTTCTACTCAACATATATTTAATACAAATATTTTTTTATTATAATATAATATATAATGCCGTTCAAACAAATAAAAGTAAATGGTGGATATAAAAATAAAAATACTACAACTGGTAAAACATATTCAAAAAAAGCAATGACTAAAAGTAAAGCAGATAGTCAATTAAAAATATTAAAACAAACTGAAAAAAAAAAAAAAATATAAATAAAAATATTATATAAATATATAATGACATTTTTTAGTGATTTGACAGACGGTTTGGCTTTTATAATAAGTCCTGGTGCTTATTTAATAAATAAAAAAGCAGAAGAAGGTAAATTAGGAGATACTGCTAAAAAAGCAGGACAAGGTTTCGTTCAAGGAGCAACATTAGGTAAAATGAATGGTAGAAGAAAAATGAATGGTAATGGTAAAAAAAAAATTAAACCAGTAAATAAGAAGAAATAATTATTTTAATTTTCCTATTTGCTCTCTTACATCTTTTAATTCGTTTGTGTAAAATTCATCTGTTTTATTAGCATTATGTATTTTAAAATTTAACATATCTATTTTTTTTTGAAGAAATTGTAATTCTTGTTTTGTTGTTTCTAATTCAAATTCCCAACTATGTAAATCTACTTCATTAGAATATCTTTTACATTGTAATCCAGTATGTTTAGTCCATAGTTTAATAAGTTCATTAATTCCGTCCATAGAAATAGGTTTTACATCTGGTTCAATTAACTCTCCTCTTTCATCTAAATGCGTATCATTTGGGCCAAATGTAATATTGTTAATGTCTTCGTCAATTTGTTCTTCAACAATTTCTTTTACTTTTTCTAAATCATTATCTTCTTCTTTTTTAGCTTTTTTACATTTATTAAGTGTATCAATCATATTTTTATAATTATCTAAAATAACTTTTAGTTCATTTACTTTTTTATTGACCCATTTTTGAGATTTAGAAAAGTCTGCTTCAATACTTTTTATTTTAGGTATAATATTAATAATAACATTTAAATAATTTTTTTTAGTAGCAACAGATAATTCTAACCATTCTCCATTATCAAATTTTTTCAAAATGATACTATGGTTTTCAAAAATTTTACATAATTCTTTTTTATCTGGATATTTGTTTTGAGATTGAGGATTAATTGAACTATGTAATTTACAAAGAATATCACGATAAGCTTTTACGGTAGATTGTTTAGTTGGTTTTTTTTCTCCAAAATTATCATACTTTACAATAGCTTCTTCTATGAGTGAATTTATTTCCTCCATTATAATTATATATAATATTTTGTTTTTAAATAGTTTAATTTGTATTTAGTATTTAACACATTTCACAAAACAAATAATTAAATAATTTTTGAGGTATAGAATATCTTTCTAATAATCCTTGACCTTGCGAACCTAAATGACCGATAGTTGTATCGTGCTTTGATTTACCATTACATTCAAATACACCATTTTTTTTTCTACATAAACAATTTTCTAATACTTTTTTATTTGTAATAATTCTTGTATTTTTTTTATATTTA
>MDSW01067561.1_pt1 | contig 10671 bp, 11 predicted proteins | sample 811171 | NCBI WGS metagenome assembly MDSW01 (sample SAMN05326641, study PRJNA326480) | marine metagenome | isolation source: seawater | place: Atlantic Ocean: North West | collected 2012 | reverse complement strand
TCACCGAGCCGGTGCAGCAAGCCGCGCTCGTACAGTTTTGCGCAAAGCAGCTGCATCCAGCAGCGTAGCACGCAGCTGTATCAATGGCGCTGTCGCACGTGACGCAGTTCGGCGCGGTGCTGCACGATGGGAAGACCGAGACACGCAAGTCGACGTTTGTGTTGGCCGCAAGATTGACTTGAGCGAATCGGCCATTCAACCTGTTCTCGTTTGCATCAAACGGCTGGTACGAGCTCCGATGAAAAGGACCTGATCGATCCAAATCGGTTTCCTGTTTTCAAAGCGAAACGCGGTGGGCAGTACACATATCATGGTCCAGGCCAGAGAGTTGTTTATGTAATATTGGATGTGGCAAAGCGGGGACGCGATATAAGAAAGTTCGTTAAGAACCTTGAGATATGGGTGATCAATACACTTGAAAAATTAAATGTAGTTGGAGAAATCCGACAAGGACGCGTTGGGGTTTGGGTGCAACGTCCAGACTTACCAAAGCTTCCCAGTGGAATTATTGCCGAGCATAAAATTGCGTCAATAGGAATTCGATTACGAAAATGGGTAAGCTTCCATGGAATTTCCATAAACCTTGATCCAAATCTGGAGCACTTTAGTGGCATTATTCCATGCGGGATAGATGGTTTTGGCGTTACATCATTGTCTGATCTTGGACAAAAAGTAACACTGAATGAACTCGATATTATTTTGCGTAAAGAATTTACAAATTTGTTTTAAACAAAATAAAGCAGAATAAATTTTAATTTTTTGGAATTATCTACTTAAGGCAGACATAAAAATATATCACCTCTATCGTGTCAAAATAATTAATTAACGTAGCCAATTGCATTTTATGAAGTCAACTTACCTGCGCCATTTTATCCCATCAAAAAGTCTTCTTCTGACATTGCACTGAACCTTCCACAGGGTTAGGTAATGAACAACACTAATCAAGTATTAGAGAGTCTACGATTACTCTCAATAATAAATGCAGGAGAGCCATATGGCCGACGCAGCTGTACAACTAGACGATCACGAAGATAACCGCGGGTTTTTTACACGCTGGTTCATGTCCACTAACCACAAAGACATCGGCATACTTTACCTTCTCACGGGTGGTTTAGCTGGGTTCATTTCGGTCGCCTTTACTGTCTATATGCGCATGGAGCTAATGGAACCTGGGGTCCAATATATGTGCCTGGAAGGGGCTCGTATGACAGCCGCCGCTGCTGGCGATTGTACGCCAAATGGCCACCTGTGGAATGTTTTAATAACAGGTCACGGCATCTTGATGATGTTTTTTGTAGTCATTCCAGCGCTTTTTGGAGGTTTCGGTAACTATTTTATGCCGTTGCAGATCGGCGCACCAGACATGGCCTTTCCGCGAATGAATAATCTTTCTTATTGGATGTACGTTGCAGGTACCACAATGGCCATATTGTCTGTGGTGACGCCTGGCGGAAATGGTCAACCAGGGTCCGGTGTGGGCTGGGTTCTTTACCCACCTCTTTCAGTTAATGAAATGGGAATGTCGATGGATTTTGCAATCTTCGCTGTTCACCTCTCTGGCGCATCGTCTATACTTGGCGCAATAAATATGATCACAACCTTTTTGAACATGCGAGCGCCGGGCATGACGCTGTTTAAAGTGCCGCTATTTTCATGGTCAATTTTTGTAACGTCTTGGTTGATTTTATTGTCACTTCCAGTGCTGGCTGGGGCAATTACAATGCTTTTGACCGATCGAAACTTTGGCACGGCATTCTTCGACCCAGCGGGTGGTGGCGATCCAATCTTATATCAACACATTCTATGGTTTTTTGGCCATCCTGAGGTTTATATCGTAATCCTGCCAGCATTTGGAATCGTATCCCATGTGATTGCTACTTTTTCCAAGAAACCCGTTTTTGGCTACTTACCGATGGTTTGGGCTTTAATAGCAATCGGGGCTTTAGGTTTCGTAGTCTGGGCTCATCACATGTACACGGTGGGAATGTCATTAACCCAACAATCTTATTTCATGCTTGCCACAATGGTTATTGCTGTCCCAACAGGCGTCAAGATTTTTTCTTGGATTGCAACAATGTGGGGTGGGTCCATCGAGTTCAAGACTCCAATGCTGTTTGCTGTTGGCTTTGTGTTTATGTTCACCGTGGGTGGAGTAACCGGTATTGTGCTATCCCAGGCAGCTGTGGATAGAGCTTATCACGATACATATTATGTAGTTGCGCATTTTCATTATGTAATGGCAATTGCTGCAGCTTTTGGTATTTTTGCAGGGGTTTACTTTTATTTACCTAAAATGTCGGGTCGGTGGTACAACGAAACGCTCGGGAAAATTCACTTTTGGATGTTCTTCATCGGCACAAATATAACATTCTTTCCTCAGCACTTCCTGGGTCGTCAAGGAATGCCTCGTCGATACATTGATTATCCCGAAGCATTTGCATATTGGAACTACTGGTCAAGCTGGGGCGCTTTCCTCTCTTTTGCCTCTTTTCTCTTATTCATTGGTCTCATAGCTTGGGCTGTATTTGCTGGACGTCGCGTCCACGCAAATAATCCTTGGAATGAATGGGCAGATACTCTCGAGTGGACAATTCCTTCACCACCTCCAGAGCATACATTCGAAATTTTACCAAAGCAGGAAGAATGGGACAAGAGCCCCTCTCATTGAGATTAATTTTACCAAAAAAAGAGCCTTTAATTAACTTGGGATGGTTCTCTTTATAGAGAAAACTGAATAATTTTATCGCAGTGAAAAATTTAATTTTAGAACTTAAGAAGAGAAATGCCTTATCATTGGTCTAAATTTCCGTCGTCAGTTGACCTTGTTTCTAAATCGAAAGGAAGGGCTGGGTTGTGCCTTCATTTAAGTGCTCATAATTCATTAACATCACAAGGCTTTGTCCAATTCATTGCCATCACTTCAATCATGATGCTAATCCCGATTTTTGCTTTTTTGGGCCACGTATTTTTGTGGATACTAATGGGTACGCTGGGATTGGCTTTGGCAACCATATGGGTAGCCCTGAAAGCAAGCTGGCGTAAAGGTAAAGTTTTTGAAGTGCTGGAAGTTTGGTCAGATCATGTCGAATTAAAGCGTACTAACCCAAACGGAAGCGTACAAAAGTGGACAGCTAATCCCTACTGGACTGAGATAAATGTTATTGAGAAGGATGGACCAGTTCCAAATTATTTAACATTGCGTGGGGGAGGGCGAACTGTTGAAATAGGCTCATTTCTATCCGAAGATGAGCGACCAATTTTAGCTAAAGACTTACACAACGTATTTACTACAGCTGCCCAATCATCATAAATAAGATTCAACTGAGTTGAGACTTGACTGCGCCACCAACCTTACCAAAATCTAACTGCCCAGTATATTTTTCTTTTAAAATTCCCATGACCTTTCCCATGTCACGTATTGAATTAGCACCACATTCAGTAATAGCGAATGCTATAGCCTTTTCAGTCTCATCAGCAGTTAATTGACGCGGCAGAAATTCTTCAATTACAGTTATTTCTAATAACTCTTTCTCAGCTAATTCTAATCGACCGCCCTCCTCGTAAGCGCGAGCGCTCTCCTGACGTTGTTTTACCATTTTGCTTAAAATAATAAGTAAATCACCATCACTGACACCCAGCTCATTTCCACCTGATCGTGCATCGATATCTCGGTCTTTTATCGCAGCATTAATAAGACGTAATGTCATCAACCGGATTGCATCTTTGGCTTTCATTGCCTCTTTAAGTGATGTACTTAATTGATCCCGCAAGCTCATAATGTCGTAATCCCTAAAATCGTTCCGAACGACGTTATATCGCTAGTAAGCCCGATATACAAGAATTACGCATCACTGTAGTACTTGACCCATAGAGCTGTAGACTTTACGAGCTATCCACAAGGCTAGGAATACATCTATGATTACGGCGTCAAAGCAGAACCTGAACGCATGCCTTGTATTAGCTGATGGATCTGTTTTTTGGGGACACGGCTTTGGTGCAACAGGCACCACAGTGGCAGAACTATGTTTCAACACGTCCATGACCGGTTATCAAGAAATTATGACTGACCCCTCTTATTCTGATCAAATAGTAACCTTTACATTTCCTCATGTTGGGAACACTGGGGTGACATCTGAAGACAATGAGGCATCCAAACCACACGCTGCAGGCATGGTAGTTAAATGGGATCCAACTAAAGCTTCAAACTGGCGCGCACAGGGCGAGCTTGCTCTTTGGCTAAAGTCGCATAATCGAATTGCAATTGGGGGAATTGATACCCGAAGATTAACTCGTATAATTCGTCTAAACGGATCCCCGCATGCAGCGCTGTGTTATAGTGAAAAAGGTTTTGATATCGAAAACCTTCTTGGACAAGCTCGTCAATTCGTAGGGTTGGAAGGGATTGATTTAGCCAAAGATGTGACTTGTACAAAGCCCTACAAATGGAAAGAAAAAAAGTGGAGTTGGTCTGAAGGATATCGTACCGAAAATGTGCCAAAATATAGCGTAGTAGCTATAGATTATGGTGCGAAGCATAATATTTTACGCTGCCTTGCATCGGTTGGATGTGATATTACAGTGTTACCATCATACGCTTCTTTTGAAGAAATCCTTAAATACAATCCTGACGGTGTTTTTTTGTCAAATGGGCCAGGCGACCCAGCCGCAACCGGCGCGTACGCGGTTCCAGTTATTAAATCTTTATTAAAGGAAACAGAAATTCCCATTTTTGGGATCTGTTTAGGTCACCAAATGCTAGCCTTAGCTCTTGGTGGCAAAACAATAAAAATGAACCATGGCCATCATGGTGCCAATCACCCTGTTAAAGACCTAGAAAATAAAAAGGTTGAAATTACATCTATGAACCATGGTTTTACAGTTGATGGTCAAAGCTTGCCCACTGAAGTTGTAGAAACTCATGTGTCACTGTTTGATGGCTCTAACTGTGGCATTAGATTAAAAGATCGACCTGTTTTTTCTGTTCAGTATCACCCCGAAGCTAGCCCTGGGCCTCAAGATAGTTTTTATTTGTTCAACAAGTTTGCAGAGGCCATGCACACGGCAAGAACTCTACAGCGTTGATCTTTTCAGAAATGGACTGTGCAACAACACAGTCGTTACAGATACAAAGGATCAATCAGTGTTTGCCATTGAAAATCTAATGATATTAGTTATGGGTTAGGTATGAATCTCGAGCAGCTCTATTACATCAAAACCTGGGTCTTTGATCTGGACAACACGTTGTACCCACCGTCGATACGCTTATTTGATCAAATAGAAATAAAAATGCAGAAATTTGTCGCAAATTTTCTTAACATTAGGCCAGCTGAAGCTGATGTATTACGGAAAAAATACTGGCAGAGCCATGGAACTACCCTGGCGGGTATGATGAAAGTGCACTCAATGCCACCAGAAGATTTTTTAGAAAAAGTCCATGATATCGACTTTTCAGTTTTATCAAAGTCATCAACACTTGCAGGCTTGATTGCTGCATTACCTGGCCGAAAGATTGTATATACTAATGGTACAGAACCGTATGCTCGTCAGGTTTTAAAAGCGCGAGGCTTAGAAAATGAATTCGAAGCCGTCTACGGAATTGAGCACGCCAATTATCGCCCAAAGCCATTGCAGGAAGCCTTCCAGAAAGTATTTGAACTTGCAAGAATTACTCCAAGCCAATCCGCTATGTTTGAAGATGAATGCCGCAACCTTAAAGTGCCATCACAGCTGGGTATGAAAACGATTTTTATTTCACCAGAGCAAAAAGTACCAAATTACGTAGATATTACTCATCCCAACCTCGAAATATTTTTATCAAAACTTGTTGAGGTCTGCTTTCCAGAACGATTAAATGCTTTACATTAAAGGCCATGATTAAGAAGACAGACATAATTATTTCTGGTGGTGGACTATCCGGGCTAATTGCCACAGTAGCATTTGGGAGTTCAGGCTACAATGTGCTGTGCGTAGAACCTAATACCTCATTTGAGGAAATCAATTCTAAAGAAAAAGACATACGTACTACTGCCTATTTGCAACCTAGTCAGGCTTTTCTCCAAAAAATTGGAATATGGCCGCTTGTAGCCCATACTTCTACTCCACTTGATGTTATGAGGATAGCAGACGCCGCTGGAGATAACCTGACCATAAGGGATTTTAATTCATCAGATATTTCTAACACTCCTTTTGGTTGGAATGTTGGAAACTGGGATATGCGTATCGCACTCCTGGATCAAATTGAAAAGTTACCAAATGTAGATTTTAGGTCTGGTGTTTTTGTAAAAAAAATCTTCACACGCAGCACCTGTGCAACTGTAACTCTTAGTGACGAGCTTAGCATCAACGCTAAATTAGTGGTTGCCGCAGACGGCCGTAACAGTTCTATCCGATCACAAGCTGGTATTGAAGTAAAACAAGTTGATTTCGAACAATCGGCTTTAAGCTTTTCAGTTACCCACGCATTACCTCACAGAAACATCTCAACCGAAGTACACAAAGCGGGAGGGCCGTTTACGTTGGTTCCGTTACCAGATTATAAAGGTCAACCTTCCTCTGCAGTTGTATGGATGGATAGCACAGAAAATATAAATAAAATAAATACTATGCCCATCGCTGCTTTCAATACGGCAATTACCGAACGATCAGCGGAGGTCTTAGGGAAATTAAACTCTGTTACCAACCGAACCATTTGGCCAATTATTAGCCAATTAGCTCAAAGATTTTATGCTGAACGCATAGCATTTATCGCTGAAACTGCGCATGTGCTCCCTCCTATTGGTGCCCAGGGCCTAAATTTAACGATAGGCGACATCAAAACTCTCTTAGAATTAGTTAATTCCTCATCGCATGATGTTGGAAGTCTCAATGTATTAAAGAAGTACAACAGAATTCGTCAGCCAGTAGCGCAAGCCAAAGTAATTGGTATCGGATGGCTCAATCGAGCGTCGAAAGCGGAAGGACCTGTTGGCTCCAGTGCACGTAAGATGGGCCTAAACCTGATATATAACATCAAACCTTTACGCCAAGCATTAATGCAAATTGGAACTGGGCTACATTAAATAAGACTAAAAATGACTTGGACCACAGCTTTTGTCCTATTAACAAAAATATAAATGCCATCAGTTTGGTAAGCCTATATGGGCCCTGTAAGCCTTTCTTCGCTTAGCAAAACATTCGCCTCGACATCTCCTACCCCTGGGAGAGCCATGATGCGCCGCCGCAATATTCTTTCAAAATCTGAGATGTCGCGCGCTACAACACGAAGGCGATAATCATACAAACCCAAAACATGCTGTATTGTTTGAACCTCAGGTATTGCGGAAGCTGCTCTCTCAAAATCTTCCAATGAAACACGTCCTTTAGTCACCAATTTTATCCCCAGAAAAACTGTAACACCGAACCCCAGAGCTTCCGCGTCTAGATCAATTCGTCGTCCAACTAAAATACCAGCATCTTTCAGACGCTTAATCCGCCGCCAAGTGGCAGGTTGGCTCAACTTCAGTTTACGGCCTATTCTGCCCGCTGAATTTCCAGCATCCAAGGTAAGTTCACGCAAAATTGCAAAATCTAATTTGTCCCAACCAATCATAATGGCAACTCTTCAGATATTTTTAATGTTGTAACATGCATCAATGCTTCAAGTTCTGCTATATGCGGCAAATTTAAAATTTCATCTTGGTATAACCGGCGATAATCTGACATATCTCTCGCTACTATCGATAAACGCACATCCACCCTTCCCAGAAATGTTTGTATTTCGATCACTTGATGAATTTGGCGCGCAGCATTCAAAAAGTCCTGGAATGCTTTTGGATAGGTTTTATCAAGTGTGAAACGGAGGCTCACTTCCACCTCGTAGCCAAGTGCCACCCAATCAATTATTGCATGTTGCCCACGCAATACACCATTTTTCATTAAACGATCTAGTCTACGCGAAACAGTCGCTATTTGCGATTTACAATGCTCAGCGACTTCTGAAAGCGGTACCGCTGGGTCAGATTGTAAGAACCGTAAGATACGTCGATCCAGATCATCAAGCATGAATTTTTCATAATATAATAATTAAACGAATACAATTTGATAATATTACTCTCTAAATGATAAATAAAGACTAATAAAATCAAATAAATTTGATATTTATTTGACAGTGATTTGAGAGGATTTTACCATGCGAGTTTACTATGATCGCGATTGCGATGTTAATATAATTAAAGACAAAAAGGTAGCAATATTAGGTTACGGAAGCCAGGGGCATGCACATGCTTTAAACTTACGCGATAGTGGTGCTAAAAACTTAGTAGTTGCACTACGGGATGGTTCTCCATCTGCAAATAAGGCGGAAGGTGAAGGTCTGAAGGTTATGGGAATTGCAGAAGCCGCAGCTTGGTGTGACTTAATTATGTTTACAATGCCAGACGAGCTACAGGCTGAAACGTACCGAAAGTATGTTCACGACAATATTAAAGAGGGAGCTGCAATAGCATTTGCGCATGGCCTTAACGTTCACTTTGGATTGATTGAACCAAAAAGCGGTGTAGATGTCATAATGATGGCTCCCAAAGGTCCTGGGCATACCGTGCGTGGAGAATACTCTAAAGGAGGGGGCGTTCCTTGTCTTGTTGCTGTGGATAAAGACGCCTCAAGCAAAGCCCTAGAGATTGGCTTATCCTACTGTTCAGCTATCGGTGGCGGACGCTCTGGAATCATTGAAACGAACTTCCGCGAAGAATGTGAAACAGATCTATTTGGAGAGCAAGCAGTTCTATGTGGTGGGTTAGTAGAACTTATACGTATGGGATTCGAAACTCTAGTCGAGGCAGGCTATGCTCCAGAAATGGCATACTTCGAATGTTTGCATGAAGTTAAACTAATCGTTGATTTGATCTATGAAGGCGGCATTGCCAATATGAATTACTCAATATCAAATACCGCTGAATATGGTGAATATGTGTCCGGTCCACGTATTTTGCCCTATGACGAAACTAAAGCTAAAATGAAAGCAGTTTTAACCGATATTCAAAATGGTAAATTTGTAAGGGACTTCATGCTCGAAAATGCAGTTGGGCAGCCCTCATTCAAAGCGACGCGACGGATTAATGACGGACATCAAATCGAAGCTACAGGAGAAAAACTTCGAGGTATGATGCCCTGGATTTCAGCAGGTAAAATGGTTGATAAAACCAAGAACTAGGCTTTCATAATCGTTTGAGGCACAGTCACTTTTAGGGGCTCAATTACTATATTGGGCCCCTTACCAATTAAGTGTAGGACAATAAAAATGTCATCCCCTGGATTGTTAAATTGGCTCCGTATAAGCTTTATAGCGATTATATGGGGTGGTGCTTTCATGTTCGTTCGCATTGCTTTAGTTGATTTTCCACCACTCACATTAGCAGCTGGCAGAATTTTGATTGGAGCGGTCTCCCTTTATTTACTCATGCGTCTACGTGGTATTTCTCTACCCACATTCCATGACAGTCGTCTATGGCGCTACATCCTATTAGTGGCGCTGCTGTCTAGCTCAATACCTTTTGCTTTACTAAGTTGGGGCCAGCAGCATGTACCCTCTGCGTTCGCCGGTATGACAATGGCAGCTCTACCAATCTTTGTATTACCATTAGCTCACTTTTTTGTCCCAGGTGAACAAATTCATACTCGTAAGGTAATTGGTTTTTTAGTCGGGTTTTTGGGAGCAATACTATTAATTGGCACCAGAAATCTTGGAGTTGCAGAAGGTATATTAGAAACAATTGCGCGTATTTCGTGCATAACAGCAGCCTTTTGTTATGCCTGCGGATCTATCGCGACGCGGCAATGCCCACCCGTAAATGAACTGGCACTTTCAACCGCGTCTTTAATACTCGCGGCCCTCATATTAGTTCCAATTGCTCTGATCTTTGATGGAAGTCCAAAACAACCAAGTTTAACAGGCCTATTAGCAATCCTTTACCTTGGCCTTATACCTACAGCCCTAGCTTTTATAATAAAAGTTGCAGTAACTCGCAGTGCTGGTCCATCTTTTATGACACTCACAAACTATCAAGTACCCGTATGGTCCGTTGTGTTTGGAAGTTTATTCCTTGGGGAAATGTTGCCTGCAACTTTATTTATTGCACTTGGTTTAATTTTAGTGGGGCTAGCCATTACTCAAATACATATTCTAAAATCAATATTTAGCAGCGAACAGCGGCCCAAAGCTTAAAGGCCTGAACTGTTTCCGGTACATCATGCACCCTCACAAACTGAACGCCTTGGCCAACGGCTGCTAAGGCTACTGCAACCGATCCTGGCATCCTCTTATCAAAATTCTCAGACCCTGAAATTGTGCCAATAAATCGTTTTCGGGACGCGCCAACCAAAATTGAACAACCTAAACTGTGAAACAAAGCCAAACCTCGCAAAAGCGCCAGATTGTGTTCTTGAGTTTTTCCAAACCCAATACCCGGGTCAACAATAATTTTAGCGCGGGGTACGCCGCGTGTTACAGCAAGCTCAACACGTTTTTCCAAATAATCGTATACGTCGAGCAGTACATTGTCATATTTGGCATTTTGTTGCATTTGTTCTGGATTGGCGGGCGAATGCATGATGCAAAGCGGCACTCCTGATTTTACTGCAACATCCACCATATTTTTATCAAATGAAAGTCCAGATACATCATTGATCCAATCC
>MDSW01022457.1_pt1 | contig 10672 bp, 14 predicted proteins | sample 811171 | NCBI WGS metagenome assembly MDSW01 (sample SAMN05326641, study PRJNA326480) | marine metagenome | isolation source: seawater | place: Atlantic Ocean: North West | collected 2012 | reverse complement strand
GTTGTTTCTTTGGGGTTGCTCCCCTCCGATGCACACACCATCGCCGCTTTGAAGGGTTGACTCGATGACCCCAGTCAGCCCTATCTGTGCTATTGCTCACAGCTGCACGATCCATTGCAGCAACACGGTTTCTGAGAGTCCAGTCCAAGCTCAATCGAGCCGTTTTTCTCCGCAATGGCTTGGTTCTGCTCAGATGGTTCAATACACTGCGTCGTTCGGTTGTGATGGAGAGGGTTATTGCTTCGCTCTGTTGGGAGATGTCGCCGTGAATGGCTCTTCAGCAGCTCGCCTGTGGATGGAATGTATGACTTAGAGGTATCAGCCCATGAGTAGGCTTCTACTGTGGATGGCTTCCACTGTCTTTGATCTGGAAACTGATCGAGAAGATGTGGAGAGTATTTTGTTAACGCGATTGTTGGCAAGAGTGATTCTGCTGAAGGGATTGCTGTTCTATCGGGGTGAAAAGATCGGTACTGTTTGATTGATGCCTTTAATTGGTTGATCGCCAATGTGTCGCATCGTGATCTCGTCTTGAGCGAGTTCAGCGGTGTGTTGGTCGAGCAGGATGGTCGTGTTGAGTTGGCGGGTCAGCGCTTCCAGGCGACTGGCCAGGTTGACCGTATCTCCGATGACAGTGAATTCTTTGCGTTGAGGGCTGCCAATTTCGCCGACAACAGCATCACCGCTGGCGATCCCAATGCCACAGCTCAGTGGAGCAATCTGCTGGTCCCCCCAACTCTGATTCAGTTGATTGAGTGCGCTGCACATCGCTCGTGCGCATTGCACGGCGGCGACCGCTTCGATGTGAACACCGCGACCTCTCGGTGAGCCAAATACAGCCATGACGCAGTCACCGATGAATTTGTCGACGGTGCCACCATGTGCATCGATGACCTCAACCATTTGGCCGAGATATCCATTCAGTTGCCGGACTAATTCCTCACTGCGCCCTTCTCGTGATCGTTGGCGAGTGAGTGCTGTAAACCCTTGCAGATCACTAAACAAAACGGTGACCGGACGGGTACGGCCACTGAGCAAATCTTCAACATTGGCGCGATCCTCAAGGATTTCCTCCACCACCGATGGTGCGACGTAGCGCTCGAAGGTGCGGCGAAGCCGTCGTCGTTCTCGCTCTTCGCGGAGATAGCTATTGAGGACTAGGCCTCCTGACAGCACAACCACACCAGCGCCGGGTGGAAGTAGTGGCAAGGCACGATTCCAGATCAGCAGCACAACAACGCCGATGCCCAATAGAACAATCAGACCGATGGTGCAGCTGGCGAGACGCCATTGCAGAGAGGGTCGCCGTAGAGCGATCAACGCCACAACCAACAAGCCAAAACTGCCTGTGAGGCCGCGTTGCCAGGGTTGTGTGGGCCAGCGGGCCAGCCCTGATCCGTTGAGACTGTTCCCGGTTGCTGTCGCCAACAGCTCAACACCAGACATGGTTCCAAACGGTGTGGCATGTCCGATGCGGGTCTCTTCCAGGGTTGGGCCGATCAGAACGATGCTGTTGGCGATTTGATCGCGCAGCGGATGGCTAGACCAGCGCTGGGGATCGAGAATTTCCCAGGCTGAGAGTCGCTTGATCGTGCCTTCTGGACCGTAAAAACGCAGAAACCGTTGGGAGTCGTCAATTGCTGGTTTGAGTCCGGCGGCGTGCAGCAAAGCGGAGGGCAAGGATTGCTGTAAAGCAAACCCATGTGGTTTCAATAACCGCTCGATGTAGGCCTCAGGATGGGGACCGATCGCTCCATCTTCAGCACTGAGCATGTTGGTGATACCAAGCCCCTTGAACCCTCCAACGGCGGATTGAAGCAAGGGGTGGGGCGTTTCGAGCGTCAGTCCCCCGGCCCCCTGCTCGTCGATCGGCTCCAGCATTTCGGCTGCGAGCACGACATGCGGTTGATGTCGGCGCAAGGCGGTTGCAAAGGACGCGTCATCTGCAACGCCGCGCGCACTAATACCAGAAAAGAGAACGTTGACCGCGACGGCTCGGGCACCTGCCTTGATCAGGCGATCGATCAAGATCCCATACGTTGATCTCGGCCAGGGCCATCGCTCCAGTTCTTCACTCCAGCCCGAGGCATCGGCTTGTTCCTGAAACCACCGCGATTGTTGGAGAGATGCATCATCGACGGCGACCACGATCAGATTCGCCGGTGGTTGGATGGGGCCAGCCCACACAATCACCTGATCAGCGATTTGCTTCGACCAACTGCGCCAAAGTGCCGGAGGCCAGCCGCTTAGTCCGCCACAGATCAGTGCAAGGGTCAGAACCGCTGATGGTCGAATGAACCGCTTGGCTGATGGCAGAACCATGCCTGGTTAGTGGGGGCTTTTTTTAGAAGAACCGGGGTATCGAAATCGGGGGAGTTGTTGGTGTGGTTGGTATCGGTACGCGGATGGATGGTGATAGCGGCAGATTGACTCCAGGAACGTTCAAATTCAGGTATCGCTCGAGTTGAGAGAAGCCTGGGACGGGTTGCGTGAACCCGCTGAACATTGGTCCGGCGAGGATGGTTTGGTAGTCACCTGCCACTAGTTTTAAAACGCTGAGCACAACGCCTGCTGGGTTGAGTTTGAGCCGTTGGCCGGCTTCAACGGTGACCGGCTCTTCTTTCCCTTCAGTGCTTTCCACGACGACGGAACCTTCCAAAACGGCAAGGTCAGCATTGCCATCTGCATCAACCTCGAGCAGATAATTGGTTCCACGAACACTCATGCGGTTCGAGCGAGTGCAACCGTCCTGCCGTCCTGACACCAGGATTTGACCTTTGTTCAGTAAAAAGCAGCTGCTCCCCAGTTTCAATAGCGATTGACGATTGATCCGTCCGACAGCGTTGCCGCTGAATTGCAATTGGCCTCGGCTATCGCCGGTGCTGATCACCTGTGGTGTTTGCGCGGTCTCTTTCACCTTGGCTTTTTTGCTGTCGATGTAGAGCTGATCCCCATCCAGGATTTCCTGGATGGTCGCTAGATCAGCAGCGGCGTGAGCCGGCGGGGATGCGTTGACCAGAAGGCAGCCAAGCAGAGATCCCGTCAACAGCAGCCGGGGGGTATGCATTGTGATGTCGTGCGTGTGTTCGTCCTTTGGATAGTTTCGACCAGACGCACAGTTTTCACCAGTGATCTGTCATCTTTCGGCTGTCTGAATCGGCTCGAGGCAGCTTGTCCAGCGTTTTTGGGACACGTCTTTCTGTTCAGCTCACCATGGACTGTGCAAAGCATGAGGGATCATGTAGGGGGCATGATTGGTATGCAGTTGACGAACCTAGATGGCTGTGATTGAGAATAGCTGTGATTGCGATCTCTCGGGGTTGAATTTTAGGTTGCATATGATGTTTAGGCCTTCGCTAAGACGTTAACTTGCGCAATTAAATGCTCTTTGCTGCCTCGGTTGTCAATGATTTGATCGGCATAGGGGCGCTTTTGAGCGAGTGGCCATTGACAAGCGATGCGTTGTTTGGCTTCCGCTTCCGGTAGGCCGTCACGTTGGATCATGCGTGTGAGTTGTTGTTTTTCATCGCAGTCCACAAGCCAAATCTCTGTGCAAAGTGTGGTGAGATTGGCTTCGAACAGGAGTGGAACCATGAGGACCACGATCGGTTCGGCAGAACGTGCCGCGAGTTCCTGCTCAAAACGTTGTCGGACTAGCGGATGAATCAGTTGCTCGAGCCATTGTCGCTGTGTTGCCTCAGCAAAGATCAGTTCCCCGAGGGCGGCACGATTAATCGTTGCGATTTCATTCTGTTGCTGCACCGAAGCGCCAAATTTTTCGAGCACAGCTGTGCTGGCTGCGCTGCCTGGGGCCAAGATGTCGCGGGCGTAGCGATCTGCATCTAAAACGGGCCACCCCTGCGCCTCGAGCAGATGGCCAACCGTGCTTTTGCCGCTGGCAATTCCACCCGTGAGACCGATTTGACGTTGCTGCATGGCCTGTTTTCAACGATGGGGTTCTTTTGAGGCGGCTTTTGATCAGGAGCTGATGCTTTTGGCCCACACATTGTTAAGAGCTGATACGAGGTCATTCTTTCTATTAAGTCCTCAATCAATGCAATGCAAATGTCAATCGTGCTTCATTTGTTTTTGTTTCGATGATGCAAGCAATGATGATAATTGATTGATTCTCTAAGCGTATGCGTAACGAACGCATCAAAGTGGTTGTGACGCTTCGGTGTGTTCGCTTTTTCGTGACATTGAGGGCTGATCTGCGACGGCTGCGGTTGGTCCTTCTGACTGCATTGGACTGTTGACAGCGTGCTGAGGGAACAAACACTTCGTGCAGGTCACATCCCCAGGCAAGATGCCTGAGTGACGTTCCAATTGTGTCGTTTATGGACCCGGGAATCTGGTGTCCTATCGAGGGAGGGATCTCGGCGCCAAGAGGGTTCAAAGCCTCGGGTATCACGGCGGGATTGAAGGCATCGGGTCGGCCGGATTTAGCCTTGGTTTTGGCTCCTGAATCGGCCGCGTGCGCTGGCACGTTCACCAAATCATGCGTGCGAGCAGCCTGTGTAGACCTTTGCGCGAGGCGGTTGCAGCAGAGCGGGGGGCGTGCCCAGGCTGTCCTGATTAATTCTGGTCAGGCCAATGCCTGCACGGGTGATCGTGGCCTCATGGACAGCGTTCGGGCCACCAGAATTTTGGCTGATCATTTGGGTTTGGCGGAAGAACAGGTGTTGATCTGTTCAACGGGAGTGATCGGTGTCCCGATCCCCATGCCTACCTTGCTGGCGGGATTGGATCCACTCATGGGGGCCTTGTCTGATTGCGGTGGCACTGCAGCAGCGACCGCCATCTTGACCACTGATTTGGTCGAGAAGCAGATCGCACTTGAGGGGATGTTTGGTGATCGGGTTGTACGCATCGGAGGCATGGCCAAGGGGTCCGGAATGATTCACCCCGATATGGCAACAATGCTGGCCTTTTTAAGTTGTGATGCGGGAATCGAGCCGGCGATCTGGCAAGCGATGGTGTGCCGCGCGGTGAAGCGCTCGTTTAATGCCATCACTGTGGATGGAGATACCAGTACGAATGACACCCTGCTCGCTTTTGCTGCGGGTGAAGCCCTGCCTGAACAGCATCATCCGGTATTGGAACAGGGATTAACCGCTGTGATGCAACACCTTGCCCAGGCGATCGCCCGAGATGGTGAGGGTGCCACCTGTTTGATCGAGGTTCAGGTGGAGGGGACTGTGGATGAGGCGTCAGCTTTGCAGATTGCCCGCACCATCTGTGGGTCTTCGTTGGTGAAAACGGCTGTGCACGGACGCGATCCCAATTGGGGCAGGATTGCCGCTGCTGCAGGTCGATCCGCTGTCCCTTTTGATGCAGAGGCCTTAGCGGTTTGGATCGGGGAGCATCAATTAATGCAGGCTGGTCAGCCTTTGCCGTTTGATCGAGATGCCGCCAGTACGGCTTTAAAACGTGAAACAGTTCTGATTCGTTGTTCGGTGGGGGATGGTTTGGGCCATGCCAAGGCCTGGGGATGTGATCTTTCCGATCAATATGTGCGCATTAACGCCGATTACACTACGTAGCGCAAAGAGCTAGTGCTAGCAGCAGATTGTAGCGATCACTTTCTTCTGTTAGCGCAATGTTAGCACTTGTAAAAGACGTAGTGCTCATTGGCTCCTTTGCTCTGGTGGTCCTCGCTCAACGCACCTTGTTCGCCCTAACAGATCATGTCTCAAAGAAATAGTCGTGCTTTGCAGGGGGGCTATGGGGACAATGAGGCCCGCTTCCGATTGTTAAATGGCGTGAAAGATTTGTGTGATTTTTCTCTCTGTCTCCTGCTGACTGCTAAATATAAATTTAAAATCTAATGTCAGAAGAACAACTGAAGGCATTCATTGCCAAGGTTCAAGGCGATACTTCACTGGAGGAACAGCTCAAAGCAGAAGGCGCTGACCCTGTTGCTATTGCAAAGGCTGCTGGGTTCACGATTACCACGGAAGACCTAAACTATCGTCGCCAATATCTGACTGATGATGAGCTGGAAGGTATGGCTGGGGGGATGGATACAGGAGCAGCCTGTGTGGAATGGATGTCTCAAGTGAAGCCTACCTGTGATTGCTGGTTGTCTACCTGTTCAGGGGATGTGGGATGTTAATGGAATTTCTAAAAACTGAAGATTCTACCAGGTACCTAACCAGGAATTTAATGAATTAAGATCAGTAGTTGTACCAATGCTGCATATCTCTGCAGGGATGGTGAGATGGGATTGGTAAAGATGAAGGTAACTATGACTACAAGCTAACAAGTTTAGCCTGACTATATATTTTAAATCTGAAGAATTCCATTAATCTTCTCATTAAGCGTATAAAAAGCCTTCAGGGGGCTTTTTATTTTAGGCATCTTCCCTATTATTCGCTTAATCAACGACTTCCCTATTCGCTTAAAACGGCATCCGATACCTAGCAAGAACTTGATGAATAGACACTAGCCAATCCTTACATTATTCATCCAGTCCAACATCTCCTGCTTTTTCTTTTTAAGTTCACCTGACGAAGGCTTGCTAGGTTTAGTTGGATTTGCTTTGGCATACGGAGCTTCAAGGAGGTTAGCTATTTTTTGTTTTGTTGGTTTACCTGTTGCCTTTACATTCCTCTTTGATGTCTGTTTGACTGTCTTATTAATCGTTAGCGGTCTTTGCGTTTGTAGCTCCTTTTGTTGTAGCTGCTCTATTTCAGGTATTAGTAGCTGCTGAACTTTAAGTTGTCTTCTTGTGTTGGGTTGTTCTTGCTTGGGGCGTAATGATTTAGTAGGCATTTATTGATCAGTTTAAGGAGTTAAGGAAGTGGTATTCAAGATGGAGGTTCACTCGCTCGCTTTGCTCGCTCGTTCACCTCACCATCAGCAATAGGGAGCTAAAGAGCTGTTGTGTCTTGCGTCAATGGTGTGTGGTCCTTATGAGCAGAGCAACCTCTCCAGCCTGTTCATCAGATGAGTGTGATGCAGATAGAGGTGTTTGATTGTCTCTGTGTCTTTACCTTCTTGTGCTTCTAACAGCATCTTTTCGTAGATGCCGACTTTGCTGAGCATGGAGCGGCAAAGCTTTTCTTTAGCGGTAGTGAGTGTCGTCATGGTGTTGGTATGTCTATGTTGTCTTTCCTCTTAGAGTAGGGGGGTAGGTGTCTTTTTCTAGTGCTTGCAAGGGTTTTCAGTCAAGATCATCAAAGAAGCGCTTGATGATCAGCTCTTCTGGTGTCGTTGATGCTTTAGGTCTTTTAGGAGTCAGCTGTAGGGGAGTAGTCGTTGGTTGATTTGCTTTGTCTTGAGTCTCTTCTCTAATCCCCTTGAGCCATTCATCGAGCATCTCATCTGTCATTTCAGGTTCTAAGGCTTCTGCTTGTTTTCGTTGTTGCTCTTGTTGCCAGATCTCAGTTGCGAGCTGCTCATCCCAAATCTGGTAAGAGAGCATGATGCGGAAGATCTCCTCTTCTGTTTGATCTAGAGCTTCTGTGTCTTTGAAGCCATTGATGATCTGATCAATGAGTTCGTCTGCTTCTCGCTGCAGCATGGCGTCGATAGTCGTTAGCTGTGCTTGATCGCCAAGCTGCTGCATCATCAAACCCCGTTGCTCGTAGAGCTGCTTGTCTTTTTCTTGGCCCAATGCTTCTGCTTGTTGGTAAGCAGCTTTGGCTGATGCTTTGAGCCTTGTGAGTTTGGATGGCTCGCCTTTGTGGGTTTGGCTCCATTGCTTAGCTAATGAATCTTGAGAGAGCTTGGCAGTGTCTTGCAGCTTGGTGATGGTTTCATCTTTGATGCCTTTAGCTAGCCAGATGATTGCAAGCCTGAGGATTTCTTTGTCTGTGAGTTCGAGTTGATCGGCCAAGCAGATTGCCTGATGCTTTTCTGCTTTAGGAAGACTCACCCAGAGAGGCCTAGAGCGCCCTGTATGCCCCTTGTCTGTTGTTGACGCTCTTGCGCATCTAGAGGTGCTTTGCAGAGCCTTAAAGCCGCTTCTAGAGGCCTCATGCAAGGCGATGCGAATGGCTTCCCTTTGATTACATTGAAGAGAGTTAGTAAGACCTTCTAGCATTTGATCTTCTTGAGCTGAGAGCATCGTTGTCATGCGTGCTGCACACTTTTGAGTTGATTGAATGATTGGATGCTTTGCAGAATCAAAGCGATGCTGCTTGATGGGAAAGAAGGACTTGGACTTTGATGTTGTATTGAACTTGTTTTGCTTGCTTTGACCCATGAGTTCGTGTTGGTGATACGTGTTTTATTGTTTGATTTAACCAATCCAATGGAGGTGATTTTCTGCAGCTTTAATTGTCTTTCTGCCTTTGCTAAGTAGATCTGTTGCTTCATCGGCTCGGTAGTGGAAGTAATGGTCTTCTATGTATTTCATGCTGGTGTCGGTGTTAGCTGCAATCACAGGAACTGGTACACCGGCTTTAAGACGCATGCTGATGTGAGTGTGTCGAAAGCTGTACCAGGTGAGGTTCTTGTCGGAGTGGATGTTGATGCGCCTTTGGTTGTTGCTGTCATCATCGGCCCAATCGGCGAGTCGTGCCTCTACTAATGCCTCAGCGAAAGCGTCTTTCCAGATGCGTTCACTAAAGGCTTGCCCTGTCCGTTGATTGACAAAAAGCAAGTCGTCGGGCTTCTTGAATCTGGTGATCTCTCTGAGGGTCTCAAGGTAACGAGCGATGGGAGCAGAGATGCGGTAATAGCGAGCTGTTTTGGTGTTCTCTGGCGGCACCTCAACAATGATCCATGTCTTCCTTTCTGCTTTGGGGATAGCAGTGTTCTCTGAGATGTGCTTCCACTTGATCTTGCGTAGGGAGCCAGGACGGATGCCGCTATCCATCGAGATGCGCATCGCGTAGTAGATGAGTTGCCGATGGATGAGCTGTGCTGCAGAGCGGGGCGAAAGGCCATCAACGCTGACCGTTGTGATGTATTTGCCGCTGGAATCTTTGAGTAGCTGACCTTGTTCATCGAAAGTGCGTTGCAAGCCTTTGCTCCACCAGAGCCGGCAGCTTTTTTCAAGCTCTAACCACTCTTTGTCTGAGAAGTCATCACGGCGATGCTTTTGATCTTTCGGCAGCTTGATGCGTGGGATCTCAGGAAGGCTCTCTCGCGTGACAAAACCATGGGCGACGCCGACTTCCTCAAAGGCGCGTTTAAGGGCAGACATCTCTTGGAGGATGGTGGTTTGCACTGGAATCTTTTTGCCGATTTGTATGGCTCGTTCTTTGCGCCATGTCTCGTAGTTCAAAAAGGCCGAGCGCCGAAACTTGTGAATGGGCTTTTTGTCATCTCCGACGTAGTCCCTGAGCCAGCGCATCTGATTGGCAAGCAGCCTGTAGCGAGCAGCTGTAATCCCTTGCAGTGGGATAGAGCTGATCTTCTTTTGTTCTTTGGCTAGGAACTGTTGAGCCATCTCAGCGAATGAGATCGAATGGATGGCTTCTCCGCGATCAGCTTTGGCTTTTAGATCAATGAAAGTAGCGACACCGAGCATCCAGGCATCGTCTTGACCAGAGATATCTGGTTTTGGATATGTCCCATTGCCGTCTTTTAAGACCCGTAGATGTCTACCGCCTGACTCACGGTCGTAGAAATAGAGGTACCACCGACCATCACGACTGCCATTCCTAAACACAAAAGCGTTGGGATCGGAAGGAATTGCTTTCTTATCTAGGGCCCAAGACTCCGCCATTGCTTGAGGATGAAAGGAGGCACTTGTTAGCGCGTTGTCAGCAGTGTGATGACAAGGACTGAGCTGCAAGGAGCTCTTTGCCTTTGTTAGCACCATGTTAGCGCAAGTAGCATCACTTATAATCCCTTGCAATAACTAGGTTATGATTAGTATGTGTGCATCAACGCCGATTACACGACCTAGACCGAGATCCAATGTGTTCCATGTCATCAAGTCATCATTCATTGAGGTTGATGTCTTGGTGAACATTGAATGGTGAGATGTGAGATGTCTGGAGATGATTTGTGGGTGCTAGCATTCCAAGGAGTGTTCTAACGCTGAGAAGTGATTGATGGGAAACCTGAGAGGAATTGAGTTTAACTTGAATCGCTTTGATTGAGGGATTTGTTTGACGCCATTGTTTCTTCGTGGGCTGTTTCTCTCCTCGTTCTTGAAGGCACTGGGATGGATTCTTAAGGGCATGAATGATAATTGTGCTGCTGATTCGTTTCCCAACGAGCTTAAATTCTCATCTCCTTTAAGATTGTTTTGATTGAATTTTCTTGTCTTTATATCGCGCTTTGGACTGCATTTTGCATGATTTCTTGCGTTCCATTGTCTTGTATTGTCTGATAATATGAGACGATTAACCCTCCTTTTTCTTGCTAATGTGCCTGGGGAAATGAGGTCATGAATAATTTCTATTCTCAGGAAATTCCTGTCACCTGAAGTAATTCGGGTAAGTCGTCGATTTGGATTGGGTCTTTGTTCCTTTCGTCTACAAAGGTCACTTCATATCCTTCATAGTTTTTCATCAGATCCAATTCGAGGATGTCACCATTGAGAAACATGCGCACATTAATGCCCCAGTCAGCACATTGAACGAGCAGTGATTCAACCTTATCGTTCTTAAGGTTTGCAAAAAGGGCTCTGATCTCCCCTTCGATCTTTTGATTGTCCATCTCTAACTCTTCCTCCAATGAGGTAGTTGTGAAGACCTTACCCGTGTCGTGG
>MDSW01018416.1_pt1 | contig 10672 bp, 9 predicted proteins | sample 811171 | NCBI WGS metagenome assembly MDSW01 (sample SAMN05326641, study PRJNA326480) | marine metagenome | isolation source: seawater | place: Atlantic Ocean: North West | collected 2012 | reverse complement strand
ATGGACAAACACCGACCTCGACGCAGCCGCCGATGTCGCCATGCGTTTGTTTCAGCAACCTGATCTTCAGGAAGCGGAGCGTAGTGCCACGCTGCAGGCATTCCTGAGTCAGTCGGGAGGGGCAGAAGCACTGGCAAAAGCAACGGCCGGAACCGGCCTGTCCAAAGACTCAGCTTCGGCACTGATTCGTTCGATGTTTGCAGCGGGGCGCAGCGATCAGAGTCTCTTCACTGCACTCAGCCGCGTGCTGGGTGCGTCATTGAAGACCCCCGATTATTCATCCAGTTTAGTCTCACAGCTCGTCTCGGACTCCAACAGTGGAAACGTCGAACGTGGGCGACACCTGTTTCAGTCGATGGCGTGCGCGTCGTGTCACCGGCTCAGTGGCAACGGTGGTGACATCGGACCGGATCTGACCGCAATCGGGACAACGCTGTCGAAAGAACGCATCGTGGAAGAAGTCATGTGGCCCGCACGACAGGTGAAGGAAGGATACTCCATGATCGTCGTGGTAACGTCGGACGGGCGCGTTCACACAGGAATCGAGCGTGCCGGTCGCGGAGACGATAACAGGCAGATCAACCTCCTCGACCCGGTGACAAAGCAGATCCAGACGATTCCAGTCGATGAAATTGAGGAACGCAAGCCGTCGGGCAGCCCCATGCCAGCCGGTCTCACGAGTCTGCTGACAAAACAACAGCGGGCGGACCTGCTGGCGTATCTGGTGCAACTCGGCCGCGTCAGTGATTGACTCCGCACGCCGAGGCGAGCGGCACGAGGACCATCCGTAACCCGACTCTCCAGAGTCGGGTCGATACTGGAAACCATCACTTTCGCGACAAGGCATCATCACGTCAGTACAGCGTGTCGACGATTTCCAATCGTGCACCGCGAACCGCCGGACTTCGTCACTACGTTCCTCACTCCGGCCTACTTTGAGCCCAATTGGTGTGTGCCACCGACTTCAAGGACGACAGGCTCAGACCCTGTCTTGTGCTGGACGGCAGTCGCCCAGTCGTGGGTGTCCTGCTCAATCACGGGCCATGTGTTGTAGTGCATGGGAATCGCAGTCTTTGGCTTCAGCAGCTTGAGGGCGCGAACACTGTCTTCGGGGCCCATCGTGAAATTGTCTCCGATCGGTAGCACGGCCACATCGAGACCAGCTTCACCGATCAACTGCATATCCAGAAACAGCGCCGTATCCCCGGCGAAGTAAATGTTGCCGTCAGCAAGCTTCAGAATGATGCCGGCCGGATTGCCCCCATACGAATTGTCGGGCAGCCCGGATCCATGATGAGCAATCGTCAGCTTGACGGTTCCAAAATCGAACGCATGAGCACCCCCGATGTGCATGGGGTGCACATTCTCGATTCCCTTGCCCTGCAGCCATGTGACGATCTCAAAGTTGGCAACCACGAGTGCGCCCGTGCGTTGAGCAATCTCAATGGTGTCGCCGACGTGATCGGCGTGCCCATGGGTCAGCAGAATCACGTCCGCATTGACGTCGTCTGCACTGACGATGGCGGCCGGGTTTCCTGTCAGGAAGGGATCGATCAGAATGGTCTTTTCGGCTGTGGTCACCTTGAATGCAGCGTGTCCCAGCCACGTAATTTCAGTCGTCATTTGCTGTGCTCGCAGGAAACGGGAAGAGTTACGGATTCTAATCACGGTCGGAGTATGTTCGAAGGTCAGACACCAACTTCCATGACGACTGATAATGACAGAGTATGGGTGATCCGAGCTGACTTCTCAGATGACGCTGTGTGGAATCAGGTGAGTGAGCCGCAGGGCCCGGATGGCTTCCTCGCGCATGTCAGGTTCATCACTGATCCTGATGGAGCACGTGCGTTCCCACTCTGAGTCTGAATTCTGTTTTGTCGTGGACTCACACTTTGTGCAGCAACCACAGCACCGGATCCGGGTGATCGATCCCGGAGATGATGGTGCAGTCAGCACAACAACGTTTCGAGCGGTGCCATCAGCCTTGCAGTTGATCGAAGACAGTCTGTCGATCGCCAACATGGACTTTGACGAGTTGCGGCGGCGGTAGACTCGACGGGATTCCTTCCAGGTTTCTCGTGAACTGATCCGGCGATCTACTCGTTGACGCTAATCAGCTCAACGACAAAGTGCAGCGTGGCGTTTGGCGGAATCTTGTCTCTCCCTGCCTTCCCGTAACCCAGACTTCCCGGAATCCACAATTCGATCATGCCACCTTCGCCAATCAACTGCAGCCCTTCGCCCCACCCAGCCACGACTTCGTTCAGGCGGAACTTTGCGGGAGCGCTGTCGTACGAGCTGTCGAATTCCTTGCCGTTGTCCAGCCAGCCTCGATAGTGAACGGTTACCGGGCTGGTGGGACCAGGTTTTCGGCCTTCTGATTTACGCAGAATGCGGTAGCGGAGACCAGACGAAGTGCTCTTGAACAGCTGCGGGATTTCCGGATCTGTCTGGCCGGTGTCGTATTGCAGGGTTCTGCGATCTGTGAATGTCACCGGGATCGCTGTGGTTCCTGAATCCCTCGGCCGGACATCTGCGGTTTGCTGAGGAGGGTCCTCGAACTTGTTTCCGGTCACGCAACCAGACAGGGCGAGCAGACCAAGTGAGATGTAAGGCAGCAAACCGACAGCTGACAAAGTTCGGACGTTCATTTCAAAATCCATTTTGAAGGAAGGGGGAAGTCTACGGCGAAAACCTGGTGTGCTGATAGAGCGATTTGAGCCTGCCCGAACAGCTGGAATGGTGGAAATCCCTCGGAAAATGCAGTGTTTCAATTTGTCAGCATGTCTTTACCCCATTTGGTGATTTGTCATAGAATGCGGAATCTACGGTAGTTCCGGAAACTGTTGTCAGGTCTTGGTTTGTGTCAAACCAACTCGCAACATCTTCGAATTCCTGTGGCTGCGTCGGTCTGGTTCGCTACCTGCCGTCGCAGATTCCCATCACCCTTCTCACTGTGTACCGTCTTTCACATCATGAGATGACGGGCACTGATCTGAATAAGTTCTCTACGACATGAGCCGATCCCTGACGATTCTGCTGGCGGGCCTGATGGCCCTGACTTCAGTGGTAAGTGCCCAGGAAGAACATCACCCGCAGATTTCGATTGCTCACCCAGGCGTCAAACGCCTGAACGCCGACATGGCGCTAATGCTGGAACTCGCGACGAAGAAGGAGCAACCCAGACAAGACTGGAAAGACATCATTGAGGCCTTCGCGTTTGGCGTTGATTTTGAAAAACCTTTACGTGCAGACCTGCTTTCCGGTCTCGTTCCATCGCCGATGATTGTGCATATTCCATACACGGAGAAGGGTGATGACCTGCTTGCCAACATCGACACGTTGATGGGAACACCGATTCCGGAAAAGGGTGCGACCAACCTTTATCAAACCGATAAGAATATTGAACCGGGCTGGGTGAAACTCACTCCTGCACCCAGGTGGGCCGTCGTTGGTGTGTCGCAGAAAGTGCCCAATCAGAAACTGATTGGGCAGATCGTCAAGAAAGCAATCAGCCCGGAAGCGCTGATTGGCCAGATCCTCGAAGGTGACGCAAGTCTTGGCGTTCGACTCCACAATGCCACGCACGATACAGAGAGCATCGCAAAGCGTCGCAAGTCTTTTGAAGCCATCCGGACACTGCAGCTGGATGCACTGCAGCAGCGCCCCAAAGAGTCCACCACCGAATTTGGACTTCGCGTAGGCCTGGCAAGAATCTATCTCAACGAACTGGAACGACTACTCATCGAATCTGATGTTGCTCGCAGCCGCACATGGCTCAACAAGACGGGGCCCACTTCAAACTCAGAGTTTGATGTCACGGCGATCGATGGCACGGGATTCGCAAAGAGTATGTCACTCTTTGCTGACCAGCAGGACGCATTTGCCTCCGTGGAATCTGATCCCAAATCAGCGCTGTCACTGCGATTGAATCATCCCATTGATGAACTTCGAACAGCGAGTGCCGAAGCACTGGTTAAGCTCATCCGAGCAGATGTTGCCAATCGTCTGGAAGATTCGAGTGTGAAACTGACTGATGCCCAGAAGGCGGCTTCGCAAAAGCTGTTCGATGGAGCTGCTCAGATTGTGCTCGACGGCATCAGGGGTGGGCACCTGAATGGGTTCCTGGAATCTGTTCCTGTCGATGACACATTCAGCACTTATGGATGCACAGTTGTTCCTGGTGCCGGCAAACTGCCCGAAGTGCTGGCGCTTATCGCAGAGTCCGGTGAAGGCAATGAAGCCGATCTGAATGCTCACAAGGTCGGTGATGTCTCCATTCATCGCGTCAAACTGCGAAAAGGGTTCCTGACCTTATTTGATTTCATCTTCGGCGAAGGTGCTGAAGCATGGCTGGGAACATCAGATGACAGGATCTGGTTCGCAACCGGACCGGGTTCACTTGACCGCCTGAAAGCGGCCATTGAAGGACTTGGGGAACCGGGCAAAGCAGAACACGCCATCAGCGTTTCCGCACAGCTTCTCCCATGGGTTCAGCGATCCAGGAGAGCCGTGGAAGGACTTCCCAAACCGACAGATGCCAAGGATCAGGAAGCGCGTCGCGAAGTGCTGCTGCGACTCACTCATGCAGTCGAAGCTCTCAAGCCAACCGATGATGACATCACCTTTGTTCTCGATGTGAATGACGGCAAGATGGTCGGAAAGACAACGGTCAACACGGGACTGCTCCGCCTGGTTGGTAAAGAACTGGCCTTCTTCGCGGAACACAATCTGCGATAAGCTGTCACCGCCACCTGTGCCATGGATGGACGCATGGATGCGGACAACACTGATCCTGACGAATCATGGGGCGAAGACGCCCACATTCCGGACGATGCTGCGCCTGAGCAGGACGAATTAACGGAAGAAGCCGATGACGTCACCGGGGTCGAAGAGGGCGGCTTTGATGACATTGAGCTGGCCTATCGTGAGGCCATGAAGTCCATTGACGATGCTGAACTGCAGGTCGGTTCGGCGTTGATGGAGCTTGCAGAAGACGACGACCCACAGGAAGCAGAAGAGTCCGCCTTCACCTCAATCGGAGACTCGCTGGCCCGAGATCTTGAAGAAGAAGCGGCGGAAGATCGGGAGGCGGACGCACAGGAATCTCGAATCTCCCCTCGGAGCGTGGTTGAAGCAGCCCTGTTTGTCGGTGGTGAAGTTTCCCTGACCGCGCGTCGGCTCGCGGGACTCATCGGACACGACACAGACGCGCGGTTCGCCGTGCGTCTGATCGACCAGCTGAATGAAGAATACGCCGAAGAAAACCGACCGTACGAAATTCGACTGCACGAAGGCGGCTTTCGTATGGAGTTGCGTGAGAACTTCGCAGACGTGCAGGCAGGCGTCTTCGGCCTGGGGCCGCGGGACGTACGTCTATCGCCCGACGCACTGGAAGTGCTTGCATGGGTCGCTTACAACCAGCCTGTGACGAAGGCTGACCTTGAAGGACTCAGTCAGGAACGCCCGCTGACCATGGTTCGGCAACTGGTCCGCCTGCTGCTTGTGGAAACCGAACAGGTGGGCAAACGCAAGAGCGACGTCGTCTACAGGACCGGGGACCGGTTTCTCAAGCTGTTTAATCTGAGCAGCATTGAAGACCTTCCACAGGCAGATGTCTTCAGTTTCCGCTGATCACGGTTTGCGCCCCCTGCTGCGGATGATTCTCGGCAGTTGGATGGAGAACTGTACGCGGCCGAAGAAGGCCTCTCGTCCGTTTCTCAGTTGCTGCGTCAGGACACTCCAGAAGGTGTGGGATGGTTGGCTGATTGCTGCGAAAACGGTAGTTTGCATACGCGATTCCCACGTGTTCACGACCGGCGAGAGGCGACAAATCATGACTTCGGATTCCACACCCACAACACTCAACCGTCGCTCAGCCCTCAGGGCTGGCCTCGCTCTTGCGGCACCGATGATCATCCCGCAGTCTGCCTTCGGGGCGAACGAGCGATTGAATATTGGGGCCATTGGAGTCGGTGGTCGCGGTGGCGGTGACCTCGCAGCAGTCAGTACGGAATCTATCGTTGCTCTTTGCGATGTCGACAGTCAGCGGCTGGGTGCAGCAGCCGGCCGGCACCCCAATGCCAGACAATATCGTGACTACCGTAAACTCCTGGAGCAAAAAGAACTGGACGCGGTGGTCGTGGCAACCCCTGACCATCATCACGCCCCAGCCACCATGCGAGCGATGCAGCGAGACCTGCATGTGTATTGTGAGAAGCCACTCACCCACACCGTGGAAGAAGCTCGAAAGATTGCGACGGTCGCCGCCGAACGAAAACTCGCCACACAGATGGGAACTCAGAATCATGAACATCCCGGATACCGCCAGCTCGTGGGCATGCTGCAAAGCAACGCCATCGGGGACGTGACGGAAGTTCACATCATCACTGACCGCCCTGGTCGATGGTGGGGACAGGGCCAGAAACGGCCGACTGAAAAACAGCCCGTTCCGGCCAACCTCGACTGGGACCTCTGGCTCGGTCCGGCACCGGTTCGCAACTACCACTCAGCATATGTGCCATTTCGCTGGCGCGGCTGGTGGGACTTCGGCTGTGGCGCAATCGGGGATATGGCGATTCACCTGATGGACCCCACGTTTCAGGGACTGAAGCTTGGCGGCCGACCGGTGACCGTCTCGTCTGTCGGATCAGGCCTGCTGCCGGAAAGCGGACCCACTCATATGAAGACAAAGTTTGTCTTCCCGCAACACGGGGATCAGAAACCTGTCACGGTATTCTGGTATGAGGGGACGGCCAAACCGGATGCTCCGATCGCCTCTTCACTGCCAATGAACGGCTCACTGTTTATTGGCACGAACGGACGGATCGCGATCGCGCACGGCAAGATGCCCGTTCAGACAGGCGGACGACCGCAGTCCGGGGAGCAGCCAGACTCCGCCTTTCCGGGAGACCATCATCATCAGCAATGGATTACCGCCTGCAAGACGGGGAGTGCCACCGGCAGCAACTTTGGGTACGCCGGCCCGTTTACAGAAGTTGTGTTGTTAGGCAATGTGGCCTTCCGCACGGGCGCAACCCTGAATTACGACCCGCAGAAGATGACCACGGGCAACAAACAGGCCGACGCACTGTTGAGCAAAGAGTATCGCCAGGGCTGGGAAGTTTGAGGAAGCCGTGGAAACGAGTGTTATTCACGGGCAGCAGTCTGGACCTCACCTGCTGGTTTCCGCGGGAGTCCATGGTGATGAGTTCGAACCCATTCGCACTGTTCAGGTGCTCGCACAGACGTTTGAAGGTAACCATGAGCGTCTGCAGGCAGGGACACTGACACTGGTTCCCTGCGTGAATGAACGTGCCTTTCAATTGGGGCAACGCTGCGCAGAAGATGGCATGGACCTGGCACGCACCTGCCCGGGACAGTCTGATGGCAGCGTCACCGAACAGGCGGCCGCAGAACTGTCCGAGCTCATTCGTTCCGCTGACTATTACATCGATCTCCACACCGGAGGGGTGGCGTATGAACTCTTTCCGCTGGCTGGATACATGCTGCACTCCGACCGGCAGGTTCTGGACAGCCAGCGAAAGATGGCCCAGGCAATGAATCTTCCGCTCGTCTGGGGAACTTCGTCACAACTGGAAGGCCGGTCATTATCAGTTGCCCGGGATGCAGGAGTTCCGGCCATCTATTGTGAACATGGTGGTGGCAGTCAGGTTCGAACAAATGCAGTCAATGATTACCTTACGGGAGTCCTGCGGATTATGAGCCAACTCGGGATGGCGCGAGAGTCTCCTGCAGCACCGAGTGTGCGATGGAATGTGGAAGATGACCGACCGGAATCCGGCCACCTGCAGGTCTGCAACCCGTCTCCGCTCACTGGAGTTTTCGAACCTGCCACTCGAACGGGGGAGATTATTCGTCGGGGCGAAGCTTTGGGTGCCGTCTATAGTCTTGCGAATACATCAGCGGCGGTCCTGTCGCCCTGCGATGGACTCGTTGTGATGATGCGCGCCTTTCCGCGAGTCCTGGAAGGCGAGGCGCTGGCTTTGGTGCTTCCGGTCTGATGAAAACGTGCCACCCCGCTGGCACACGCCAACCACGACACACTGGACTGCCCCGCGCCTGTTCGAATACCGGAAAGAAACAGAGCTCGATGGCGGGGTTTCTGCAGTGCGGTAGAACGGCAACCAGGTCGACGGCACAATGAAGTGACTTCATTTCGTACATCGCGAGGCAACCAATGAGACAACTGATTCAGACTCTCTGTTGTACGACAATTCCTCTGATTTTTCTGGCGGACTCATTGTCTGCGCATGAGGGCCGGCATCGGTTCCTTCCTGGCAGCCAATCAGGATGGATTGCTGTTCGAGCTCAGGGAGTACCTCACCCGGATCAACCGACGGGAAATCAGGTCTGCCACGCCAGTCCGGTGTATGTGGAAGTTCGTGACAGGCCATTAAATTCGCGCACGGAAGCCCAGTACTTTCTGAAGTGGGTCGACCGCCTGGAAGAAGACCTGCGACGTCGCGATCGCGTTCCAATGCGGCATCGGGAACACTTAGACGAACAGCTGGAACAGGCGCGTGAAATGTTTCGACAGCTTGCCGGCTAATTGATCGCATGAAGATTTTTCGACTCCGTCGACACGACTTCGAATCCAGCTTCCTGAATGACCGCATGAAGTTCGGCGGCGGAGACGGCTCCGCTGATCGCCACACTGTTTTGCTGCCATGAGGCATCGGCTCGAGTCACTGACTCCACCTGTTCCAGTGCTCGCTCGAGACGTCCGGCACATCCATCACACGTCATCCCATTGACCGCGATAGTGGTTGTCTCTTCCTCGGATTCCGCACGGCTCCCGCGAACTGCCCGAGCAGCCTCCTGAATCGCAAAGACTCCCGTAATAACAAGCAGCACAACTCCCGAAAGAGTCTGCCACCATCCGGAATGGAAGTGCGGTTGCAGAGTCTCTGCATCAATCGGGATGACTCTGTTAAACAACAGACCTGCTCCAAGGCTGCCAATAGTGATGGCGAAAAGATACACGATGAACGAACGTCGGCCGAGCGTTCGATAGACGGCTCCCATCGTGGCAATGTTGGTTGCCGGTCCGGCCATCAGGAACACCAGCGCTGCGCCCGGTGAGAGCCCGGCGGCAACAAGCGCCGCTGCGATTGGAATTGACGCCGTCGCACAAACGTAAAGTGGCACGGAGATCAGCAGTGCCAGGAAGAGTGACGCAGGTCCGGTGAGCGCAGGCCATGCAGCCAGTTGTTCGGCCGGAAGCAGCCATGTCAGTGCCGCGGAGACAATGACACCGATAACCAACCAGCCCCAGATCGACCGGATCAGTTCTGCAGAATGTTCAAAGGCCTTCCTGATCGACACCTGTCGTGATTGCCGGGCGCCAGACTCAGTCCGAACGGGTTCAGGGTGCGCTCCATCTTCAGCCAGCAATCCGCCAACCAGTCCTGTCACAAGAGCAACAACAACCTTCAATGCCGCAAAGGGCCAGCCCAGAAAGGATGCACTCACAAGAATGCTGTCGACGCCCGTCTGCGGCGTGCTGATCAGAAAACCGACGGCGGCCCCGTTTCCGGCGCCGTCTTTCTTCATGCCAAGCCCAACCGGAATCACACCACACGAACAAAGTGGCAATGGAACTCCAAGGGCGACCGCACGCAGGACTCCCGCTCGACCACTCAGCTTTTTACGGAGCCAGTTTTCGGGCAACAGAACGTGCAGGACGCCACTGACTGCGGCTCCCAAAAGTATCCAGGGCGCCAGCGCAAGCCAGATGTTCCACGCAGCAGTCAGCATCTACCCTCTCCGCACTGCAGGAAGCAGGACCCCTGGAGCGCCTGTCGCTCGACTCTCCCGAGCCGAGGCCTGAACTGCTCGACTCTCGAGAGTCGGGCTACGAACCTATTTCCCGAATTTGACATCCAGCTGTTCACTCCGAACAGAATGAGGGTCAACTATGGTTTTCCACCTGGAAACCGAACGGTGCGCCAATGCCACGCATTGGATTCCAGATCCGTCCAACCGAGCTGATGATACAGTTTGCGGCGTTTTTCCAGATGCCAGTAATTCCTGTCGCTGGCATGGCGATTGAGTACCTTCAACGCTGCACCCGCATTTCCTCGACGTCCTTCATGCCTCAGATACAACAGGAAATAGTCCTTTTCCGTCGGATCAACCCATTCACAGAACGCCTGGTAAGCCGCCTCAAACTGCTCATCAAAGGCAGATTGATCGTTGATTGGATGGCGTTCGAGGACTTCGGGAAGTTCCTGATATCCGATCGCTCTGGCCTTTCGATACAGCGTGTCAATCAGCAGTGCTCGTAACTGTACCGCACGCCGGCGCCCGGCAGCAAACGACGGGTCATCGGACTTTGACCGCCTGGCCAGAGTCAATGCGATCTCATCCTGATCCAGTTCGCTGAGAACCGCGTCAGCCGCCTCAACGACATCCGGGAGATGTTGCTTGCGCCACTGAACATGATCCAGCCGGTGCAGCCGCAGGGCGAGCACCGTCAGGTCATTTTCGTTCTTCCTCAACAGCAGTTCGATCTGCTTTTCAAACTGTTCCCGCTGAGTGTCAACCTGGAACTCGGCAATCAGTTGTAAGCGTGCTTCCCGCGCGGCGACACTCACTCTTCGCTCGTACTCCCGCCGACCTTTCACTGACTTCGATTCGTCGAAGCTCT
>MDSW01023682.1_pt1 | contig 10673 bp, 9 predicted proteins | sample 811171 | NCBI WGS metagenome assembly MDSW01 (sample SAMN05326641, study PRJNA326480) | marine metagenome | isolation source: seawater | place: Atlantic Ocean: North West | collected 2012 | reverse complement strand
GAGGTCGGATCTGACATCTGGAGGTGCGAAGAGACATGGGTTGTCCGGCAAGGCCCTCAGAGACTGGAGGAGAAGGCAGAGAATCGATCAGAGGAGCAAGACCAGAGACAGCAGGAGCAGGAATCTGGCGGTAGCGATGCAATTCATCAGAGACAGGGGCGACCTGACCCCTCAGATAGAGCAGGAGGCAGCCTCACTGTACAGGCACTCTGTTGAGAGGGGTCTAGTCACTGGAAGGAGCATCAGGGGCGTAACCGCTGCATGCGTCTACATCGCGGCTAGAGAGGCGAAAATTCCCAGGAAGATCGAGGATATCGGGGAGGCCTTCGACATGATCTCTGAAGTAGAGGTGAAGGAGCTCAAGCGCACGATTAGGCTAGTTGCCAGGAACTTAGGGACTCACCATATAACCGGTCCTGAAGAATATCTAGAGAAATTTCACTCCGATTTGGGACTTCCTGCTTCAGTCCTAGGAGATGCTAGGGATCTGTGGGAAGGAGTCAAGGATAACTTGGCTTGGCAAGGTAAGAAGCCATCTGGGGTAGCTGGAGTCATACTGTATTTCGCATCACAAAACAGTAACTCAACTAGAACTCAAAGCGAAGTGTGTAAGGTCTCTGGGATTAGCGAGGTTACCTTGAGGGGTCTCCTTAAGATATTGAATCAAGTTATTCTTTGACTAGTAACGATATTCCTTATTCTTGAAGGGACCATTGACTGGGACATTTATGTAATCTGCTTGATCTTCGGATAATTTCGTTAACTTTGCCCCAATTTTCGATAGGTGTAAACGCGCTACTTCCTCATCCAAATGTTTTGGCAATATATACACTTTATTTTGATAGTTATCCTTATTCTTCCACAAATCTATCTGCGCAAGAGTCTGGTTAGCAAAGCTACTAGACATTACGAAGCTTGGGTGCCCAGTAGCACACCCAAGATTTACTAATCTACCGGCAGCAAGTATGAATATACTGTTTCCAGACTGGAAGGTGTACTTATCCACCTGGGGCTTGATATTCAGACGGGTAGCGTTGCTAGAGTCAAGTCTGTCTACCTGAATTTCATTATCAAAGTGACCGATATTGCACACTATTGCCTGGTCCTTCATGAGTTCCATGTGTTCTAGAGTAATTATGTCCTTATTGCCAGTTGCCGTGACATAAATGTCAGCAGTACCCAGAGTATCCTCAATTGTCAGCACATTGAAACCCTCCATCGCTGCCTGAAGCGCACAAATAGGATCTATTTCAGTGACTATAACTTTCGCACCTTGAGATTTTAATGATTGTGCGGAACCCTTGCCTACATCTCCATATCCACAAACAACGGCAGTTTTACCCGAAATCATGACATCGGTGGCTCTCTTAATCCCATCGACCAATGATTCTCTGCACCCATATAGATTGTCGAACTTTGATTTGGTAACCGAATCATTGACGTTCAGGGCAGGAAATAGAAGAGACTCTGACTCTACCATCTGGTGTAGACGGAGAACTCCGGTAGTTGTTTCTTCTGAAACACCTTTGACCTCTTCTACAACGTGCGACCAGAACTTGGGGGACTCAGAATGAACCCTCTTCAGCAAGTCCTTTATGCACTGTTCTTCTACACTATCCGATGTAGTATTTACCCAATCACTACCACCTTCCAACTCGAATCCTTTGTGTATCAAGAGCGTGGCATCGCCCCCATCATCCACGATTAGTTGCGGGCCTTTGCCATTCTCATGTTTGATTGCTAGTAATGTACAATCCCAGTATTCCTCCAACGACATGCCTTTCCACGCAAAAACAGGAGTACCAGATGCAGCTACGGCTGCCGCGGCGTGATCTTGAGTAGAATAGATATTACAACTTGCCCATCTTACTTCGGCTCCTAATTCGGCCAAGGTTTCTATTAAAACCGCAGTTTGAATTGTCATGTGAAGAGAGCCTGTGACTCTCACGCCAGCTAGAGGAGATTCTGATGCGTATTTTTCCCGGATTGCCATCAGACCTGGCATTTCATGTTCTGCAATCTCAATTTCTTTTCGACCGAATTCGGCCAGTGAAATGTCTGCCACCAAGTAATTCGGAATGGCCTTTTCCATTCTTCTACTAGATTGCATGTATGCTGGTAGTTGAATGTATTATTCAAGTTTTGTTTGATGTATGTTTATGTCCGCGATTAAGAATAAACTCACAAAGCAGATATTAACTGAATCAGACGGGTCTATGTTGATAACTGAGAGATTTTCACACACCACCAAATGGGGGGGGATGCGTTGAACGAACTTGTTATTCTCCTTCCTGCCAGAGATGAAGAGGACGGTATTGGAGAGGTAATTGATAGAATACCCACCGATGAAATAAACAGTCTTGGGTATTCCCCCAGGATAGTTGTAGCAGATGGGAAGAGTTCCGACTCTACACGCGAAATAGCTGTATCCAAAGGTGCTGAAGTGGTTATTCAAAATGGATCAATAGGAAAGGGGAATGGAGTAAGGGAAGCGTTGCAGGAAATATACAATGACCATGATAATGCAGAGGACTTGCTAATAATGTTAGATGCCGATGCGACGTATTTCCCAGAAGATCTCCCTAGATTTGTGGCGGAGTTGCAGGATTCGGATGTAGTCTGGGGAAGTAGGCTTAGGGGTCAAATCGAAAATGGAGCCATGAGTTCAACAAACAAACTAGGTAATAGGCTGTTAAGCTTAGCAGCGAGTGTACTATTCTTCAAGAGAACTACGGACCTATGTACCGGATATTGGGGCTTCAAATCGGATATTATCAAAAATCTAGCACTTACAGCCGAGGGATTCAACCTCGAAGCCGATCTGTTCGGTTCGATTGTGAAAAAAAAGTCAAAGGAAATACCGATAAATTACGCGCTACGTGAGGGTCATTCTAACCTCAGATGGTATGCAGATGGACCTAGGATAATGCTCATGATTATCAGGAAAAGGCTGTTTGGGAAAGCCTGATTAGAACACGGTTTTAGTAAAAATTCTGATTGGTGGGTGATGGACAGTCTCGATAGGAGGAGGAAAATGAAGATCCTCTATGTTACCCATAGGTTTCCGCCCGATTTGGGAGGAATAGAGAAGGTGGCATTCAACCAGGCTAATGAAATGGTAAAAAGGGGGCATGAAGTTTGTGTTATCACCACGACCAGTAATGCAGATTTAATTGGTGAGAGTTGGGAAAACGGAGTGAGAGTTATCAGATGCAAGGCATTTTCTCCCAATGAGGCTTATTTCTTCTCACCCGTCCTTGGGAAAACTGTGAGTGAAATTTCTGAAAATTTCGATATTTTACATGCACACAATTACCATGCATTTCCAGCATTTCATGGTTTTAGGAATAGAAATGATCGGCCGTTTGTTCTATCCTGTCATTACCACAGGGGCAGTCACAAACTTTTCAGGAACCTTCTGCATTTTTTTTACAGGAAGATTGCTAAGAAGATGGTGGAGGGCTCCGACCTTGTTTCTTGCGTCTCCTCTTCGGAGATGAAAATGCTCGAACTAGACTTTACTCCCAGGCGAATAATGATCAATTATAACGGGATAGAAGTCAAGCCGCCTGAAAGAAGAATATCCGAATCGAATCGAATTTGTTACGTTGGGAGGCTCGAGAGGTACAAAAACATCGATTTGGTCATCAATACATTAACCGAGTTACAGGATATTTCACTAGACATAGTGGGAACCGGGGCAGATAGAGATAGGTTGGTTAAATTGGTTGAGAGAAAGGATCTAGGCCAGAGGGTTTCATTCCATGGACATGTTTCCGAAGAAAGGAAAAGTGAGATAATCTCATCAAGCAAGTGTTTGGTGACACTAAGTGAATTCGAATCATTTGGAATAACTTTGCTCGAGTCCGCAATGTTATCGGTACCAATCATTGCTAGTAGAATTCCACCTTTCGTGGAAATATCGGAAAAAATTGGCGGCAGAATTACATTAGTAGAACCAAACAATTCTGATGAAGTTGTTCGGGCATTAGTAAATAATTTTAGAAACAAGGAAATAGTAAAATTCGATTCTCTGGAAGAATTCACGTGGGAAAGGCACGTTGATCGTCTAGAAAGGTCATACAAAGAATTGCTTTGAATTATTCGTATATTCATCCTTTACCTATCAGTTTCAAGAACCTCCATTTTAGGAAAGATAATCCTGTTCCGAGAACCATTAGTGAAATTCCAATAATGTTCCAGGTAGCTGTAAAGGGTCTGATTGGTATCAATATTAATTCGCGAGGGATAGAAATGAAAATAGTTCTAATTAGATGTCCATATTCCTTATCCAAACTGCTAGAAATGCTTGAAGATGATAGGTGCGCCTTAGTCCTACCTTCCTTCAGGGACCTGTTCCAAACGTATGACAATGTTGTTCGCGAATTGGGGACCATGTGGTTTACAGACATACCGGGAATCCAGTATATTGGCAAATTGTGAAACGATGAGAGTCGGGCTGAGAAGTCATTTTCTTCGCCCGCAAGGGCAGATCCGGACATGCCACCTGTCCAACCTAGGTTTGTGGAGAATGAGACATTTGCAGAATTTATGCGTGCTATATTGAATGCCATATTGGCTCCAAATCCGTTTCTTACGGGCTTAATCTTACTTTTATCGGTGTTGCATGACACTAGCCATTCCATTTCTCTAGGGAAAATTCTCGAACCGGGAGAATACTGCGGAAGTATTGGCCCAGTAAATCCTACAGATTCAGGCAATTCATCAATAGCAGTCTGCAGAGATTGGCCGAAGCCCGGATTCAATCTTGCATCGTCATCAATGAATACGAGCCAATCTGATTTGCATTTCTCTATTGCTAGATTTCTGGCGTGAGAGAGGCCCTTGTTATCTATAAGACGGTGAAATTCAAATGCAGAGGGAGATTTCAATGAAATCCCTTGTAATTTTTGAAAATGTTCGTCTTCACCTTCAAAGATTACCATTATCTCATCGAATGCGTTGGCTTGTTTGCTAATAGAATCTATAGCTCCTGTCACGATTCCCACATTATCTCCATATGTACAAATTGCAATCGAAATAGTAATGCCCATCGCCCCAGTGAAATCAAAATATATTGTTCATCTATTTGCTATTTTTTACTTTGAACAAATGATTTGAAAGGGATCTAAGTAGTTTAATTTCAACGACTACAGAAAGGCAAATTATCAGTATAAATCCAGATATTGGTGAAAGTTCTGGGACGAAAAGAATCAGAGGTGAGAAGGCAAAAAGTAACATCAAAATCAAATCGTAGAAATAGCCTATTGGGAGGGTATCTCTCAACCTTCTCTCCATTCTATGATGAGTTAGTATTAGAAAAGTTAGAGGTGCGAAAATGGTCATAGTTGCTCCCCCATAAACTCCGTAAACGGGAATTAAAATTATTCCCGTCACAACCGTGCAAAGAAGCCCTGCTACTGAAATTAGATTAATTGTTGACGCAGGTTGGAAAGCTCTAATTATCTCCCAGGATGGAGATATTGTCATGTTTATTGACCATGTTATTAGCAATATTCTAAAGATTGATTCTGATGTGAAACTATCGTGTTCTGGATAAATTAAATCTTCAGGAAAAATGACAATAGGAACCGTAAGCATAACCAGTAAGGCGATAGTAACGCCTATTGGAACAATTGAGAATGTGAACAAAGATGCCTGAAGGAAACGCTTGCCCAATTTCTCCTCATTATCCCCAAATTCACTAAACCATGGCATAATGACATTTCTGATGATCCTTACAATTGTCATACCTGAAAAGAATACAATTAGTGCTATTCCATAGGTTGCGATATAATCAAGGGGGACATAAAATGCTAAAATGAATTTGTCGGCCCTATCTATGACTTGCAATGCAAATATGAAAATGAAGAATGGTAGTGATCTACGCAAAATTTCCTTGGGTGAGAAATTAACATCGGATTTTTTTGTAATTTCTTCTTCTTTTCTGGAATCAGAAGAGATTCTTGTCGCATGAATAAATGAAAATAATATTAGCATTGAAGTGGTAATAAAGGGGACTAGAGCAATGACTAACGCAAAATCTTCAGGTTTGCCTTCATTCTCAAATACTATCAGGAATCCAATGGTCAAAGACATTCTTTCCAATATGCGGAATAGCGCTTCCCAACTGGCCTTTCCTGTTGTTCTGAGAAATGTCTTGAATGGCGGGGACAGGGAGATTGAAAGTGTTCCGAAAATAATCATCATGACCGTCAGATTATCGAATAGTCTGAGATCTTCTTCAAAAAAGAAAATAGCGCCAACAGTGGTAGCGAATGCTAACATTACAAATGAAATTTGTATTGTTAGAATTGATCTCAAGGCTGTTAATGATTTATTCTTGGCGAGTGGTAGTTCTCTGGATATTAGTGTCGAGAAACCTGGGTCAGAGAGCATGAAAATTGTGAGTCCAATGTCAAAGAGTATGATCCAAAGTCCAAATTCATCATTTTCTAGGCCCCTAGTTAGAATTATTTGGGACAGGAGTCCAAATATTATGGCGAAGAATTCGGCAGAAACAAGAAATGTTGAATCGCGGACAAGAGATACGGAGTGACTTTTGGAGTCGAATGATTTGGCTTCTCCTAATACTGATTCCATAAGAAGACTCGCCGACCGTCCGAAAGTAGACTAAACCAGAAATCGATAAGGTGTAATTGTTTTGATTAAGTCGATTAATATTGAAATTAAGGACACGTTTGTAACAAGGAAGACCGTGCGAAGGGTCATAATATGGGATATCTCAAAGAGAAAATGATCGATTATTTGTTTTTTGGGCCTTGGACATGGTTTTTTTTCATTTTGGAAATATTTGTACCTGTTAATCGGAAGAGGGTTTTATTTGGGTCCAATAATGGTATGCAAGCATCTGACAACTCTTATGCATTATTCAAGCATATTATTCTCTCATCGACCGATCTAAGTCCGATTTGGATTACCAGAAAAAGGGAAGTTTTTGATAGAATAAATGAGGAATTTCCGGGCAGTGTAGTAATGTCATTATCAATAAGGGGTTTTGTAACATACCTAAGATCTCACCAAGTAGTAGTGTCTCATAGCTATCTTGATATGTGTCTAATGCCTTATTCAAGAAAAAAGATAGTGAACTATTTGTGGCACGGGGTACCTGTAAGAAAGATAGGCACGATGCTCAAAGATAAGGAAAACCACATCTCAAAGGGAATTCTAAAGCATTGGCAAAGATGGAATAAAAAGTTGGATTATTTCTTCGCTTCGAACGAGTATGAAGCGAAGATAATTCAAGGAGCTTTTCATAATAATGAGTTTGAAACTATCGTATCTGGATACCCAAGAAATGATATCCTTAAACAAGTAGGACAGTCAAAGAAGAAAAGAGAGGAGGGTGAAGAATTTATCATCCTCTATGCTCCGACTTACAGAATATTAAGTGCAGGACGAAAGAATAACAAAATTCCAATAATGCATCCTGATGTGAAAATAGGTGAGATGGAGGAATTTCTGGAAAGAAACAATGCTAGGCTGATAATACGCCCACATCCTCTAATTGAAAAAATGCATTTCGATGTGGGCAGAATTGATTGTGTGACTATAGCACAAGAGAGAGATATTGCAAATCTTTTTTTGAGGTCCGACTTGTTTGTTACTGATTACTCGTCTGCATATTTCGATTGGTTGATTCTTGGGAGACCTGTAGTATTTTCTGTTTATGACCTCGAAGAATACAGCAAAGAAGTAGGACTGATAAACAACCTACAAGACATTGCCGCAGGAGATATTGTGCAAAATAAAAAGGATTTATTTGAGTCTCTGGAAAAAGCCCTTAGTGACTCCGATGAAAGTATTGCAAGACTTCCAGAAATCGAAAGAATAATCGGGTCGGCTGAGGGGCTATCTTGCCCTAAGATCGTTCGAGTTATACAGGCTAACTCTGATCTACGTTGATTTGAAGATTGGGGAATTCCTCAAAGAAGATTTCTAGGTTAATTAGCATCCACACCAACATAGGGTTTGTTCCACGATCGTTTTCTTCCATGAGGAAGGTTTCCATTTTCTCTCTGCTAATTAATCCGCTTTCCACGATAATTCCATTGAGTAATTTTGAACGAATATCGTTTAATGACCCAGAGCCGAACCAATTCTGTAGAGGGACTGGGAATCCTACTTTTTTCCGATTAATTATTTCCTCTGGTAGTATATCTCTGCATGCCTCTTTTAGAACCCATTTCGTCACGTCATAATTTTCGCTTGAGTCGGCCCCTATTATTCCCTCTGGAGGATCTGATTTCCATCTCATTTTCAGATAATTAGGGATACGGAAAGAATATTCCACCAAATGGTGATCGACAAACGGGACCCTTCCTTCCACGCTTGCCCCCATTGTTGTTGAGTCTAGTCTCTGAAGAAGTCCAGGAAGGTGGAGATTCTCAAATACATACATCATTTTTGTTTGGAAATCTAATTTCTCAACTTCAGAAAAAACTTCCTCAAATTTTCTTAAAGTAGGCCCGTGATTAAAATCATTGACAATACTTTCGCCGAAAAGATACTCCAGAGTATCTAGAGAATTATATCGGTATAAGTGTAGAAACATCTCAATTTCACTGTCGAAAGACTTCCCATACCTCTGATTAAGTCGTAAATCAAGTTCAGATTCCAGACTGAAATCTCTATTTTTCCACTCCTCAATTAATTTCACGTCCTCGGAAGAACGGAAGATTCTTCCGTATCCTCCAAAAATCTCGTCGGCTCCTTCTCCAGAGAGAACAACTGTTATGTCCTGCTTTAGCTGTTTTGACATCAAATAAAGTGGAACCTCATTCGGAACGCCAAGAGGGGCATCCTTTATTCTGATTAGTTCCCTTAGAGTGGATAGATAATCATCTGAATTCAGAGTAATTTCTGTATGGTTAGTTCCGTATAGATTTGAGACAATTCTAGAAAAGCTGAATTCATTAAATCCTTCATCACTAAATCCAATAGTATAGGTTTTCAGAGATGAGTCGGCGTTCTTGGCCATTATCGCCGCGACGGCACTTGAATCGATCCCTCCCGACAGATAAGCACCTATCGGAACGTCAGAAACCATCCTCCTCTTTACCGAATCCTCCAATAGCTTCCTGACCTCGGTGACAATCTTTTCATGGTCCGTCTCTAGCTCCATGTTTGCGTAATTGCTCAAATTCCAGTATCTCTCTTTCTTGATAATTTTGGAATCTCTAATTTTCATCCAGCATCCTGCAGGAAAAGAGAAAAATCCAGAAAAAAGAGATTCTCCACTTACTGAATATCGAAAGCAAAGATATGAAAATAGAGAGTCTAGGTTTAGCTGTAATTCGGAATCTGACAAGTGAATCAGTGATTTTATTTCAGAGGAAAAAGCGAACGAATCTGTGGAATTGTGATAAAATAGAGGCTTTATTCCGAGCCTATCTCGTGCTAAAATTACTTCTTCGTGCTGAAAATCGAAAATTGCTATCGAAAACATTCCATTTAATCTTTCAAATATATCAGTCCCCCATTGGATATAGGCCTGAAGGATTACTTCTGTGTCACCCGATGTCTCAAAAGTTAACCCAAGTTCCTCTAGTTCTTGTCTAATGGCTTTGAAATTGTATATTTCGCCATTAAACAAAATTGAGTATCTTTTATCTTTAGAAAACATCGGTTGGTTTGCCTCGGGTTTAAGATCGATAATACTCAATCTTTTGAAACCCAAATGAAATGGTCCCGAGTGATAGGTACCCGAGTCATCTGGCCCTCTGTGATGAAGTAATTCTAGTGCTTCATTGAACCTATCAATTTCGACGCCCCCAATCAGCCCCAGAATGCCACACAAATTGGGTACCCCCTACTCCCTAAGATTTTGCAGAGTTTCATTGATGATGGTTGAAGATGTCCCAACAGTGTATGGAAAGTAAACAACTTCGACGCCTACTTCAGAGAACTGTTCTTCGTACTTTATCCACCTTTCATGGCCTTTCCAATCGCTTCCAACAAACATAACATCGAATCCTAATCTCTTCCAGGCTTCGAACTTATCCATAGAAGTCTGGGCTACAACTTCGTCGACATATATTATTGATTTAACAATCTCAATTCTCTCTTCAAATGGAATTACAGCATTTTTGTGTTTATATCTAACCAAATCATCAGAAGTTACGCCCACAATCAGTCTGTCACAATTTTCGCTTGCTCTTCTTAGAAGATTAAGATGACCTATATGGAATAAATCGAAAACTCCAGTGGTATAACCAGTAACGCGTGATTCCTGAGTCACAACTAATGAGACCTGAGTTGAGTTTCTCAAGTTATCCCAACAGGGATTGCTCAAACAGTCGAACGATCGGAGTCACGAGTCTTGTAGATTCATACTGGAAGAATCCTGGTTAGGGTGTACATCACGAATATAATTGCCAGTGGGGCTATGACTGTAACTAGTTGGTTGGAAGTCACTGTTGCGTAGTCAGAAGACACAGAGCCAACATATCTGGAGTCTGATGAGAAGCCGTCAAGGACTGTCTTCAGTGCTACAATTACGGCCAACACGGAGACTACTCCCATCAAAACCATTGCCGCAGTAGATACCGAGATTGCCGTAATCATTGTAGCGGCAGTAGTAGCAGTGGTTGCCGTGGTGGCAGTGGTTGCCGTGGTGGCAGTGGTTGCCGTGGTGGCAGTGGTTGCCGTGG
>MDSW01137764.1_pt1 | contig 10675 bp, 12 predicted proteins | sample 811171 | NCBI WGS metagenome assembly MDSW01 (sample SAMN05326641, study PRJNA326480) | marine metagenome | isolation source: seawater | place: Atlantic Ocean: North West | collected 2012 | reverse complement strand
TGGTGCGTTTAATATTTATCATATTTTTGGAAAAACATTTATAGAAAAAAAGAGAGAAGCAGTATTTTTAAATATATCTACTACATATTCAGAAAATTCATCTGCATTAGTTATTCCAAGTGCTGCTGCAAAAGCTGGTGTTGATAATATTATGAAAGGTTTAACTGTTGAGTGGTCAAAATATGGAATGCGTTTTGTTGGTATTGCTCCAGGACCAATTGCAGATAGTGGTGGTGCGTCTAAATTAGATCCATTTGGAATATTTAAACATTATAATAATTATGTTAATCCTAGTCAACGTATGTGTAAACCAGAAGAAATTGCTAATTTATCTTTATTTTTAACTTCTAAAAAAGCTGACTATATAAATGGAGAGATTATACGAATAGATGGGGGAGAATATATAAAAAATCAGGGCGAATTTTCTTTTTTAACTAACATACCATTTTATAAATATTTTATATAATAAAATTTATATATAATTTATATAAAAATTTAAATTTAATATAATTATTATGAGACAAGCTCTTGTTTTAAATAATTATTATCCTAATATACCTATATCTAATCATATACAACAAATCTACATGATTGATAGACCTACTACTTACTTACTCACTTCTATTTTATTAGAAACTCTCTCTACATGTTGCCTAAAAAATACATTAAATAATAAAATTTGGTTTTTACCAGTTTATACTGGTTATGGTATATCATTTTATACTTTCCCTAAATGTTTAAACAAATATTCTCTTAGTATTGCATATACTATTTGGTGCGGTGGTGGAATTATTTTAACTAATATTTATGATAAAGTATTTAATAAAGAAATTATTACCTTAAAAAAAATTATATCAACAATATTTATTCTTTTAGGAGTTTTTCTTTCATCTTAATAATATTTTCTTTATTATATATATAAATAATGCCTACTAGAACTAGAAGAGTAAGAGGAAGAAGAAGAGGAATAAAATCAAGAAGAATTGCAGGAGTAGGAAGTCCAAAAAAACCCAATACTGGATTGGATACTGGGATGAATGATATGTTAGGTGCAATAACTGAAGTGGCGGCGGCGGAGAAGAAGAAGGCGGAAAATGCAATGGCTAAATTAAAACTACAAAGTAGACAAGACAGACCAAGAGGTACTAGAAAGTCAACCCGCTCTGCTGTATTAAGAGGAGCTATAGATAAGGCTAATGAAACTCGAAAAGTTTTGAATAAACTGGAACAAGCAATTATAACATATGATAAAGCAAGTCAGGGAGCCCCGAGTGCCCCCCAAATAAAAGTAGTAAAAGGAAATAAAAAATCATTTAAGATGGATGATTTGAAAGCTTCACTTAATTTATAGCCTCAATAATTAAAAATAAATACTTTTTATATGAAAAAATTATTTATTAGTGAAAAAAATTATTTATTAGAGTAAAAATTATTTAAACTCCATTTTTTACGTGTCTCTAATTTACCAATTAAATCCATTTCCATTTTATCTGCATTATGTTTATTATAATATGTTTTATTAAATGGATTAATATTTGTATCAAAATTAGTAATATCTATAATAAATTCATTTTTTTTGTTATTTTCTTTATTAATTTTATAATTTATATTTTTTATAGTATGCATAGTATTTTTATTTAATGTTTCTTTATTTTTATACATTTTACTTACATCATTATCAACTAGCCTATAATCACTGTTGTTTATTTGCAATATTTCTTTCGATCCAATAGAAAAAAAATTACTTCTATCTATTGTTTTAAAATTTTTAATTACTCTATCATTCATCGTATTATCTTCAAACCCCCAACCATAAAAATTTGGAAATCCTTCACATGTTTCAAAATCTGATCCAGTAATTGAAAATATACCACCTAATGCAAATTTAAAACCATAATAATGTTTAATTCTTCCCGAAACAGTAGAATAATTTAATGTATTTTTTATATATGGAATAGTATCAATATCATTAAAAACTAATGTAATATTTTTATAATCATTTGGATATTTATCTTTAATTGCTATAAATCCTATATTTTTCATAGCTCCTCTGTTGAATGGTTTATTATCATTTTGAAAACTATAATAAATTTCATAATCATTTTCATTATAATCTTCTAAAATATATTTCATGTAAACAGAAAATAAATTTTTTATATATTCTCTATTTCTATATGGAACTATAAATATTATTTTTGGTATATTCATTATTTATATATTTTATATTTAAAATAAAAATTATATTATTAACTATTTTAACTATTTTAACTATTCTGAATATTTTTTTTGAATAGCTTCAGGAATTAATATTTTTTTATGTAATTCTAGTTTTTTATAACATTTATTTATTGTTACTTCACTAATTTTAGAAATATTATTTATTGTGGTTTTAGAAATATTTAAATTACATATCTGGCTTACAAAATATATTATTCCACCTGCAATTGAATGTGGTGTATTTTCAGGTATTAATTTATTTTTTTCTATTTTACATGCAATAAATTTACACAAATTTGTTAATTCATGATTTATATTTAATTTACTACAATATCTTTCTATAAATGATAATGGTGTAGTTTTTGTTAAATTTAATAATTTATTATTATTATCTATCATATTATTATTATCAATACATATATTTTCATTTATAATTGATAAAGCATTTTTACATCCTTTTGTAGCACTTGTATTATCTAAATTAAAAATATCTGCAATTTCTTTTGCTGTTCTTGGATAATTATTTACTCTACATGAAATATATATAGATGCTGCAATTATACCATCTCTATTTAAACCTCTAAATGTTTTTGCTTCTGATATTTCTTTATGATATTTAGTAGCATCATCTATAATCATTTTTGGTATACCAGCATTTTGAGAAATTATTGTTATTAATTGAAATTCATCATATTGTGATTTTTCTTTATATGGCATTGATTGCCAATCTGTATATCTTTTTATTTTTAACATTTCATATGTAGATCTACTTGGACATAAAACTTTACAACTATAAGATGATTCTTTTAATAATGGATTAATCGGCATTCCACATCTTGTTGGATCACTACCATGATTATCATCCGCCCCATAATATCTCCATTCTGCTCCATTATCTAAATTATCTTTGTATATTATACCACATTTTTTATTTGGACAAATTAAAAATCCATCATCACCTACAAATAAATGTGTCTTGCAAGTTATACATATATCATTATCTTCATTTATATTATTATTATTATTTATTCTATACACACATTCTAAATTATTTTTTACATTTTCACTTGTTTGTTCTTCATCTATCTCGTTTTCAAATAAATTCCATAATTTATTTATATCTTTTGATTTTTTAGCTATTCTAGTTTTTTTTTTAGTATTATTATTTTCTACTATTTTATGATTATTATTAAATAGTTCTGATTCCATTTAAGTTTCTTTAATATTTATTAAATTATATTTAAACCTATTTAAATTATATTATCAATTTTATAATAAATAAATTATATTTACTTATTATAATTATGGAACTTTTTAATTATTTATTTAATAATCAAGATAATTCATATAAATTATCTAGAAATAAAGTAGATAAAAAATTTGATGAATTTATTAGAGAATCATTTGCTAATTATTTATCTAATTCCGCTATTTTTAATAGTTATGCTAAAATATATGATAAAGAAAATAATTTTTCAAAAGAATGTAGCGACTTGTATATTTTATCTGAAGAATTATATCAAAATGCTATAAAAAAAATAAAAGTACCATTACAATTAAAATCAAAAAATAAAAATTTATATATTTTTAATTTAAAAGATATACATAATAATGATTTTATATTTAGAAAAGAAGGTAATATAAGAGTTTTAAAAAAAAGAAAACAAAAATATTTATGTCAATTAATATCTGTTATCTTTGTTAAATTATATATTCTAATTAAAGGTATACATATTACATTTAATCATGATTTAAATTTAAAATCTAAAAAACTTAAATCAAAAGAACCCATTGAAGATAGTCCTTATGAATTATACGAATCCACAGAAAGTATTACACCTCATGAAAACAAATATATTACTACTGATAATTCTGATACCATTAAATATGATAAAAATTATGAAAAATATAATTCTTTATATCGTGATTATGAAGAAAAAGAAGAAAAACAAAAAGAAGAAGAACAAAAAGAAGAAAAAGAAGAACAAAAAGAAGAAAAAGAAGAACAAAAAGAAGAACAAAAAGAAGAAGAACTAAAAGAAGAACTAAAAGAAAAAGAAGAAGTAAAAGAAGAAGAACAAAAAGAAGAAAAAGAAGAAGAACAAAAAGAAAAAGATTATAGAGAAAATTATAAATCTAATGAATTACAAAATGGTGGTGGGTTATTAGATAATATTTTACAATATATACCTGGATATACTAAAAAGGAAGATAATAATATAGACATAGATGATGAAGCTTTAGAAAATGATGATAAATATAATGAAACTGAAGAAAAACAAGAAAATATACAACAAATAGAAGAAGACAATAATAAAGATTTAAATGAATTTAAAGATTATATTAAATATAAAAATATTTTTTCTACTTTTATAAATCCATTAATTAAATCTAAAATTGATACTGAGGAACATCTAGTTAATATAGAACATAATTTACCAGCTGATTTACAAGAATATGTTAGTATTTTGAGTGAACACAAAATATTTGATATTTTGTGTAATATTGATAATATTAAACATAATTTAAATAATGAAAATATATTATTTTCTCCAAATAATATGAAAAATATTTTTGATTCAAAATTAGTATCAAAACAAATTCAAAAGTTAGAAAAAGAATTATCAAATATAAATAATGAAAAATTAAATAAAAAATATGAAGAATTAGAAAAATTATTAAATGAATTTCATATTAAATATTATAATCAAAAAAATCATGAATTATCTTTATGTAATAAATTAACTAAAAAAAATATTAAGGTAACTGATAATACTAGAATATATCCAAGAATATTACAAACCACCAAAGATATATATTATGAATATACTTTAAATCGTAATAAATTATATAAAGATATTATTCTAAACATTTTTGAATTTAAAAGTCAAAATATTTCAGATGACGAAGGTAATGTTATAACCAAAAATGTAATAACTAGAATAAAAGATACTATTACTTATTCAGAAATAAATAAATTAACTGTTAATGCTAAAATTATAATATATGAATTGCATATTGATTTTTTTAAAAAATTATTCGATATTTTTGATCTTTTAAATGAAACAAAAGTAATTACTAATCAAGATCCAATTATGGAAACAAATTCAGAATCAAATTCGGAGTTAAATCCAAAGACAAATTCGGAGTTAAATCCAAAGACAAATTCGGAGTTAAATCCAAAGACAAATTCGGAGTTAAATCCAAAATCAAATTCGGAGTCAAATCCAGAATCAAATTCGGAGTTAAATCCAGAGTCAAATGAACAACCAAATATGGTTTCAAGTACATACTAATAATAATATAAAATATAGTTATAGCTAATCATAAGAAAAACTAAATATTAATTATTAAAATAATAAATAATTAATATTTTTATGAATTAATATCTAGTTTTTTTAATAAATTGTTACTATATATTAAATTACCACTTGGATTATATGATTTTACATCTTTGTAATTATTTTTTTCATTTTTATTTTTATTAGCATAATTTTTTTTATTTAAAAATAAATTATTATTGTCATTATAATTATCATTATAATTATCATTATCGTTTTTATTTAATATATTTTGATTTATTATATTACCATATTCATCTATTTCATTTCCTGTTTTTTTTTTAATTTCATGTCTTACATAACTTGGAATCCAATGTTTCCAACTAATAAACAATAAGTTTGGATGAGTATAACGAACTACAAAACCATTATCTCTTAATTTTTCTATAATATATGCTGTACAATCTTTATAATCATACTTAGGAACACCTATTAACATTTCTGGCATAACATACCATATACATTGTTCATTAACTAAATTTTTTGATGCAAATTTAATTTTATTGTGTACTCTAATTAAAATTTTATTATAATTATTTAATATATTTAAATCTTGTTGTTGTTTTTTAATATATAATTCATCCATATTTAATTTTATGGAATTATTAGTATCGTCTGATTTATTATTAAAATTATACAATGAATCATTCATAATATAATATTAAATATTATATTATATTATATTATATTATATTAAAAATTCTGTATATAATTTAATTAATATATGACTATTAAACATTTGGTATTCCCTGGAGGTGGTCCAATAGGTATAGTCACACATTCTGCATTAGAAGAATTAAAATTAAAAAATATTATTAAATATTCAAATATTAAATCTATATATTCAACATCTATTGGTTGTGTGGTAGCATTAATTTTTTTACTTAATTTAAAATCAGAATGGATTGAAGATTTTATAGTTAAAAGACCATGGACTAATATATTTAAATTTAAGTCTTCTGATTTTTTTAATTTATTTTTTACAAAAGGACTATGTGATAAAAATATATATATTAAAGGTTTAAAACCATTATTTTTAGCTGCTGATATAAATATAAATATTACACTCAAAGAATTTTATGATATTAATAAAATTGATTGGCATATATTTACATCTAATTTAAATAATTTTACTAAAGTTGATCTTAATCATATAACACATCCTAATTTAACTATAATCGATGCTATCATGATGAGTTCATCAATACCAATTATTTGTAAACCACCTTTTTATAATAATGAATATTATTTAGATGGTGCTATATTTTGTAATTGTCCTGGCTATGAATGTTATTATAATGAGCAATGCAATCTTAATGAAATTTTAATATTTTCAAATGATAAACATAAACCTTTAGATTATCCAAATAATTATTATAATAATTTAAAACAAAATAATGAAAATAATAATGAAAATAATAATGAAAATAATAATGAAAATAATAATATAAATAATTTAAATATTAATAACATTTTTAATAATAAATTAAATGAAAATACTAATATTTTTTCATTTTTATTTTTTATAATTAAAAGTTTTTTTGATAATTATTTAATAAGAAATAACGATAATTCATTCATTATTGAGAAAAATACTATAAATGTTTGTCTTACACCATTTCATTTTGATTTAAATTATTGGATTAATATTCTTAATGATGAAGCTGGAAGAAACAAACTTATTAAATTAGGTAAAAAAACTGCTAATAATTTTATAAATAAAAATTATGAATTTTATAGTGATACTTATACTGGTAATATCTATAATTTAATTTATAATAATAATAAAATAATTAATGATCAAATAATAAATAATGATCTAATAATTAATGATCAAATAATTAATGATCAAATAATTAATGATCTAATAATTAATGATCTAATAATAAATAATGATCTAATAATTAATGATCAAATAATAAATAATGATGAAATAATAAATAATGATCAAATAATAAACAATGATAATATTAATTATTACTAAATAAGTTGTTAATAAATATTATAGTTAATTATATTAATTACTATTTTTATTTTGAATTGTGTAACATATAATATATTTATATATTAATAAATATATTATAAATGTTAAAATTATCAAATATTAATGAAAATAACAATGATATTAATTTAAAAAAAACCAATATTGAAAGTAAAAAAATAAAAAGTAATAAAATTAACAAAACTAAAAAAAATTCAACTAATATTAAAATACAAACTGATATTATTAAAAATATTTTAGCTTTAAAAAATGATATATTTAAAATATATAGATTATTTAGAAAAAATAAATTCTTAGAAATTAATAAAATTAATATAACTGAGTTATCTAATTCACATAATAATTTGGAAACTATTTTAATGAAAAATATTGATATTTTAAATTATCAACTTGATATTGGTAAAAAATTTATTTTATATGCTACTAATTTTATTAATATTTCAAATGAGTTAATTAATAGTATTAATAATAGCAAAATTAAAGAAGATATCTACATAAAAGCTAATATAGAAACTATTAAAAGTAAAGATTTATATAATCAAAGACTTCAATTACATGAACTTGCTAAAACTACTTTACCTAAATCAAAAGCTTTATGTATATCTTCTTTAATTGTTAATGAATATAAAAATAAATATGATTTAGACAATAATAATTTAATTATATGTAAAACTAATGCTATTAATTCTATAAACTTATTAAGAAAACAAATTATAATTGCTAATGATAATTGTCAAACACAAATAATTAGAATGATGAAAAGATTATAAAATGATTATCTTTATTTTAAATTACTATTTATATATAACACTGTCTAAAAATTGTTTTAAATTATCAATTGTTAATTTTGCATCAAAGTCATAGGTATCTTTTTTATATATTATTTTCAATGTTGGATAACTTTCTATGTTATGTTTATCTGCTAATTTTTCATTTTTATCACAATTTATAGACATAAATTCTATTTTAAAATCTTCTTTTATTTTTTCATCTATATAAAATTGAAATTTTTCTATTTCTTTTTTTGATGATTTACAAAATGGACACCAATCTGTATAAAAATATAAAATACTATATTTATCACTTGCTTCTTTTCTGTTTATAAATTCTTTATTTAATTTATGATCATCTATAATTGACTTTATAAATTTATTATATATTAAATAAAGTATTAGTGATGCTATTATTAACCATAATACACACATTCCTATAAAAATTTTACTATTTGTTGTACTTGATAACACGCTATTTAAATTTTCACTTGTTAAATATTTTATTCTATTTATAAAATACATAATATATTATATAATTATATTTATTTTTTATTATATATACTTATATATATATTTTATATATGCAAAAAACATTAAAAAATAAAATTAAAAATACATATTCTAGTAAAGATTATCTCAGTGGAGATGGAATGGTTACTAGTACATGGGGTCCTGCTTTATGGCATTATTTACATACTATTAGTTTCAATTATCCCACTAATCCTTCTAAAATTCAAAAAAAAAATATAAACAATTCCTCCTTAATTTAACTTATACTTTGCCTTGTAAATATTGTCGGATTAATTTAGTAAATAATTTTAAAAAATATCCATTAAAAAATGAAATATTTAATGACAGAAATTCTTTCTCTCGTTATATTTATAATTTACATGAATTAATTAATAAAATGTTAGGAAAAAAATCTAATTTAACTTACTGCCAGGTTCGAGACAGATATGAAAATTTTAGATCTCGATGCACCATTGAAAAACCTAAAATATTTAACTTTACTAAAAAAAATAAAGAAAAAGGTTGTACCACCGCTCTATATGGCAATAAAGCTAAATGCGTTCTAAGTTTTGTTCCTGCTAATAAAAAATGTAAAACTATGAAAATTGATAAAAAATGCTTAAAGAAAAAAATTTATATTGATAAAAAATAATTATATATACACATATATATATATCAATGACTAGGCCAAGTAGGACACGTAGTACACCTAGTAATATAAATAAAGGTAATGATGTGTTTCCTGAGAATTTAACAACAAAAGAAGCTAAGTTGGCATTAGCCAAACGTATTATGAAATCGGCAGACAAACATAATCTTTCTGAACCATCGTCTCGACAGACCCCCACCCAACTGTCGCCACCGCTCGGACTGAAGCTCGATACACGGGGGGTGATTAGCGAGATGAATAAACGGAAGGTGCCACAATCATCGAGGAGGACGACTTTTCGCAAGCCCCATCCCGCGGCAATTGGTGCTACACACTTTGACAGAGTGGTTACCATCAGCAATTTAGGGAAGCCTACAGCCGAATATGTCACCAGACCATTAAATACCAGAGAGGAGGAATCTCTGGGACCATCTAATTTAGTTTTCCCTGAAGATTATAAAGGGACACCTTTAGCTAGTCCCATTGGGTCACCTTTAGTTAGTCGCTCTGGAACACCTTTAGTTAGTCGCTCTGGGTCACCTTTATCTGATAAAGATAATCAAGCTAAAGGTAAACGTAAATCAACTAAACGTAAACCAACAAAACGTAAACCTAGAAAATCTAAACCTAAAAAAAGAACAAAAAGAAGAAGAAATAAACAAACAGGTGGTACATGACCAGGTAGTTTTAATAATTATAATAATACACTAAAACAAGTAGGAGGATGAGGAACAACCTTATAATTAAATATATCCTTCAAAAAATATAATAATACTTATATGAAGATAAATAAATAAATCGCATTATGCGAATTTTTTTATCTGATGAAAAAGTATATATTACTAAATAATATTTGGTTAATAATATTATTTAGAAAAAAATTATTAAAATCCAAAACTAGAAAAATTTGCCAACATAGGTCTAGGAGCATTTGTAGTTGGTTTATCAGATAAAGTATTTGAATTTTCATCAAAATCTAATCTATAATTTTGTATAGAATTAGAATTAGAATTAGAATTAAAATTAGAATCGGAATTAAAATTAATTCTTGAATTATTAACAGTTTTAGAATTTAATATAGAATCTGAATTACGATTTCTATTCGAATTACGATTAGAATTAGGATTTAAATTAGTATTAGTATTAGTATTAGTATTAGTATTAGTATTAGTATTAGTATTAG
>MDSW01049169.1_pt1 | contig 10676 bp, 9 predicted proteins | sample 811171 | NCBI WGS metagenome assembly MDSW01 (sample SAMN05326641, study PRJNA326480) | marine metagenome | isolation source: seawater | place: Atlantic Ocean: North West | collected 2012 | reverse complement strand
TTCTTATTAAACAGAATAAAACAAAAAATATATTTCCTATATTATTAGCTCCAATTATTTTATTTACTATGTTTTTTTGCTATTCATATTTTAACAAAGAAATTGGTCCTATTAAAAATTTTAAAATTAAAATTATACAATTAAATAAAGAAATAAACATATTGAAAAAAAATAAATTGCAAATTGTTGAAGACAAAATTTTGAGAGCAATTAATTCTTCAGATGCTAATTTAATTATCTTTGCTGAAAATAATTACCCTTATTTAATTGAAAAATTAAAATTTCCAAAAATACAAAATATAATAAATGATAATCAGACTGTCATTATTGGTGGTACAAGAACAGATAATGAAACAAAAAGTTATTACAATTCTTTATTTGCGATAAATAAGATTAAAATTAAAAAATTTGATAAAAAAATACTCGTGCCTTTTGGAGAATTTTTACCAATGAGAAACTTTTTTAGTTTTATTGAACAAATTTCTGGACCGCAAGATTTTTCAAATGGTCTTGATAATAGATTAATCAAAATAGGTGAAGAATTAAGTTTTATACCAGTTATATGCTATGAAATAATTTTTTATTGGAAACTGATTAATAAAATTAATTATGACGCTGATATATTAATTAATATCACTAACGATAAGTGGTTTGGTTCTTTACTTGGCCCCTACCAACATCTTTATTTAACAAAACTTAGAGCATCAGAATTTAATAAGCCTATTATTAGAGTTTCTAATAATGGTGTATCTGCTATTATTGATAATAAATCAAATATATTAGCTTATTCAAAATTAAATAATTATGAAGAAATAGAACATAGTTTTACTTATAGAAAAAATAATTCTTTATTTGTTTTCCATAAGTTTTTTTTGTTTTCTTTAATTTTCTTATTTTTGATTACAATCTTTTTTTCAAAAAATAAAACAAATGAATAATTCACAAAATAAACATAAAATTTTTGGAAGAAGAAGAGGAAGAAAAAAAAATAAAGATATATATGCACAATTCAATAATTTAATTGAAAAATATCAATACAAAGAGTCATTAGGCGACTCAAATAAAATTTTAGATATTGGATCAGGTTATGGTGAAGTGTCAATTTATTTGTCTGACATAAAACCAAATCATAAAATAATAGCTTGTGATAAATATTTTGATGGTCATTTGAATTTATTAAAACAGATTAACACCAATAAAATAAATAATATATTTATCTACAATGGTAGTGTTTATGATTTTTTACAAAATTTAAAATTAAATAAATTATTTGAAAGTATTTGGATAATGTTTCCAGACCCTTGGCCAAAAAAAAAGCATTTAAAAAGAAGATTAATCAATAAAAATTTTTTACTATTTATTTCTAATTATTTAAAAAAAGATGGTCGAATATATATCGCATCAGATGTACAAAACTATATTCTACAAATTCTTTCATCTATATTTGATTGTAAACATATATTTCATTGGGAAAACCAATATAATCAATATTATGACTATAAGGACTACTTCATTCCTGAAACCAAATATTTCAAAAAAGCAATTAAATCAGGAAGAAAACCATATTTTATTATATTAAAAAGAATATAAGCTTGAGTTTTTATTACTTTTTCAATATATGACCAATAATTAGGTGGGTTTATCCCACCTTTTTTTTGGAATTTAATATGGCAAAGAAAAAAATTAAAGTAATTAGAGAAGAAATGCTTCAGGTTGCAAATAGCGTTGCACAAGAGAAAAATATTGATGAAGACTCAGTATTTCTTGCAATGGAGCAGGCTTTAGAAAAAGCTGCAAGAGTTAAATATGGCCTAGAGACTGATATAAGAGTTTCAATTAATAGAGAAACAGGTGATATAGGTCTTGAGTCTTACTTAGAGGTTGTTGAAGAACTTGATAACGAAAATCAATCTAGGCAAATTTTACTTAAAGAAGCTAGAGAAATTAATCCCAAAATTAACATTGGAGAACATATTATAAAGCAACTTCCGCCAATTGAATTAGGTAGAGTTGCTGCACAAAATGCTAAAGGTGTTATAATTCAAAAAGTAAGAGAAGCTGATAAAAGCAAACAATATGAGGAGTATAAAGACAAAGTAGGAGAAATTGCAATTGGAATAGTCAAGAGAATAGAATTTGGAAATTTAATAATAGATCTAGGAAAAAGTGAAGCAATTATTAAAAGAGAAGAATTAATTCCAAGAGAAACTTTTAAGAATGGCGATAGAGTTAGGGCTTATATTTATGAAGTAAAAAATGATATTAAAGGTTATCAGGTTTTTCTCTCAAGAACACATCCACAATTTTTATCGAAGTTATTTTTTCAAGAAGTTCCTGAAATATATGAAGGAGTTATACAAGTTAAAAGTGTTGCAAGAGATCCTGGATCACGTGCAAAAATCAGTGTTTATACTGAAGACTCCACTATCGATCCTGTTGGAGCTTGTGTAGGTATGAGAGGATCAAGGGTACAGGCTGTAGTTAATGAACTGCAGGGAGAAAAAATTGATATTGTGACTTGGTCAGAAAATCAGGCTACTTTTCTAGCTAATGCTCTAGCACCTGCAGAAGTAACAAAAATCTTCTTGTTTGAAGAAAAAAGTAGAGTAGAAGTAGTTATCCCAGATGAACAGCTTAGTCTAGCTATTGGAAGAAAAGGGCAAAACGTTAAACTTGCATCAAATCTTACTAACTTAGAAATTGATATTTTAACTGAAGAAGAAGAATCAGAAAGAAGACAACAGGAATTTAAAGAGAAAAGTTTGTTACTCTCAGATCTTCTTGATGTTGAAGATGTTATTGCACAATTATTAGTTACCGATGGATACACATCAGTAGAGTCGATAGCTAGTGAAAGTATCGAAAATATTGAAAAAATTGAAGGTTTTGACTCAGACTTAGCAAAAGAAATACGGGATAGAGCAAAAGCATATATTAGCGAAAAGGATGCTGAAAATTTAAAAATAATAAATGAAAATATTAAAGACGAAAAACTTTTAAATTTAGAAGGTATAAATAACGCAATGTTAGCTTTATTAGCCAATGCAAAAATTCTTACCATTAATGATTTTGCAGAACTAGCTACATATGAACTTATTGATAAAGATGAGGGTATTTTAAGAAATTTAGATCTTGAAGAAGAAGCTGTGAACAAAATGATTATGACGGCAAGAGAAAACTGGTTTGCAAATCAAAAAGAGGAATAAAGTTTGGAAAAGAAAAAAGATAATAAAAAAAAACCGTTAAAATTATCTACCTCTGGTAGATTACAAATTAGAAAGAATTTAGGACCTTCTAGCGAAAAACCAGGTGTCGGGAATAATAAAAAAACTATTCAAATTGTTTTTAAAAATAAAAATAATCAACAAAAAAGTTCATCAACTACTAAATCAAATTTTAGAGGTTCTTCAAGTTTCAGAACTGCACCTTCTCAAGTACCATTAAATTTTAATAATCAAAATAAAAATAAAAATTTTGATAACAAAAATAAGAAAACTGCAGAAAACAAAAAAACTCAGCAAAAAAAATCAACTCTTAAACCAATAGAGGATGATTTTAGTAAAACTGATGCAAAAAAAATTCTTGAACAGGAGGATCAGGAATATGATAGATTTCCTAGCTTGGCAAAAATAAAGAGAGCAAGAGAGAAGGAAAGATCAAAAACAAATATTTCAGATGAAGAAAATAAAATTTCAAGAGAAGTATCAATCCCTGACTTTATAACAGTACAAGATTTAGCCAATAGAATGGCAGAAAAAACTGCTGATGTTGTTAAAACTTTAATGAAAATGGGAGTAATGGCAAATGCTACACAATCCCTAGAATCTGATACAGCACAATTAGTTGCTGAAGAGTTAGGCCATAAAGTAAATTTAGTGAAAGATGATGATATTTTAAAAGATATTGAAGATTATGAAGATCCAACTGATCAATTAACTCCACGACCTCCAGTGGTTACAATAATGGGTCATGTCGATCATGGTAAAACAAGTTTATTAGACGCTTTTCGAAAAACAAATGTTGTATCAAGTGAAGCAGGAGGAATAACTCAACATATAGGAGCATATCAAACCAATAATAATAATAAAAAAATAACTTTTATTGATACGCCAGGTCACGCAGCTTTTTCTAATATGAGGGCTCGTGGATCACAAACAACAGATATAATTGTTTTAGTAGTTGCTGCAGATGATGGTATTAAGCCTCAAACAATTGAATCTATAGCACACGCAAAATCTGCTGGTGTCCCAATAATAGTTGCTATTAATAAAATTGATTTACCTAATGCTGATCCTGATAAAGTTAGAAACGAATTATTGTCACATGAAATTGTAGTTGAAAAACTAAGCGGTGATGTTTTAGATATTGAAGTGTCTGCATTAAAAAATTTAAATTTGGATAAACTAGAAGAAGCTATTCATTTACAATCTGAACTTTTGAATTTGAAAACTAATAAAAATAGAAGTGCTAGAGGTATTATAATTGAATCCAAGCTTGAAAAGGGAAGAGGTTCAGTCGCAACTGTATTAGTTCAAAAGGGTACTTTAAAAGTGAGTGATATCTTTATATCTGGTTGTGAATGGGGGAAAGTTAAAGCATTAATCGATGATAAAGGTAATAGTTTAACAGAAGCAACACCATCTGTTCCTGTTGAAGTATTAGGTTTTGATTCTAATCCTTTATCTGGAGATGATTTTATAGTTGTTGAGTCAGAGAATATTGCTAGAAAAATTTCTGAATATAGATCTAATAAGGCCCAAATACAAAAGAACACAGTAAATAAATCAAATGTTGAAGAAATGTTCAGTCAGATTAATCAAGGACAAGCAACAGAACTACCAGTTGTAATTAAAACAGATGTTCAAGGTTCAGCAGAAGCAATAGAAAACTCAATATTAAGACTGTCTACAGATGAGGTAAAAGTTAATGTTTTATTTAAGGGTGTAGGACCAATTACAGAGAGTGATGTAGCATTAGCTAACTCAAGTAATGGTTTTATTGTTGGTTTTAATGTTAGAGCGCTTCCTCATGCAAGAGACAATGCCAAAAGAGATGGAGTAGATATAAAATATTACTCTATTATTTACGAATTAATTGATGATGTAAAAAATCTACTTTCAGGTCTTCTTAAACCAGACTTATCTGAAAAAATTACTGGAAATGTTGAAATCAGAGAAGTTTTCAATATTTCAAAAGTTGGAAATATTGCAGGTTGTATTGTTAAAGAAGGATATATTTCTAGAAAATCTCAAATAAGATTATTAAGAGATAATACAGTGATTCATTCTGGATTAATTAGTAGTTTAAAAAGATTTAAGGAAGAAGTTACTGAGGTAAAAAATGGATACGAATGTGGGGTAATGCTAGACAATTATTCAGATATAAAAGTCGGTGATGTTTTAGAAACATTTGAAGAAGTGTCTACAAATAGAAAATTATAAACTATTCCATTAATTATGGACTCTCAAAGACAGATTAGATATGGAGAATTAATAAGATCACTTATAAGTGAATGTCTCATAAAAGAAGATTTTTATGATGATGAAATTAATTTAACTTCCATAACAGTTTCTTTTGTAAGAATGTCAAAAGATCTTAAAATAGCAAATATATATTTTATGCCTTTAGGTGGAAAAAATAAAGATAAGATAATTAATAATTTAAACGATAAGAAATTTATTTTTCAGAAATTTATTTCACGTGCCAAATTACAGTCTAAATTTACCCCTAAATTGTTTTTTTTTCTGGATGATACTTTTGATGAAGCTGAAAAAATAGAAAAACTTTTATTGAATAAAAAAGTTTTAAGAGATATTCAAAATGAATAATTTACAGGGTTGGATTAATTTATATAAACCAAAAAATATTTCATCTTTTCAGGTTTTAAAAAAAATAAAAAAAAAATTTCTAATAGATAAAATTGGTCACGCGGGAACATTAGATCCAATGGCGGAGGGCATTTTACCCATAGCTATAGGTAAGGCTACAAAATTAATATCTTATGTAAACTTAAATCTTAAAAAATATGAATTTAAAGTTGAATGGGGAAAGCAAACAACCTCAGACGATAGCACTGGTTCTATAATGTACGAGTCAAATTTAATTCCAAGCGATAAAGAAATTTTATCTAAAATTAACGAATTTACTGGCAGTATTATTCAGAGTCCACCTAAGGTTTCTGCTGTTAAAATAAATGGTCAAAGAGCATATAAACTTCATAGAGATGACAAAATATTTGAAACAAATCCAAAAAATGTATTTGTAAAGTATATTAAAGTTTTAAAGAACACAAAAAAAGATACAACTTTTGAGTTAGAATCTGGCAAGGGTTTTTATGTTAGGAGTTTTGCTCGAGATATATCACATAAACTGGGAACATATGGACATATTTCCTATTTAAATCGTATTAAAGTAGGAAAATTTACAACTGATAAATCGATTTTACTGGACGATTTAATGAAAATAGTTCAAAGGCAATCTTTAATTAATTTTATCCATTCATCAGTTTCTATGCTGGACGACATCTTGGCTTATGAGATTGAAGATAAAAAAGATTTAGATGATCTTTGTAAAGGTAAATCAATTAAAATTGATGTAAAAAAAATCAAAAAGTTTGATTTAACATCACAGGATAAGAATTTAATTTTTTTATCCAAAAGTGGAGACATTGTCTCCATTGGCAAGTTAATAGGTAATTTGTTCAAACCGAGTAAAGTTTTAATATAGGAGCTACGATGTCGATATCAAAAGAAAATAAAAAAAATCTTATTAATGATTTTGCAAAAAATGATAAAGATACTGGGTCGACCAGTATACAAATTGCGGTTATTAGTGAAAGAATTAAAAATCTAACAGAGCATTTTAAAAGTCACAATAAAGATAATCACTCAAAAAGAGGTTTAGTTGCATTAGTTAATAAAAGAAAAAAATTATTAAATTATCTATCTAAAAAAAATAATTCTGAATATTTAGAATTAATTAAAAAGCTAAATATAAGAGGTTAATAAAGAGGAAAAATATAAAATATGTTTAATATAAATAATGTAGAGATTGAATGGGCAGGAAGAAAACTTAAATTAGAAACTGGAAAAATAGCAAGGCAAGCTGATGCCTCAGTAATAGCAACTTATGGAGAAACTACAGTTATGGCAAATGTAGTAGCTGCTAAAGAAGCTAAACCAGATATCGACTTTTTCCCTCTAACTGTAAATTATCAAGAAAAATATTATTCAGTTGGTAAAATCCCTGGCGGTTTTTTTAAAAGAGAAGCCAGACCTACAGAAAAAGAAACATTGGTTTCAAGACTGATTGATAGACCGGTTAGACCATTATTTCATAAAGATTTTAAAAATGAAACACAAGTAACTTGTACAGTTCTATCTCACGATCAAGAAAACGACTCAGATGTAGTGGCAATGATTGCTGCAAGCACAGCGTTAACATTATCAGGATTGCCTTTTTTAGGACCGCTAGGTGCAATAAAAATAGGGTTTATTGATGATGAATATGTAGTTAATCCAACCAAAAATCAACTTGCTAATAGCAAACTTGAATTAGTATTAGCTGGAACAAAAGAAGGTGTGCTAATGATTGAATCCGAAGCTCACGAGCTTTCTGAAAAACAAATGTTAGATGCTGTAGTACTTGGCCAAGATAGTTACAAACCAGTAATTGAAGCAATTATTTCACTTGCAAAAAAAGCTGCAAAAGAACCCTGGGAAGTCAAAGAAAAAGATGAAGAATTAAAAAAACTTCCAATAAACATTAATGATGAATTCGAAAAAGATTTTATAGAAGCATATAAAATTACTGAAAAGAAAAAAAGATCAGATAAATTATCTTCACTAAGAAATCAAATATCTGAAAAATATGAATCTGAAACTCTATCTGCAGTAATAATATCTGATGCTATTAAAAATGTAGAAAAAGATATTGTTAGAGGAGAGTTAATAAATACTGGAAAAAGAATAGATGGTAGAGATACTAAAACTGTTCGACCAATTGTCTGTGAAACTGGAATTCTAGAACGTACACATGGCTCAGCTTTATTTACAAGGGGAGAAACGCAGGCAATTGTAGTATCAACTTTAGGTACTGGACAAGACGAACAAAGAATTGACGCTATTGATGGAGAGTATACTGAAAATTTTATGCTTCATTATAATTTTCCACCATACTCTGTTGGAGAAGTTGGCAGGGTAGGTTCAACTAGTAGAAGAGAAATTGGTCATGGAAAATTAGCATGGAGAGCGATACATCCAATGTTACCTTCAAATGAAAAATTTCCATATACTTATAGAGTTGTGTCAGAAATCACAGAGTCAAATGGATCAAGTTCTATGGCTACTGTTTGTGGTACATCAATGTCATTAATGGATGCAGGAGTGCCGCTAGAAAGACCAGTAGCAGGAATTGCTATGGGTTTAATTAAAGAAGATAATAAATATGTAATTTTATCAGATATCTTAGGTGATGAAGATCATTTAGGAGATATGGATTTTAAAGTTGCTGGAACATCTGAAGGAATTACATCACTTCAAATGGACATTAAGATAACAAGTATTACAGCTGAAATAATGAAAGAAGCTCTAGCCCAAGCTAAAGATGGTCGTTTTCATATTTTAGATGAAATGGCTAAAGCAATCAATAAACCAAATAAATCAATTTCTCAGTATGCTCCTACAATAACAAATCTTCAAATTAATAAAGATAAAATTAGAGAAGTTATTGGAAAGGGCGGTGCAGTTATCAGAGAAATATCAGAAACAACTGGTGCAAAAATCGAAATCAATGATGAAGGCTTAGTAAGTATAGCTGCAGTTGACCAAAAATCTGGAAGTGATGCACTAGAATGGATAAAGGGTATTGTAGAAGAGCCTGAAATTGGAAAAATTTATGAAGGAAAAGTAATAAAAATTATGGAATTTGGTGCTTTTGTAAATTTTATGGGATCTACAGATGGGTTAGTTCATATTAGCCAATTAAAAAAAGAAAGAGTTGAAAAAGTTGAAGATGTTGTAAATGAAGGTGATATTGTTAAAGTAAAAGTCTTAGATATTGACTCAAGAGGTAAAATAAAACTTTCAATGAAAGCAGTTGACTCAGAATAAAAGTATTAAATTACCAAAGTTAATAGGACATAGGGGTGTAAAGGGCCTCTGTCCTGAAAACACAATAGAGTCAGTCAATAGAGCATTTGATATTGGGCTAAAGTATGTTGAAATAGATGTAAAGATCTCAAGGGATGAAGTACCTATTTTATTACATGATGATACACTAGACAGAACTACTGATGGAAATGGATATCCAACAAATTTTTATTATGAAGATCTAAAAAAATTAGATGCTGGTGAATTTTTTTATAAAAAAAAGACAAATAACACAATCCCAAATTTAGTTGAGATAATAAATTTATGCAAAGAAAGACAAAGAAACCTAAATATTGAATTAAAACCTAATGTTGGATATGAAAAAAAAAATGTTTTAAAAGTTTTTGAACTTACAAAAAATATTGAAGATTTTGAAATCTTTTTCTCTTCTTTTGATATTTTTTCTTTTATAAAAATCTCTGAATATTATTCAAACTCGAATAGAAGTTTACTGATTGATACCTTTAAAGATATTAGTATAGATGACCTTTTAAGTATTTCTCAAAAATATCATTCAAATATTTGTGGACTTAATATAGATATAATTACCAATGAAATTATAAGAAAAATAAAAGATAAAAACCTCTTAATCACTGTATTTTCTGAAAAAAATATTTCCTTTGAAAAGGCCAAAGGATGTTTTAATATTGGTGTAGATAGTATATTTACTGATGATCCAAGCGAATTAAAAGATTTCTTTTAGAATTCGCCAGGCATTCCAACAATATTGTAACCACAATCAACATAGTGAACTTCTCCAGTAACAGCTGACGACATATCACTAACAAAATATAAGGAAGATTTTCCTATTTCATCAAGTTTTGCATTTCTTTTTAATGCAGAATGTTTTTCAGTAAATTTATAAACTTCCCTTGCATTATTTATTGCAGCTCCTGCAATTGTTCGCATTGGCCCTGCTGAAATTGCATTAACTCTTATATTTTTATCTCCTAAATCTACACTTAGATATTTTACACTTGTTTCTAACGCAGCTTTAGCAATACCCATTAAATTATAATTTGGTATAACTTTATTTGATCCATAAAAAGTTAGTGTAAGAATACTACCGCCATGATTCATTATAGGTTCAAAAGCTTTTGCTAAACTAGTTAGAGAATAACAAGATACATCTAAACAATTAATAAAATTGTCTTTTGTTGTATTAATATATCTGCCGTTTAATTCTGCTTTATCAGCAAAAGCTACTGCATGAATTAAGAAATCAATATTTCCCCATTCTTTTTTTATGACATCAACAGCATTTTTTATTGAATCATTATTATTAAAATCACATTCAATAAGTATCTTTGAGTTAATTTCTTCAGATAGAGGCTTAACTCTTTTTAATAGTAATTCATTTTGATAACCTATTGCTATTTCAGCATTATTTATGGCAAGTTCTTTACATATACCCCAAGCAATTGAATGATTATTAGCTATTCCAAAAACTATACCTTTTTTATTTTTAAGCATGATACTTTGAAAATACTAGTGTTGCATTAGTTCCACCAAAACCAAAACTATTAG
>MDSW01002933.1_pt1 | contig 10676 bp, 13 predicted proteins | sample 811171 | NCBI WGS metagenome assembly MDSW01 (sample SAMN05326641, study PRJNA326480) | marine metagenome | isolation source: seawater | place: Atlantic Ocean: North West | collected 2012 | reverse complement strand
GCCTATACATAGAGAAGCTCCAAAGTTTACAGACCAGTCAACTGAGACAGAAATTTTAGAAACAGGAATAAAAGTCATTGATCTTTTGGCTCCGTACTCAAAGGGTGGAAAAATAGGTTTATTTGGCGGAGCAGGAGTTGGAAAAACAGTTATCATTATGGAATTAATTAACAACATAGCCAAAGCTCATGGTGGATTTTCAGTATTTGCTGGAGTCGGGGAAAGAACACGAGAAGGTAACGATTTATATCATGAGATGATCGAGTCAGGAGTTATTAAGCCAGATGGAAAAGGATCAAAAGCAGCACTTGTATATGGACAAATGAACGAACCTCCAGGTGCAAGAGCCAGAGTAGGATTAACGGGATTAACAGTTGCCGAATATTTTAGAGATAAAGAAGGACAAGATGTTTTATTTTTTGTAGATAATATTTTTAGATTTACTCAGGCAGGATCAGAAGTTTCGGCATTGTTAGGAAGGATACCGTCTGCTGTGGGATATCAACCAACCTTGGCTACTGATATGGGTAATTTACAGGAGAGAATTACTACCACAGGAAAAGGTTCAATTACTTCAGTGCAAGCAATATATGTTCCAGCTGACGATTTAACAGACCCTGCACCAGCAACTTCATTTTCCCACTTGGATGCCACAACTGTTCTTTCCAGACAAATTGCAGAGCTCGGGATCTACCCAGCAGTAGATCCACTTGACTCAACATCAAGAATCCTAGATCCAAGAATTGTTGGAGAAGAACATTATAGAGTTGCTAGGCAAGTTCAAAAGATTTTGCAAACCTATAAATCCCTTCAAGATATCATTGCTATACTTGGAATGGATGAACTTTCAGAAGAAGATAAACTAACTGTAGCTAGAGCAAGAAAAATACAAAGATTTCTTTCCCAACCATTTTTCGTGGCAGAAGTTTTTACAGGAACTCCTGGAAAACTTGTAAACCTAGACTCAACGATTAAAGGTTTCGATGCTATTTGCAAGGGAGAGTATGATCATTTACCAGAAGCTGCTTTTTATATGGTTGGTACAATAGAGGAAGCGGTTGCTAAGGCAGAGAAGATGGCAAAAGAAGCAGCAGCGTAATATTATGAGTGAAAGCTTCAATATTGAAATTGTTTCTCCAGAGAAAAAAATATTAACCGAAAAAGTAGATTCTGCAAATTTACCTGGATTTGAGGGCGATATGACTATTTTATCTGATCATATACCTATAATAACTTTTTTGAGACCTGGAATTATAACGGTTATTGGCAAAAAAGAGCTTAAATATTTTGTAGGGGAAGGAACAATCGAGTTTTCAAATAACAACCTATCTATACTTTCATCAACAATTATAGAACTATCAGCGCTTTCAAGTGAAAAAATTTCTAAGATGACCGAAGAGTGTAAAACTCAATTAGATAAGGCGGATTTAGATGATAAATTACGTTATATTTTTTCGCATAAATTGGACTGTTTAAATAAAATTAATTTATAAACGGTTTTATTTTAATAATAAGCTCTTCATATAAATTTTTTTTAAAATCGACAATAATTTTTGGTAGGTTTTCAAGATTTTCCCATTTCCATTCCATGAATTCTGGATTTGAGGTTTTAATATTTATCTCATCATCTGTGCCTGTAAATTTCGTTATAAACCACTTTTGTTTTTGCCCTCTAAATTTACCTTTCCAAATTTTACCCAAAAGATAATTAGGAAGTTCGTATTCAGTCCATTCGTCAATTTCTTTTAGAATTTTTATACTTTTAATGCTTGTTTCTTCCAGCAGCTCTCTTCTCATTGCGCTTAAAAGATTTTCACCAGGATTTACGCCACCTTGAGGCATCTGCCACTTATCTTTCTTTGGAAAGTCTATTCTTTTTCCAACAAAAATTTTGCTTTCATGATTAATTACAATGGCACCTACACCAATTCGAAGAGGCAGGTTTTTTTTCATTAAATTTTGAGTAAACGTAAAGCATAATTTAGCTGATTATCTAACTCACTACTTATTTGGAAATCTTCTTTATTTTCCTCAACATAAATATCTGGTTCAATTCCAACTTCAGAAATAGAGGCCCCTGATGGCAAATAATATTTTGAAACCGTCAACCTTATACCGCCTCCATCACTTAAAGGAATAATAGATTGAACAGATCCTTTCCCATAAGTTTTTTCACCTAATATAACAGCTCTTTTGTGATCTTTAAGAGCCCCAGCAACTATTTCAGACGCTGAAGCAGATCCATTATTAATTAAAACTATTAATGGTTTCCCATTAAGTCTGTCACCTTTTCTTGCAAAGAATCTTCTATTTTCCATTTTTCTTCGGCCTTTAGTTGAAACAATTTCACCATCATCTAAAAAGAAATCCGTTACGCTTATTGCTTGCGTGAGCAATCCGCCAGGATTGTTTCTTAAGTCTAAAATATACCCATGGGGTTTTTCTATTTTTTCAAAATCATTTATTGTTTTTACTAATTGATTACTACTATTGCTATTAAAAGACTTTAATCTTAAGTAGCCAATATTATCTTTTAAAATTTTTGCTTCTACAGATTTTACAACAATAATTTCTCTTGTAATTTTTTTAACAAGAGCTTTTTTTTCACCTCTTCTTCTAATTGTTAGTTCTACAGAGGACCCAATTGGACCTCTCATAAGTTTTACTGCTTCCATTAAAGACTTACCTTGTACTTGTGTATTTCCAATTTTTATAATGTAATCTCCAGCCTTAATTCCTACTCTTGCTGCTGGTGTATCATCTATAGGGGATATCACTTTAACTACTCCAGACTCCATTCCTATTTCTATTCCAAGTCCACCAAATTTTCCTTGAGTATCTGATTGCATATTTTTAAAAAGCTCAGGACTCATATAAGCAGAATATGGATCGAGTGACTGAAGAACTCCATTAATTGCTGAGTCTATGACATCAGATTGGTTAATATCATCAACGTATTCTTTTTTAACTTTTTCTAGTACTTCTCCAAATAGATCTATTTTTATATATATATTGTCATTTTCTTTTGCACCAAGATTCCCATTAAGCAAAACAAATATAAAAATAAAATGTATAATTTTAATCATAAATTAATAGTTTTATTTAAAAGTGGTTCAGACCACATCTTTTCTAAATCATAAAACTTTCTTTTTTCTGGATGAAAAATATGTACTATTATGTCCATTGCATCAATTAATTTCCATCCCTCACTTGTGTGTCCTTCTATTTTGAACTTTCCAAAACCTTTTTTTTCAAGGTTTGTTATTAATATTTCAGAAAGTGATTGAATATGTCTAGAAGATGATCCGGAAGCAATTATCATATAGTCAGCTATATAAGATTTGCCTTTTAAATTTATAGATACAATTTGTTCTGCTTTATTTATGTTTAAAGTTTTTTCAATTAGTTTTTTTAATTTAGAAATCTCCATCAACTAAACTATCTTAAATAATTTTTTCTTAATTTAGAAGAAGAAATATTAACAATTTTTGATTTAATTAATAATAAATTTTGGTTACCTAAAGTCTTAAATGCCTTAGATTTTAACGATTTTGCAACAAAACCCTCTCTTGGGAAAACAGTGATTCGGCATTTTTTTGAGAGCTTTTTCCAATCTTTCCACTTGTGGAGACCAACAAGATTGTCAGAACCTATTACAAAAAAAAATTCTGTATTTTTATATTTTTTTTTTAAATAATTTATTAAATTAATAGTTTCTGAAGATTTAATTATTTTGTCATAGGTTTTAACTTTTATTTTTTTGAAAGAACTTGTCATTTGCTTTGAAAGCATAATCCTTTTATTTAAAGATAGCATTGGTTCCTTCTTAAAGGGGTTCTTTTTTGTTATTGCCCAAATTAAATATCTAAGCTTTAATTTTTTTATGGATAATAAAGAAATAGATAAGTGTCCTTTGTGAGGAGGATCAAAAGTGCCACCTAAAATACCAATTTTTTTTGACATATTTTTAATTATGGCCTTATATTTCCTTTACCTTTTAACATGTATTTGTAAGATGTTAATTGTTCTATGCCCACCGGACCACGTGGAGGCATTTTGTTAGTTGAAATTCCTATCTCGCCACCAAAACCAAACTCGCCACCATCTGCAAACTGTGTAGAGGCATTATGTATAGCAATAGCACTATTAACTTGCTTTAAAAAAAATTCAGCTGTTTTTTTATTATTTGTAATAATCGAGTCTGTATGCATTGTTCCGTATTTCAAGATATGATCTACTGCACCTTTTACTCCATCAACGGATTTAACAGATATTTTTGGTTTCAGATACTCTGTTTTCCAATCAGTTTCATTAGCTAATTTTAATTTATTTCCAAACAATTTATTTGTTTTTTTATCAACAACAACTTCACAGCCTGAAAAAATTAATTCTTTGATAATTTGAAATATGTAGGATTTAACACACTTATTATCAATTAACAAAGTTTCAGCAGCACCACATATAGAAGTTCTTCTCATTTTTGCATTTAAAACGATTTTTTTTGCCATATCTAGTTTTGCATCTTTATCAACATAAACATGACAGTTTCCTTCTAAATGACCAATTACATTTACATTTGAAAGACTTTTTACTTTTTTTACAAGATTTTTACCACCTCTTGGAACTATTACGTCAATAAAATCTGACATTTTCGACAACATATGATCAACAATAATTCTATTTTTGTTTTCAATAAACTGAACACAATTCTTATCGATTTTATTTTCTAATAATGATTTACGAAATAAATTTGCCAATATTCTATTTGAATAAAAAGATTCCGAACCTCCTCTTAAAATAGCTACATTGCCAGATTTTAAGCACAAGGAAGAAACATCGCTTGTAACATTTGGTCTACTTTCATAAATGATTCCAATAACGCCAATTGGAACTGTTACTTTTTTAATTATTAGATTATTAGGTCTTTTCCATTTTTTTACAATTTTACCTAATGGATCTTTGAATTTAATTATTTGGTTAATCGACTCCCTTATAGCCTCTATTCTTTTTTTATCCATAATAAGTCTATCAACTAGCTCTTGCCTTTTACATGTTTTTAGATCTTTGACATTTTCTTTTAAAATTTTTTTTGTATTTTTTAAAAGCTCCTTATTATAAGTTTGAAGAACTTTATTTCTTTTTTTTATGTTAACATTGTTAAGACTTTTTAATGCAATTTTTGATTTTAGTCCTACAGCGGTAAGATATTTATTAATCATAACTTCACCATATCATCCCTATGTATAATTTCAGATTTACTCGAATAACCCAAAACACTCTCTATCTGGTCACTTTTTAATCCTTTTATTTTATCAATCTCTATTGAGGAAAATGAAGTTAATCCTTTAGCGATAGATTTACCAGAACCATCTACAATTAAAATATTATCTCCTTTTGAAAATTTTCCATCAACTTTTGTTATACCTGCAGGAAGGAGGCTTTTGCCATTCTCTAGAGCTTTAGAGGCCCCATTGTCTATATATATTTTACCATTAGATCCAATAGAACTTACAATCCATTTTTTTCTTGCATCTAAACTTGAAACTTTTGGTAAAAACCAAGTGCAAATATTTGTTTTTATTAGTTTTAGCAAAGGATTTTTATATTTTCCATTTGCTATGGCCATTAAACATCCAGAGTTCATACAAATTTTTGCTGCTTCTAATTTTGTCAACATTCCTCCTGAACCATATGAGTTTTTCTTATTATTTACGTAAGAGTATATATTTTTATCTATATTTTTAACCTCTTTTACAATTTTGGTTTTAGTAGAAGAATCATATAGTCCGTTAACGTCAGAAAAGTTAATTAAAACATTTGCACTTATTATTTGAGCCACTCTTGCTGCTAGACGATCATTATCACCATACTTTATTTCAGATGTTGCAGTAGTATCATTCTCATTCACAATCGGAATAGCATCTAGCTTAAATAAATTCTCAAAAGTTCTTTTTATATTAATGGCTCTCCTTCTTTGTTCTGTATCATCTGGCGAAATCAAAATTTGTCCAATTTTGATTTTATTCTTTTCAAATATTTTTCTGTAAATATTTGTTAAATGAATTTGTCCTATTGATGCAAGGGCCTGGCTCATTTCAATTTTTAGTTTTTTTTTTTTTATTTTTAAATAACTTTGTCCCAATGCAATAGCACCAGAAGAGACAATTACAAACTTCTTACCTTTTCTTCTAACTTTTTTTATATCTTTTACAAAACTTTTAAGCCATTCTTCCTTTAGTTTACCTTTATTGTCTATTAGATTTGAAGAACCAATTTTTAATACAATAATTTTTGCGTTGTTTATATACATTTTTTATAAATAATATTTTTAATTTTATCCATATTTTTGTTTGTTATAAGAGATATTAATTGAAAGTTTTTATTTATTTTTTTCTTAAAATTTTTTAAATTATTTTCAATATCTTTTTTATTTAGCAAGTCCACTTTATTAAATACTATTATTTCTTTTTTCTTTAATATGCTCTTATCATATTTAGACAATTCACTTCTTACTTTCAAATAGTTTTCTAAAATATCAACTTCAGATATATCGATTAAATGAATCAATGTTCTACATCTTTCTATATGTCTTAAAAATTTATCTCCCAAACCAACTCCTTTATGAGAACCCTCTATTAAACCAGGAATGTCCGCCAGAATAATTTCTTTATCATTTACACTCAACACTCCCAAGTTAGGATTAATCGTTGTAAACGGATAATTTGCGACTTTAGGTTTAGCCCTCGTGCATTTTGAGAGAAAACTTGATTTCCCTGCATTTGGAAGGCCAATGATACCGACGTCAGCGATAACTTTTAATTGTAGCCAAATCCAGAACTCATCTCCTTTATTTCCATTTGTTTTTCTTTTTGGGGCTCTATTTGTAGAACTCTTAAATCTTGTATTTCCCAAACCACCTTTTCCTCCAGATGCAATTACAAACCTATCTCTATTTTTTATGAAATCGTAAATTAAAGTGTTGTTATCTTCCTCATAAATTTGGGTGCCAACAGGTATCTTTAAAATTAAATCTTTTCCACCCGCACCTGTTTTATTTTTTTTACTACCTGGTTTACCATTTTCTGCTTTGAAATGTTGTCTATATCTAAAGTCGATTAATGTGTTTAAATTTCTTTCAGACTCTAAAATTATTGAGCCTCCATCACCCCCATCACCGCCGTCTGGCCCACCAAATTCTACATATTTTTCTCTCCTAAAACTAGATGCACCAGTCCCGCCATTTCCTGCTTTAATATAAATTTTTGCTTGATCTAAAAATTTCATTTTGAAAAGTAATTGTATTTATTACTTAAATTTATTTGGGAACGACAGAAACAAGAGTTCTGTTTGATTTTGATTTTTTAAACTTTACTTTTCCGCTAATTAAAGAAAAAATTGAGTGATCTTTTCCCATACCGACATTGTTACCTGGGTGAATTTTAGTTCCTCTTTGACGTACTATAATATTTCCAGGTTGAACTAATTGTTCTCCGTATCTTTTAACGCCCAGCCTTCGTCCCGCACTATCACGTCCGTTCTTGGTTGTCCCGCCAGCTTTTTTTGTTGCCATAACTTTTACTTACTAGTTTTAGTTGCTATTTTTTTTTCAGCAGTTTTTTTTATAACTTGTTTTTTTATCACTGTTTTTTTATCCGATTTTTGCTCATTTGACAATTTGATTTTATCTGCCTTTATCTCAGAAACAAGTTTACCACCCTTTGATAAAATCTTTGTAATTTGAATTTTAGACAAAGGTTGTCTATGACCATATCTCTTTCTTGAATTTTGTCTTCTTCTTTTTTTAAATACTATTACTTTTTTATCTTTAATATTGTCTAGTAATAATCCTTCAACTACAGCGCCACTAATAGTTGGACTTCCAACTTCTATAGTTTTGTCATCGTTGACAAGCAAAACTTTTTTAAATTCTACTTTTTTACCTTTTGAAATATTTAATTTCTCAACTTTCAGGATATTGCTTGCAGAGACTTTATACTGCTTGCCACCAGTTTCAATAATTGCAAAAGACATAAGTTAACCCTTATTAAATTTAAGGCAATATAACCTGGTGCCTTACCAAGTCAAGTTTAATGATGTTAAAATTGATCTTTTAAGTTCCTCAATTTTGTAAAAACTTCAAGTTTAGAGCTATTATTCATTTTAAGATAATGTTTAATTTTTTCATCATCACATCTTAAAAAGATATTATTTTTTAGTTCATCAGATAGAACCACAGGAATAGTTGGATTGTTTTTTTTCAATTTATTTTCAATTTCTTTAATTTTATTTATAAGTTCATTATTCTCTTTATCAATACTTATACAAAATTTTCCATTGCTATATGTATATTCGTGACCGCAATAAACCATGGTATTTTTTGGTAAACTTTTAATTTTTTCTAATGACTCAAACATCTGCTCATGTGTGCCTTCGAAAACTCTTCCACATCCAAGTGAGAACAGTGTATCGCCTGTAAAGACTACTTTGGCTTTCTCAGAAAAGAATAAAATATGATCAATAGTGTGACCTGGTATATGTAAAATTTTAAAAATTGTTTCACCTAACGCAAATGTCTCACCATTTTTTTTTTTTATATCTGCCCCCGGAATTAGGCTTTCACTATAGGCTGAACAAACAACTTTTGAATCATATTTTTTTTTTAAATCTAAATTTCCACCTACATGATCAGCATGGTGATGAGTATTCAATATAAAATCTAATTTTTTATATTTTCGACTAATTTCAATATCAACAGGTTTGAATTCTGAAGGGTCAATAACACCCACTAAATTAGTCTTCTTATCCCTTATCAAATAAGAATAATTATCCGAGAGACATTTAATAACAGATATTTCAAGCATTTTATCCCAACCAAAATATTCCAACTTTAGAAAAAAGATTTTTAATTTCAAGATTATTTTTTTTAATTTCTGATGTTTTGTTCTCATTAAGCCCTACAATTTTATTAATTTTAATATTCTTATCTAAACAGAAACTAAATAGATCTTTTATGGTACACATATGAAGATTAGGAGTATTGTACCAACTATTCGGAAGTGTTTTTGTTACCGGCATTTTTCCAAACAATAACAAACTAGTTCTTACCTTCCAATATCCAAAATTAGGTATTGAAACAATCGCAGATTTTCCAACCCTTAATAAATCATTTAAAACTTGTTCGGGATTATAAAAAGCTTGTAGAGTCTGACTTAAAATAACAAAATCAAAAGATTTATCAGGAAATTGATGAAGTTCGGTTTCCGCATCACCTTCTATAACTGAAAGTCCTTTGCTAATGCATTTTTTTACGTGCTCTTCTTTAATCTCTAAACCTCTTGCCTTTATATTCTTCTCTTTTATTAATAAATTCATTAAAGATCCATCTCCGCACCCTACATCTAATACGCTTACATTTTTTGGCAGAAGATCAGCGATTGCTTTAAATTCTTTTTTCATTTTTAAATTTTATGTACATAGAGTCTATAAAACCTTTAACTGTTTTTAAAAACTCTGGTTCATTCACCAAGAAAGAGTCGTGTCCTTTATCAGTTTTAATTTCAGCAAAAGAAACATCAGCTCCAGCTGCATTTAAAGCAATTACTGTATCTTTATTTTCTCTTGTTGTGTAAAGCCAATCAGAAGAAAAGGAAATAACCAAGAATTTAGTTTGTTGATTTTTAAAAGCCTCTACAAGTCCTCCCTTAAACTGTCTTGATAAGTCAAAGTAATCCATAGCTCTAGTAATATATAAAATAGAATTTGCGTCGAATCTCTCCACGAATGCGTAACCCTGGTGTCTCAAATAACTTTCTACTTGAAAATCTGCATCAAAGCTGAATTCATAATCAGCTTTTTCTTGAAGTTTTCTTCCAAATTTTTCCTGCATTCCCTTTTCCGATAAGTAACTAATATGCCCAACCATTCGTGCAACAGCTAAGCCATTTTTAGGTTGAACATTTTTTTTTAAATATTTACCTTTGTCCCAAATAGGATCAGCCATTACCGCCTGTCTTGCTAATTCGTTCAGAGCAATATTTTGTGCGCTATGGCTCGTACTGCAGGCAATAGGAATTGCAGAAAACGCTCTATTTGGAAAAGATGCGCAGAATTGTAATGCTTGCATTCCACCCATAGAGCCTCCTGTAGCACAAAGAAGTTTTTTTATTCCCAAATGGTCTAGAAGTGTTTCTTGTGCTTTAACAATGTCTCGAATTGTTATAACAGGAAAACTTAGTCCATAAGGCTCATTAGTTTTTTTATCTATTTCTTTTGGACCCCAAGACCCCATGCACCCACCTATAACATTTGCACAAATAACAAAATATTTATCTGTATCTATGGCTTTACCTGATCCAACTGCTGTTGACCACCAGCCCTCTTTTTTTGTGACTGGATTTATACCACTTACAAATTGATCTCCGGTTAGAGCATGAAAAACTAAAATAGCGTTATCTTTGTTTTTATTTAGCTCACCATATGTTTCGTAAGCCAAAGGAAAATTATTTACAGTTTGCTTACAGTCAAGCAATAGGGTTTTAGAAACGTTTAATTTTTTAATATTATCTAATTTTTCATTCATATAAAAAAAAACCCAGCTAGACTGGGCAAAAAAATCCCTGTTTAGCTGCATTTACTTAGCGCTCGCAATTTTGGTTAAATCAGCGCTAGGCGAATAT
>MDSW01212764.1_pt1 | contig 10677 bp, 10 predicted proteins | sample 811171 | NCBI WGS metagenome assembly MDSW01 (sample SAMN05326641, study PRJNA326480) | marine metagenome | isolation source: seawater | place: Atlantic Ocean: North West | collected 2012 | reverse complement strand
GTCCAAACATTTATTGAAGGGCATAATTCTTTTTGACCACACTGAAGAAAATTATTTACTGATTTTATAACATCAGAACCACTTCTAAGAAAATCTCCAACCTTAAATAGATTATTCATTATTGGATCCAATGCACTAAAAAGTGGTTCAATTGCAGATTCAATTTTATCGACAATGTTATTAATAAATCCACCAAGAGCTTGTTCTAAGGTACATACTCCGAAGTTTACAGTTTCAAGTATTGTAGATTCAAGTATATCTTGAATCGTATCCTTTAATCCATCAACAACTTTTGAAACCACACAACTAAAATTATCCTGCAAATCTTTAACTGGTTTTAAAAATGCCTCTTGGGCATCCAATCCTGCCGCTTCTGCCAGTTCACTTGCTCCCGGAGTATCACCTAGTGCTTTTAAAGTATCTGAAAAAACATCATTAAACAAATTTTGCATTCCTTCAACTAAAATAGGAACAATTTTTTCATATAGGTTTGATAGCATATTGCTAACGAATCCTCTCGCCAGTGCTAATATTTTTTTTGTTGCTCCTTCAATATCCGAGAAAAAATTACTACTTTCATCTATAACATTTAATAAATTATCTATAACTCCTAGCAAATTAGATGCAAAATTATCCTCACATGTATTTGCCAGAGAAATATCTTCTCCTATGAGAGAATGTTCTTGAGATGATTCTTCTCCTGTTCTACTATTTTTTTCTTTAACTTGTTTACTACTAAGTCCAAGTGCTGTTTTTTGACCATCCGCACCTTGACCTACATTTTCACCAGAAGATAATACAGTAGTTGCCTTTTTAGGTATTTCTTTTGTATATCCAGAAAATGGAGTAAATGGTGACCCATCATCAGAATATGTAATTTGATTGGTTCTTCCAAAAGTTCCCATAATCATGGGAATCTGTGCATCATCACCATCTAGGAAAAATCCTATAACAACATCGCCAGGTCTAACTTTTGATGATGATGAAAAATTAGCACCACCACTACCTGCAGTAACAGGTAATAATGTTCCAGCCCATGGAAGATCATCATCACTCAATATATTTTCATCATAAGGATGATACCCCATGATTCTTACTTTATATCTTATTCCCCAACCCTTTCCAGATGCTTGTTCGCTCCAGGAATCTATTTTAGGTATTTGTCCAACCCACCAACGGAATCCGTCTCTTCCTATAAAATTACTCTTAAGTAGTGATTGTTCTATCATTTTTTGTGTATTCCGAAATTATCTCTTACTAATTTCATTGATGTATAAGAACTGGTAGGCTCAAAATGATGACACAATTCCTTTATCATATATAGACCACTAACCTCATAATCAAGTGCATCTTCATCACTTGATAATTTAGGAATCTTACAATCTAAAATATCACCAGCTCGAAGATCAGTATTACATGAAACAGTCATACTAATTGTTTGGGTCATCAACATATTATATCTCATAATAGATTGTGACTGATGCTTTAAGGCATCTGCATTCACTTCAGTAGAAGTTTCTTTATCAAGAGTACCAACATTAACTATTCCAGAAAGTATTCTTGTAGGAACTTCTCCCAAAGAAGTACTAGATCCATCTTCAATAGTAGGTAAACTAATATTACCATTTGTACCCAGATTTACTATTTTATCACGATCAAATTTAAATAATCCTTTTCTTGGATCGGTAAACTCAAATGTTGCTGGATTAAAATACATTCTTTGAGATGAATATGTACCCAATCTAAGTTTTTCAATTAAATTCTGATTCTTATTTGTATTGAAAGAAATAATTTTAAAATCTGTATTAGTTTCTACTTGACTTGTTGGAACTTGACTATAAGTATATGTTGCCTTTGGTTCAGTCTCAATTAATTTATCAATTGATCTAAAATTAAATCCATCTTGTGTCTGATAGAAAAAGAATCCTGCAGTTGCATCCTTTGATGATGTATTAGGAATTGCTTTTGATGCTAACCATACTAATGTTGTAAAAGGTTTTTTTAAATTCCCTATAAATGCATATCTAGCATTAGCAGTTTCTTCTACTTCATTTATCTTATTAGATTTTAGAACATTTTCTAAAATCGATGTAACAGATGAACTAATAGTCTTATCATATTTCTTAACTACTCTTGCCGTCTCATTAGTAATTGCTTCTCTTGATACTAGATTAAGTGTAAAACTTTCTCTACTAGAATCTACAATAACATTAGTAATACTAGACACAAATAGGTATTTGTCTGAAGTACTACCAAAATCTAATCCTTCTTTCTCTTCACCATTTTTACCAGTTCCTCTATCAACAATATACATTCTCAATCTTTCTCCTCCCCTTAAAGGAAGACCATTGTAAATAGATTGAAATTTTCTATCATCCTCTTTACCAGGAATACTATCGCCAGTGTTAATTACAGTTACTTTTGCGGTAACAGTTGGGGAAAAAAGGTCTTCATAATAATCAACTGAGACCACACCTGCACTCAAGTCTACAGTCTTTTGTTGATCATTGGATTCTAATATAATTCTTTTAAAATTTGATGATTCTGCTGATGACATTTATGTATATGCTAAGTCTAGTAATAAATGGTTTTTCATAACACTATTTAACGATGTACCAATAACTATTGGAATCATACTTTCTGATTGTGATGGTGCTGGTGATGATGAAGGTTGATTAAAAACTAACATTATATTATTACCACTTCCACCAGATCCTCTTAAATTTGATGCATTTCTAGGTAAAGTTTCCATTTTACCAGTACCTAATCCTGCACCACCAAATCCTGCCTGCAATAATACTTGTCGAACTTTTGCAGATCCATTAAATTCTGTTTGTCCTATAGCACCACTTCCACCCCATTGATGTCCGGGGATATCAATTGCTCGATCTGCACCGTGCCATCCAGGATCACCTTTTCTAAATTCACTACCAATCACTATTCCTTCTGCTCGTAGTGCTCTTTTAGCTCTTTCTTTTTCTTGAACCGAAGAAAATGCAATGTGATCATGATAATTCTTAATTGTGCCATGACCTGCATAATCATAATTTGAATGATTTCTATCTCCAGTAATATATTCTACGACATTATTACCATATCCAGATCTACGGGAGTTTGAACCACCTCTTTGATTAGCAACCTTTGCAACTATTGCTCTTTCTGCTCGTGTGGCTTTATCACTAGGACCAACCCAAGGAGAAATACCTCTTTCTCTCATAAGTTGCAATGCCATTCTATCCTGAACATCTTTATTAAACTTCATATCATCAGTAATTCCTGCTCTGGCAGCAACTCCAGGAAGAGTATTACCGATAAATTGATATCTACCTGTAGCGTGCAACTTTCCAGCTTTTATCCACTGAGAATTAGACATAGAACCATCATCATATTGAAGTGCCTTAATTTCACCAACTGTCATATCAGTCAATGACTTTCCACCATGCTGAGACATATTTTTAATATCTCCAGAAAATCCCACAACACCTCTACCACCGGCAATTCCAATTTGATTGACAGCATCATATCCAGCAGCACCAGATTCATATTTTGCCAATACTGCTAGTGCTGCTCTTTCATCAGCAGTTAAATCTTTACTAAAATCTGCAGGATTAATATTAGCAGTAGATCCTCCTCCACCTCCAAGTTTCTCATTCACATCTTCCATATCACCACCTACAGCAGTCTTTGCATCTTCAAATGCTTTACCAATTCCACCTATTGAATCTTTAAGTTCTTTTATAGCTTGATTTATTTTTCCTTCCTCATCTTTAAAATTACCTTTCAACCATTCACTACCAGTCGTTTTAACTACATTAAACAATCCATCTACTGTTTTAGATAAATTGCTACCAAAAGATTTGATACTTTTAACAAATAATCTTGCCCTATCAATAAAATCTTGTACTTGTTTTATTATCGATGGTAAATTATTAACTAACCATCCAACCAAAACCAAACCAATAAGGTCCATCCCTTTTTCAAATATACTTGATCCGGCAACAGCACCAATGCTTTTCTTTGTTAATCTTCCACCCTTTTTGATCACTTCAAGAGCAGATTCTTTTTCCAATCTTCTTTTTCTTTCTTTCGTTCTTCTTTCTATAATCTTATTTCTTTCAAAAACCTGCTTTGTTACTCTAGTTCTTCTTAATGTTGCCTTTTTAAGAGCACTAGCTCCTCCTATAGATTTTCCAACAATATTTCCTGCTGTTGATGCTGTTTTTAGTGCTAATCCTATTACCATTTTACTCTACCACATTATAGATGACTTGAGAATATAATGTATAAAAATTTCCAGGATTGGATGATCTAATAGAAGGTGCTTTTGCTATCGGTTCATTATTTGGAAGCGGTACAGATTGTCCACCACCACCATTCATTTCAATAATTTTTGGTACTGAATTGGGATTTTCAAGTGATGGTATTTGAGGAGTACTAGGATTTACTCTCATACCACTACCACCCTTTTGGGTTTCGGCTTTTTTAACAATACCCATCATTCTACCTATTTCACTAAAATCTGGAAGATTTGCCTCTTTTAATTTAGTCACCATTTTATCCAATCCAAGAGCTTTGGCAAAATTATCTTCACCGCCTCTTATGGAATCATGAAAAGCTCCTCCTTCCATTTCTGCTATATCTCGGGCAAACATATATCCATCAAGCATCATTGAAATGGGAGGACCAAACTGACCACCAGGAATAAGACCCGCTAAATCCAATACTCCGGATAGTGCTTCAATACCACCACCAATTGGATCCTTATTAGCAAGTCTATCATATGCAAATGCAAGATTAACTAATCCACCAAGAATTGGTATTGCCTTACCACCAAGTTTTTTGATTAAAGATTCAGAACCTTGCCCTCCAGATTTTTTTAAAATTGATTTTACTGCTTCTGCTCCCGGAATTTTTGTCAGTAAGTTTTTAGCCTTATTACCCATACCTTGAGCAAAATCCGATATATTATTAAGAAATGGTTTGACTTTTTCAGCCAATTGGTTCATGATAAATTGTTTTCCTTTTTCCCCAAGAGTAGAAAAATGCTTAAATCCACCTTTTATCTTATCAAATATTCCTTTTGCAAAAGATTTAGCATGTTTGGATAAGAATTGTGCTCCAGAAACCGTTTTTTGTCTAAAATAAGCACCGGTCTTCTTAGTATTATCCCATATAGTACTAAGAAGACCTTTCTTTCCCCCCTTTCCTTGAGTTACTTGAGATGCTCCACCACCTCTACCAAGGTTAGAACCACCAGATCCAGTGGTTACTGCAGGTCTTCTACCATCAGGTGTTCTTCTCGGTTTTCCATCAGGACCTAAATCTGGATTTTTTGGTTTTCTAAATAATCTTCCAAAAGTTTGCTTCCAGGCAAACTTAGCAATACGTTTCGCAGTACTTGTTAGAAGTTTCCATGCTACAAGAATACCAGCACTAATACCACCAATTACTAATCCAATTGTTCCTAGAGTATTAATAACTCTTTCTTTAATTCTTCCTAACTCTTCAATATTACCTTGCATTGATGCTTCAAGAGCATCAAATCCTTGATTGCCTAACCAACCACCAACAATTAATCCAAAAAGACTCAATAAAGTATCAAAAATACCTAGTCCTTTTTCACCTATTTTCTTAGCTGGTGATACTAAAACATTCGCTATTTTTTTTATACCACTTTCAAGACCTTTTTCTTCTCTAGCACCAGCAGATCTTTGAGTGTCTCTTTTTAATATTCTTTCTCGTTCTCTCTGTTGTTTCTGTAATTGTACAGTATCATTTTTTATAGTCTTTACAAGTATTGCATACTGTTGTTCTAAAGATATAACTCTTTTCTCTAATGCAGCACCAACTATATTAGTTTTTCCAAAAACTTTAGATCCACTTATTTTAGTTGTTTTAAATAAAGTTTTTCTTTCTTTAGCAGACAAATAATCTCCAGTCATGGGATTTATACCCGACTGAAGGATCATAGCAGATATATTGTTCTTTTTGCTAATTGCCACTTTGTTGTTGTGCTTTTAGATTTTCTTCTTCAATATACTCTTGTAAAAGAATTAAGTAAATATCTTTTTCCCACGGAATCATATTTTCTAACTCTGTTAAAGAATATTTATGATGTTGCATTAAGGCAAAGTTAATTTTATAGTATGACGCAAGATCAATATGCGCCATTCCTAGACGAAAAAACTGGACAATCCCTCCATTAGTACTTCACTTTCAACATTAGTATTTGGATTTTTAACTTTAACCTTATGAGAAAGTTTTGGCATGGTTTCAAAGAATGTTTCAATTTCTTTGAATTGTTTGGAACTTAACTGCTCAACAAATTCATTTAATTCCTTTTTAGAACAATCTTTTGCATTCCAAGTTTCTTCCTCATTAAAAATTTGATCTACACATGATGCAATCAATTCAAAAGATTCTGATATACCAACACCATCTTCAATACTAAAATTAGTCTTAACAAATTCATCAAGAGATGGATATCTCATTGTCATGACTAAATTATCATCCAATTTAATTTCTCTAGAATGTTTTGGATCTTCAGTTACTTTAATTTCATCAAGATTAATTGAAACTTTTACCTGTGTTTCATCATCATCAGGACATGTAAGCATAACTTCAACAGACTCTCCAACAGACTTTCCTCTGATATTAAGAAAAAGATACTCAATATCAAATGTGGATAACTGATCTACCTTTACACCTCTAGAAAGAATACAATTACCAATAACAGTTTTAATTGCATTAGTAATTTGTCTTTGATCTTCAGATTCCATTGCAATAATAAGAATCTTTTCTTCTTTTACAAGAAATGGTCTATATCTTATCTTTTTCTTAATAGATGGCAATTCCAATTCATAAATTGGTGTAGTAATTTTTGGTAATGGCATACTAATTGATACAATTCAATTTTAATTATTTAGAGGGTTAAAATCCACCTTCAGCAAATCCTACAGAAATACCAGTTCCAGTATTTGCCTGTGTTGGTGGTTCCGGAGTTCGATTAACTGTTGGTCTTACTTGTGTTGTAGTATCCGTATCTACATGTAATGATCTAGGTACTACTGGTTGTATAATTCTATTTTGTTCTTCTGCTTGAGTTGAAGATTCTCCATTATTTTGATTAGTCTTCTTATTAGAATTATCTCCTCTTTTCTCATTCAAACTCTTTGCCTTACCGGCAATATACCTTTCATAATTAAAAGTTGCAGAAATTTTTAGTACATTAGAAGAATCATAAGAAACTGGTACTGATGATAGATTGATAGGAAACATTCTTCTGAATGTATATTCAATCTCTTGTTTATATGTTCTATCAAACTTTACAATTTTTGTTTCATCACACTTATATTCATTAGGAAATCTCATTCTATAAAAGTAACCTGCATTATTTTGACTAACATCAGATCCACCAGAAGCAAATTCCATCCAGTGCTCAAAAAACTTCATCATTTTATAATCATCATCAACATAAAATTCTAGTTGAAGATCGGTATATATTCTCGTATGCACCATCTTCTCAGATATACCCATTCTATTTCCAGTAATATCTGCAGTTCCTAGAAGACTACCTGGAAGTGATGCAGAAGAACATAAAATACCTGCTTCTCTAGTGATAAAGTTTTTATCAACACCCCTTTCAGACAGATAACCATATAAATTTTTATGTAAACCACCAAACATCACTTCATAATGAGATGTCTGTGCAACTCTTGATACTAATGGTTTAAATTCTGATATCTTTTTTGGACTAGGCACTCTAAATACCTTATATAAACTTTTATTATTAAGTATTTAGATGTCATATAAGGGAAAATATAGTCCATCATTTCCCAGTAAGTATAGAGGAAATCCCACAAATATCATATACAGATCTTTATGGGAAAGAAAATTCATGATTTACTGTGATAAAAATGAAAATATTCTAGAATGGGGTAGTGAAGAAATTGCCCTTCCTTATCTTTCACCACTAGATAATAAAATTCATCGTTACTTTCCAGACTTTTATATTAAAGTCAAAGAAACTAATGGGAAAGTAAAAAAAATGTTGATTGAGGTAAAACCAAAAAAACAATGTACTGAACCAAAAGCGCAGAAAAAAATTACGAAAGGTTATATCTACGAAGTAAAAGAGTATGCAAGAAATCAGGCAAAGTGGAAAGCTGCTAAAGAATTTTGTAAAGATCGCCAATGGGAATTTAAAGTCATTACAGAAAACGAATTAGGTATCAAATAGTGCCAAGAAAAACTCTCAAAGAAAGAAGATCTAATAGACCAACAGAAGATAATTCTAATAGAGTTAGAAATATTCTTCAAAGATTAGTTGGTAACGAGAGTCCTGATGATTTGATGTTAGAAATTATGGATACTTTAACAGTTAGTGGATTTATTCCAAATCCAGGAAACATATACACTTTCATGTACAGTGCAAAAACAACTCAAATAACTTATGATCAACATCCATTAGTTTTAGTCAGTGATGTATTCCAATGGGGATTTCGTGGAAGAAACTTTCATTGGGGTTATGATGATAGTGCAACCAGAAATTATAATTGGGATGAAGTTGTAGGGCAACTCTACGAAGTGTCTGCAGGAGAATTATCTGACATGAGAGAAATACCTTTTGCCAAATTTCTTTCTAAATAATTAGAAAAAGATAAATGGCGGAAAACTTACGATATCCTAATGAGCAAATAGATACGTCTACGGATTATCTATCAATTAAAGTATTAAAATATGAGCCGGGGGGGTTTAATCTAAAAGGATTCAGAGCTAGTGTTGAAAAAAATCAAAATGCACTATTAGATGAAGTACCCAATGCCGAATCTGCAACTAGAAAAGCAAAACAAGTATTAGCAAATATTATTCTACCTATTCCTTCTGGAGTAACTGATAGTAATGGAGTTTCATGGAGTGAGGATAGTATTAATGCTCTTGCGGCTTTTGGGGCACAAAAATTTACAGAGGTTATAACAAGTGGAAATCTTAGTCAGGGATTACGTGATATTTTGGATTCAGTATCGACAACAGCACAAGAAGGTGGTACAGCAGGAATAGAACAAGCCAGGGATTCAGCTAATGCATACCTCGCATCAAAAGCAGTAAATTTATTTGGTGCAAATACATCTCCAGCAGGAATACTTGCAAGATCAAGTGGTAAAGTACTCAATCCAAATAAAGAATTATTATTCAATGGAGTGAAATTACGTCAATTTAATTTTACATATAATCTTTCCCCAAGAGATGAAAATGAAGCAATTCAAGTTAAAAAAATTATAAGGTGTTTTAAACAAAATATGGCTGCTCAAAAGGGGAAAGATGGATTTAGAAATCTATTTTTAAATAGTCCAAATGTATTTGAATTGCAATATAAAACAGGCGGAGAACCTCATAAATTTCTAAACAAATTTAAACTATGTGCTCTTGCAAATGTAGTGGTAAATTACACTGGTTCTGGAACTTATATGACATATAATGATGATGATAAAACACCAGTGCATATGACCATGCAATTATCATTTCAGGAATTAGTTCCTATCCTTGATGTTGATTATGAAACAGAAGAAGGAAAAATAGGAGTAGGTTACTAAAATGGGTTATTTCAGAGAATTACCAGACCTTGAATATCAATCATTTCTCTCGGATAGAAGTTCTTCACAAGAATATTTGAAAGTAAAAAATCTATTTCGTAGATGTAGATTAAGAGAGGACCTTGAAAATATTTTTCTATTTTTTAACAAATATGAAATTGTTGACGGAGCAAGACCAGATAATGTTGCTCAAGAATTATATGGAGATCCTGAATTAGATTGGGTTGTTTTAATGGTTGCAGGTATTGTTAATGTAAGAGATCAATGGCCTTTATCAAATAATGACATCTACAAACACGCTCTTAACCTTTATGGGGAAACATTAAATAATCCCCCTCGTTTTTATGAAACAAGAGAGATTAAAGATTCTAATGGTAAATTAATTATACCAGAAGGAAAAGTTGTTGATGAAGATTTTTCTATTCGTTACTATGATAGTAATGGATATCAAGAAAAAAGCGGAACACTTGCAAGAAAAGGTATAAGTAACTTTGAATATGAATTAAGAAAGAACGAAAAGAAACGAACTATCTATACATTAAAACCAAATTACTTGCAAGCATTCCTAAATGATATGAAACAAGAGATGACTTACTCTAAATCATCTCAATACGTGAATGAAAAATTAATACGTACCGAGAATACTAGAGTTACTTCACCTTAATCACTCTTCAGCAAGTCGTGCGAAGTAGGACATTGCATCATCGTCATCAGTAGAAGAAGATGATGGAGTCAGACTTTCAAGCTCTTCCTTGACTGATTGAGGAACAGAAGGAGCACAACTTTCTGCCTCAAAAGATGACTCTTCTTCAAGAGTTTCTTGATCTTGGAACTTAGGGCTCTTATTACCAAGCACATAGTCCATACGCTTCTTCAGATCATCATATGTCTTGAACTGGTCAGGAGCAACAAAGTCTTGGAGAGAATATTCTTTCTTCCAAATTCCTTCCATTGCATCATCATCTTCAAGCAGAGCATCCTGACGTGCAAATTCAGAAGAATCATAGTTACGATAACCAGCAACGTTTTTTGCCTTCAGTTTGAAGTTAGCACCTTGCCAGAAGTCGAACGGATCGATTGCTTC
>MDSW01154487.1_pt1 | contig 10677 bp, 9 predicted proteins | sample 811171 | NCBI WGS metagenome assembly MDSW01 (sample SAMN05326641, study PRJNA326480) | marine metagenome | isolation source: seawater | place: Atlantic Ocean: North West | collected 2012 | reverse complement strand
GCTAAGTTGTCAATACCAACTCCACCACCAGCTACTGGCGAACCAAATAACATAGCAGCAGGGTGATCTCCTGACCAATAGTGTGTCCATGCAAAACCACAATCGATAAGACCTTTATCAACTGCATCTAGAGTTTCTTTAACTCCAACAACAGCACCTGCAGGTAAAATTTCAAACTTTAATGATCCACCTGTTAATTCTGTTACTGTGTCAGTAAAGTCCTTTAACATCTTAACTTCATCAGCTTTAGTGTTAAGAACCGTCTGACATTTTAGTGTTTTTGCAGCATTTGCACTTGACGTAAGACCAAGTACCAAAATAGTTGCAAATAACATTGAAATGATTTTTTTCATTATTTTTCCTCTTGTTAGTTAAATTTAACGAAAGCATACAATCAGAAAAATAAAGCTGACACAAGTGACAATTGTGTATTATGAGTGTAAATAACATTTAAAAAAGTTTTATTAAAAATACTATTCAACTAATAATGGAAAATTTTGATTTTATTATAATTGGTGCAGGATCTGCAGGATGTGTTTTAGCAAATAGACTTTCTGCAAACCCAAAAAATAAAGTTTTACTATTAGAGGCTGGAGGAAAAGATACCTATCCTTGGATACATATTCCAGTAGGTTATTTCAAAACAATGCATAATCCTAAAGTTGACTGGTGTTTTAAAACTGAGCCAGATGAAACTATGAATAATAGATCTATAAGATATCCAAGAGGAAAAACATTAGGAGGAAGTTCTTCAATCAATGGCCTTTTATGGATTAGAGGGCAAAAGGAAGATTATGATATATGGAGACAGTTAGGTAATACTGGTTGGAGTTGGAATGATGTTTTGCCATATTTTTTAAAATCAGAAAATAATGAATTAGGAAAAAATGAATTTCATAACAATAATGGTCCGATTACTGTTGCTAATAAAAAGATAAACTTAAAAATACTTGAAGAGTTTCAAAATGCTGCAGAAGAATATGGAATTCCAAAAACGAAAGATTTTAATACTGGAGATAATTTTGGAGTTGGATATTTTCAATTTACTACAAGCTTTAATAAAGGATTAAAATTAAGATGTAGTGCAGCTAAAGGATATTTGAATCCCGTTAAAAAAAGAACTAATTTAAAAATTGTTGTAAATGCACATGTTAAAAAAATAAATTTCGAAGGGAAAAAAGCAAAAGGAGTAAGTTATTATATTGGTGATAAATTAAATATAGCGTGTGCAAATAAAGAGATAATTTTATCTGCAGGATCAATTGGCTCACCTCATATTCTTCAAGTTTCTGGAGTCGGTGAGAGTAATAAACTTAAAAATTTAGGAATTGAGGTTGTTCATGAGTTGAAAGGAGTTGGGCAAAATCTACAAGATCATTTAATGTTCAGGCCAGTCTATAAAGTTAAAAATTTGAAATCATTGAATAGAAAAGTTGAAAGTTTATTTGGAAGGTTTTTAATGGGTTTAGAATACGTGATTAATCAAAGTGGACCTGTAACAATGGGTGCAAGCCAAGTATGTGGATTCGTTAAGAGTGATTCATCAAGAGCAACTCCAAACTTACAATTTCATGTTTCTCCTGTAAGCACAGACATTTTAGGTGTTACACCAATGCATGATTTTGAAGGGATTACTCCTACTGTAGCAAACATAAGACCTACTAGTAGAGGAGAAATAAATATTGTTAGTAATGACAGTAGAGTTTATCCAAAAATAAAAATGAATTATCTTTCAACAGATGAAGATAGAAAAGTTGCTGCACAAGGCTTGAAAATTATTAGAAAAATTATGTTAGAAACTGAAACATTCAAAAAATATAAACCCGAAGAATATAGACCTGGTATTCATATAACTGATAATGAAGAATTAGTTAAAGCTGGCTCAGATTTTACCCAAACAATTTTTCATCCTGTAGGTACTTGTAAGATGGGTAATGACAATCTTTCAGTTGTAGATGATTCTTTAAAAGTAAGAGAAATAGAAAACTTAAGAGTAATTGATGCATCTATAATGCCTAATATTACTTCAGGCAATACTAATGCTCCTACTATTATGATTGCTGAAAAGGGTTCTGATATGATATTGAACGGATAATGTTATCCGAACAAATTGTAATATTTTTCCAAATAGTTTTAATAGATTTAGTTTTAGCAGGAGATAATGCAATTATTATAGGAATGGTTGCTTCTCAATTTCCTGTAGAACAAAGAAAAAAAATTATTTTTTGGGGTATTAGCGGAGCTATTATTCTAAGAATAATACTTACTTTATTAACTGCTTATTTATTACAAATTCAAGGATTAAGATTAATTGGTGGATTAGCATTACTTTATATTGTCTACAAGCTTTATGTTGATGTAATCAAGACACAAATAGGTCAAAACAGTAAAATAAAGGTAAATAATTCAAGTTTCTTTAAGGCAATAATTACTGTTTTAATTGCCGATTTTACGATGAGCCTAGATAATGTTTTAGGCGTAGCTGGTGCAGCAAAAGATCATTATTTCTTATTAATATTTGGTCTACTTTTATCAATAGCTATTATGGCATTGGGAGCTACTTTAATTTCTAATTGGATAAAAAAATATAAATGGATTGCATGGTTAGGATTAATAGCAATACTAGTTGTTGCTATTGAATTGATTTATACTGATATAAAACTGTTTATTTAAATTATGTATCTTAAAAAATATAACCTTAAAAACAAAACTGCAGTAGTTACGGGTGCAGGAAAAGGACTTGGAAGAGCTTGTGCAATTGCACTAGCAGAAGCTGGCGCTAACCTTGTTATTATAAGCAGAACAAAAAATGATCTAGATAAAGTTTCCAGAATAATTAGAAAGCTAAAATCTAAATGTAAATCGTACGTATGTGATATTACAAACTATAATGAGATTAAAGAAATCATAAACAAACAAGCTAAAATTGATATTTTAGTTAATAATGCTGGAAATAATATTCCAGAACATTTTACAAAAGTTAAAACTAAAAATATGGAATACCTCGTTGAAATAAATACGATAGCAACTTTTAACCTTGCCCAATTATGTGCTGTTAAAATGATAAAATCAAAAAATAGAAAAAAATTTGGTGGATCAATAGTAAATATGTCTTCACAAATGGGACATGTGGGTGGTCCTATTAGAAGTGTTTATAATATGAATAAGTGGGGTTTAGAAGGATTAACTAAAGGAATGTCTCTAGACTTAGCAAAATACAATATTAGGGTAAACACCGTTTGTCCAACTTTTGTTGTTACCCCTATGACAAAAAAATTCTTAAAAAATAAAAAATTCAAAAAAGAAACTCTTAATAATATTCCGCTTGGAAGATTTGCAGAATTATCTGAAATATCTTCAGCTGTGGTTTTTCTTGCCTCTGATGCGGCATCAATGATTACAGGAACTTCATTATTGGTTGATGGTGGATGGACAGCAAAATAATATTTAGATTATTTTTACTAATAATCTTTTTTAACTCAACTGAATTAAGTGCAATTGAGTTTAAAGGTAAATTCCTTCAAGGTCATTATATTATTGGAATAACTGATCCTTCTGCAAAAATTATAATTAATAAAAAGAATGTTAAAGTTTCAAATGATGGATATTTTGTTTTTGGTATTGATAGAGATAGAAAATTTGATTTAACAATAACAAAAATTATTAATGGAAAAAAAGAAAAAATAACTAAAAAAGTTTTAAAAAGGAAATATAATATTCAAAGAATAGATGGTTTGGAAGAAAGTAAGGTAACACCTCCTGAATCTGTTTATCAGAGAATTAAAGAAGAAAATAATAAGATTGGTGAAGCAAGAGCTATAAATTCCGATCTACTATTTTTTAAAGATCAGTTTATTATGCCAGTTAAAGGAATAATCAGTGGCGTTTATGGAAGTCAAAGAATATTAAATGGTAAACCAAAATGGCCTCATTATGGTATTGATATAGCTGCAAAAAAAGGAACTATGATAAAATCATCTGGCACTGGTATTGTCACGATGGCAGAAGATGATTTATATTATACCGGTGGGACAATAATCATGGATCACGGTCATGGTATATCAACAATATATTCTCATCTCGAAACAGTTTTGGTTTCAATCGGTGATATAGTTAATCAAGGAGATATAATTGGGACAGTTGGATCTACTGGTAGATCTACAGGACCTCACTTAGATTTCAGAATTAATTGGTTTCAAACTAGACTCGATCCAATGTCTGTATTAAAATAATAAAAATTTACTTAAAATGTTGTTAATGTATTCAAAAAATTTAAACAATAACAACTATTCGAAGTAAATGGCTTCAAAAAAATTAAAAATCTTCAATCTATTAATACTTTTAATTTCTACTCTATTATCTTTATATTTATGTGAAGGCTATCTAACATTTTTGAATAATCGAGATAGCTTGGAAAATAAAATTAAAATTTATAAAAAACAAACTGGTAAAGATTATGATATTAGATCTATCTTAAGCGTTTATGATGATGAAAGAAAAAAAAACAATGATGTGGCTATAAGATATTTGCCAAGAGTATTATTAAATGATAAATTAAATATTCAAGAAATTAATCTATTTCCTTTATCAGGAATCTCTAACGTAAAAACTATTAATTGTAATGCTGAAGGTTTTTTTTCATCATATATAAGTGATCGATATGGATTTAATAATCCAGATGATGTGTGGAATGAAAAAGAAATAGATTTTGTTATAATTGGAGATTCATTTGTACATGGAAGTTGTGTAAATAGACCAAATGATATTCCGTCTGTTGTAAGAAATTTAACAAAAAAAAACGTAATAAATTTAGGATTTAGAGGAAACGGTCCTTTAATTGAATATGCTACGTTAAGAGAATATTCAAATAAAAAAATAAAAAATCTAATATGGGTATATTACGAAAACGATATTTATGATCTTAAAAAGGAATTAAATAATAATTTACTTAAAAAATACATTAATGATGATAACTTTTCTCAAAATTTATTATTAAAACAAAATAAAATAAATTCAATTAATAAAAGATTAATTGAACATCTTTACAAAACAGCACAAGTAGTAATCAAACAAGAGAAAAAGAATATGGAAACAAAAAATAAGATACTTAAATTTATTAGATTAAATAGTTTAAAAAAATTTTTGTCATCATATGTAAAAAATGAAAATGAAGATAATTTTCCCTATGATGAATTAAAAAAAATAATTGAAAAAGTTAATCAAAATGCAATAAATATTAAAAGTAACTTTTTCTTTGTATTTATGCCATCGATAGAAAACTACACTACAAAAAAAAATAACTATCAATATGATAGGGTAATATCGATAATTCAAAATTTAAATATAAATTTTATAGATTTAAATGTATATTTTAAAAATTATGAAAACCCTGAAAAATTTTACACTTTAGGCTTAGGACCTCACTTAAATGCAGATGGATATAGAGAAGCTTCGAAATTTATTGTAGAGTCAATAAACAAAAAATGAAAACTCTTATTGAAAAAACTTCAGATAAACTAATAAGGGCATTTCTTAAAAACAAAATTATTGCACCGATCCCATCTAAATTTACAAAGAAACTAAATGAAGCTCAAAAATTAAGAAAATTATGTGAAAGTAAAATTAAAGAACCAGTAATCGGTTTTAAAGCTGCAGGAACAGGTATTCCTTTAATAAAAAAATTTAAAGAAAAAGAACCTTTTTATGCGTCAGTTTATAAAAGAAATCTTTTAAAAAGTGGAAAGAGAGTAAAAATAAATAAATCAACTTTAGGAATTGAGCTTGAGGTTTGTTATCTAATTAAAAAATCTTTTTTTAAATCAAAAGGTTTTATTTCAAAGAAAAATTTATCTAAATATATTTCTTATATGGCTACATGTATCGAAATTGTAGGTTATAGACAAAGAAAAAAAGGAATTACATCTTTTGCCGATTTGTGTAGTGATTTTGGAGCAAATGTTAAATTTTTGCTAGGTCAAAAGAAAAAATTTAAAAGAATAAATATAAAAAATTTAAGAACTAATATTTCAAACAAAAAAATTAATCAAAGTGTTAATGGAAATACAAATACTGTTTACATAAACCCATTAAATTCTTTAAGATTTGTTTTAAATAAGCTCAAAAAAGATAAAATAAGTTTAAATAAAAACTTTTGGGTTTTTACAGGTTCCTCTGTTGGTGTAGTTCCAATAAAAAGCAAAGGACTCTATATTGGTAGAATAGAAAAATTAGGAAGTGTAAAAGCTTTTATTACTTAATAATTACTACTATATTTTTCTAAAAAAATATCAGCTACGAATTTATTACCATATTCGTTCCAGTGACCATCACATGAATGAAAATAAACATGTTTTTCATTAAAATCTATAAAATCCATTAAATCTATTAAAGTAGAATTATTTTTTTTAGCTATTTTATTTATTTCTTTATACCAGTAGAGATTTTTATAATTAATCTTATTTTTTTGAAAGTTATTAATATCGTAAATAGTGGGTATTATAAAAATATATGATTTTACATTTTTATAATTGATTAAATTTTCTAAAAAATTAAAAGTATAAGTAATATTTTCTTTATTATTATAAAAATATGATAAATTTTTAAAATTATTATTAGAATTTAAATCTAAAAGATGTGCGGCTGATCTTATAAAATTATAAGAATAAGTGAATCTCGCCAAAATATCTAAAACATTAAATTTATAAAAAAATAATTTATATTTTATAGTATCTAAATTAAATATCGAAAAAGATACATTTTTTTTATCATTTTGAGGATTTTCTAATTCTTGTGTTTCTTTTGAATAATCATTATGAGGTAGAAAAAAATAAATAAGTTCATCAAAATTTAGTTTCGATCCAAGATTAATATAACTAGAAGTTTGTTGTTCAGTATTAGTGCCTGAAACTCCAAAATTTAAAACTTTTTTGTTAATTTTATTTTCAATAATTTTTGCAAAAGTTTTTTCTGTATCGACACCAAAACCTTCTGCAAAACTGTCTCCAATTAACATAATTGATTTTTCTGAGTCGTTTATAAAATAATCATTATTGTCTCTAGCACCAACATTATTAAATATATATTCAACATCAAAACATCTTGAAACATGGGTTGTCTTATAATTTTTTTTATGTGAAGGATTTCCTTTGTCATCTTTTACTAACCAATCATTAACAGATGTTTTTTCAAAAGAATATTTTGGTGTATCATTGAATAAGAATAATTCTAATTTAGTAAATATGACTGAAGTAATTTCGAAAAAAATAATAAAAATTAAAAAAAAGAATAATGTTTTTTTCATAAAAATAAATGAATATTCAAATATTAATAGATTTATAAATATATTCTATCATATCTCTGATCTAGCTTTTGATCTTTCATATATCAATCTTATTTTAACACCCAAATTTAAAAGAGGTTGAGGTGGCAACCTGGTCGGTTTATTTTTTAATTCTATAGTTTCGATTTCCTTTGAGTGTCCATTACTTGCTTTGATAGCTATTTGTTCACCAAATAAAGTGCCTACTCCGATACCTGAACCGTTATAACACCCAGCTACAAAAATATTGTTATCTATTTTCTCAAAAATTTGAGAACTATTTCTCGATCTTGAAACAATTCCTGACCAAGATGATTGAATAATATCATCAGGTAATTGAGGAAATCTTTTTTTAAGTCCTATTTTATGTTTAATGGATCTTTTATGTAAATCTAGTTGAGACATTTTAAAAGGGTTATAAACTTCAGCTGTATTTCTTATTAAAATTCTTCTATCTTTTGTCATTCTAATTGTTGCACCCATTGATCTTACCGGTAAGATACCCCATTCTTTTGGTTCTCCTATAAATTCATATTCTTCATCAGTTAAAGGTCTTGTCATGCTAGCAGTTAAAGTTAAGGGAAAATTGTAATTTTTTTTAATCCCTATAGATTTTAAAAATCCATTTGTAGCAAATATAATTTTTGAAGTATTTATTTTACCATTATTAAAATAACAACTAATTAAGTTTTTATCTTTTTGCCATTTTATCATCGAAGAATTTTCAAATAATTGAACATTATCAGGTAATGTATCAATCATAGCTCTGACTAGTTTTGCAGGATGTAATAAAATTCCTCCTTTGGTGTGTAAAGCGACATCATAAAAACTTGTACCTAATTTTTTTGTGAGTTCTTTCTTAAATAATAGATTATGCTCAAATCCTAATTTTGATAAAGTTTTTGAAAACTGTTTTAAAATTTTAATATCTTCTGTTTTTGATGAAGCAAAATATTTTCCACATTCATTCCAATCACAATCAACTTGATATTCTTTTATAAATTTTTTTACTACTTTAATGCCTAATTGATAAATATCTGTTTTTTTTTTATAATTTTCTAATTCTTTATTTAACATAAAACCATCATTAAGTGTTGTATCGACTAAATAACCTGAATTTCTAGAACTAGCACCTTCACCTGCTAATTGCGCATCAACTAAAATAATTTTTTGATTAGGATTTAATTCACTTAATTTTCTTGCAGCTGATAAGCCTGTATAACCAGCTCCAATAATTAGCCATTCACAATTTTCAGTTGATGAAAGTATTTTAATATTAGTTCTAGGTCTTAAATCATTAATCCAACTACATCCATTATCATTTATTACTTTCATGATAATAAATCTAATCTAATTCAAATTCTTTTGTATAGTCTTTTTTTAGATTTGGATCTTGTTTGGTTTTATCTAAAATACAATTACCAATAACAAGAAAATCTAATTCTGTTCCCATAAAACAATTGAATGCATCTGTAGGAGTATTAACTATTGGTTCTCCTCTGACATTAAAAGAAGTATTAACAATAACAGGACAATTAGTTTTCTCTTTAAATTTAGAAATTAAATCATAATAACGTTTATTAGTATATTGATTCACTGTCTGGATCCTAGCTGAATAATCAACATGTGTTACTGCTGGAATTTCAGATCTTTTGATATTAAGCTTATCAATTCCAAATAATTTTTTTTGATCATCAGTCATCTCGATTTTTTTATTTGAATTAATATTAGCAACCAATAACATATAAGGACTATCTACATTTATATCAAACCAATTCGTTAAATCTTCTCTAAGTACCGAAGGTGCAAATGGTCTAAAACTTTCTCTATACTTCACTTTTAAATTAAGATTTTTTTGCATCTTATCAGATCTTGGGTCTCCTAAGATAGACCTGCCACCTAATGCCCTTGGGCCAAATTCCATTCTACCTTGAAACCAGCCTATTGCTTTTTCATTAGACAAAAATTCTGAAGTTTTGTTAATTAGGCTTTCATAATTTAAAGTTTCAAATTTAGCTCCAATTAATTCTAATTCTTTTTCAATTTCTTCTTGAGTAAATTCTGTTCCTAGATAAGAACCTTTCATATCATCGTTTGGATTTACTATTCTTCTATTACCCTGTTCTATATACCAAAGGGCTAGTGCTGCCCCTAGTGAACCTCCAGCATCTCCTGCAGCAGGTTGAATCCAAATATTATCAAAAATTTTTTCTTGTAATATTTTACCATTAGCAACACAATTTAATGCAACACCCCCAGCTAAACATAAATTTTTAATGTTATATTCTTTACGAACAGCTTTCGCTAATTTGATCATTATTTCTTCTGTAACTTTTTGAATTGATGCTGCTATATCCATATGAAATTGAGTAATTTTTTCATTTTTTGGATTTCTAGGTTTTTGACCAAATAGATTATTAAATTTACTATTTGTCATAGTAAGTCCAGTAGCATAATTAAAATATTTTTGATCTAACCTAAAAGTTCCGTCTTCTTTAATATCAATTAATTGTCTTACCTTGTCTTCGTAAATAGGATTTCCATAAGGAGCCAAACCCATTAATTTATATTCTCCACTGTTTACTTTAAACCCTGAATAATATGTAAATGCTGAATAAAGCAAACCAAGAGAATGTGGAAAATGAATTTCTTTTTTGATTTCTAGATTATTATCTTTTCCTACAGCAACTGTAGTTGTGGCCCATTCTCCTACACCGTCAGCAGTCAATACCACTGCTTCAGCAAAAGGGGATGGGAAATAAGCACTAGCAGCATGACTTAAATGATGGTCTGAAAAAAAAATGTTTTCATCAGAATTATAGTCTTTGTCATGAGTTTTGAGCTTATTGAATAAAAGATTTTTTTGAAAAAGCTTTTCCTTAATCCATATAGGCATCGCTTTAGCAAAAGAAACAAAACCTCTAGGTGCAAAAGCTACATAAGTTTCTAATAGTCTTTCAAATTTTAAAAAAGGCTTTTCAAAAAAAACTATTTGGTCAATCTCGTTTAATTTTAAATTTGAATAATTTAGAACAAATTCAATTGCATTATATGGATATCTAGGATCATGTTTTTTTCTAGTAAATCTTTCCTCTTGTGCAGCAGCAACAATTTTTCCATCCTTTAAAATACATGCTGCACTATCATGATAAAATGCAGATATACCTAATATAGAGGTCACTTTAAAATATGGTATATATAAATGGAGCCACAGCTGAACCTTGGCTTAAAATTATTAATCCACCAAATAAAATTAAGACCATAATAATAGGCAAAAGCCAATATTTTTTTCTTACTTTTAAAAATTCCCAAAATTCTTTTAAAAAACTCATACTAAAATTGATTTTTCATTTTACTTT
>MDSW01092321.1_pt1 | contig 10677 bp, 8 predicted proteins | sample 811171 | NCBI WGS metagenome assembly MDSW01 (sample SAMN05326641, study PRJNA326480) | marine metagenome | isolation source: seawater | place: Atlantic Ocean: North West | collected 2012 | reverse complement strand
GGTTCAAGGAAGTGATATTTCTTTAAATAAAAATATAGAAAGATTAAAAAAAAATAGAATTAAAGTTTTTATTGGACATAAAATTTCTAATCTAAACAAAACTACAATTTTAGTAAAATCTTCTGCAATAAAAAAAAATAATTCAGAAATTTTATATGGTAAAAGAAAAAAAATTCCAATTTATTCAAGAGGCGATATGTTAGGACATGTTGTATCGTTAATGAAAAATATAGTAGTCGCAGGATCACATGGGAAAACAACTACTACTTCACTAATTTCTAATATTTTTTCCACTGCAAAAATTGATCCAACTGTTATCAATGGTGGCGTTTTAAATTCATTTGGAAATTCAGCAAAACTTGGAAAAAGCAATTGGTGTATATTAGAATCTGATGAGTCTGATGGTAGCTTTCTTAAAATACCACCCACATATTCCATTGTTACTAATATTGATAAAGAACATTTAGATTTTTATAAATCTATGAATAATCTTAAATCAAAATTCGTTAAATTTATTGAAAAAACACCTTCATTTGGAAAATCATTTATATGTTTAGATAATAAATATAATAGAGAAATTTTGAGAAATGTTAAAAATATAAATTATAATACATATGGATTTCATAAAAATTCAAATTTTCAAATAATCAATGTAATTAAAAAAAAAGAACTATCCTTGTTTGATTTAAAAATTAAAACCCCCGAGTCCAAGCCAAGATTTATAAGAAAAATTATTGTTCCAACTATTGGTATGCATAATATTAGAAATGCAACAGCAGCAATAGCTGTTGCAACTTCAGTTGGTATAACAAATGATATTATTAAAAAAAGTTTAACTAATTTTAAGGGAGTTCAAAGAAGATTTACTAAAATTTTTAATTATAGAAATATTCCTTTTTTTGATGATTATGCACATCACCCAACTGAAATTAATGAAGTTTTAAATGGAGTTAGAGATGTTTATAAAGATAGTGAAATTTTATGTATTTTTCAACCACATAGAATTTCAAGATTAAAAAATCTAACTAAAGAATTTTCTGAGTGTTTTAAGAAAGCAGACACAGTAGTTCTTTGCCCAATTTATAAAGCTGGAGAAAATATTAAATTGGGATTTAGTTATTTAAATTTTGCAAAAAAATTAGCAATTAATTCTGATGTTAAACTAATAGTTATTCAAAATGAAAAAGATCTTGTTAATTTTACAAAGCAGAATATTTATGGAGATAAAATAGTAATAGGAATGGGAGCAGGATCAATTTCTAACTGGATAAGAAATTTACCATATAAATTAAAATGAATATTGAGGATCTAAAAATTAATCAAAAAAACTTTAAGGGAAAAATCTATTTTGATTATAATTTAAGTAAATTGAACTGGTTTAATATCGGAGGAAATACTAAAATTTTTTTTAAACCTGATAATCTTGAAGATTTAATTCTTTTTTTAAATATTTACAATCAAAGAGGAAAAATTTTTGTAATAGGTGCTGGTTCGAATATATTATTTAAAGATCAAAGTTATAACGGCGCTGTAATAAAATTAACTAAAAAATTTTCGAATATTTCTTTACAAAATGAAAATATCATAGTGGCAGGAAGTGGTGTAATGGACAAAGCAATTTCTGAATTTGCGATGAATAATAATATAGGTGGCCTAGAGTTTTTGTCTTGTATTCCAGGTACAATTGGAGGAGGTATTAGGATGAACACGGGGTGCTTTGGTAGAGAGATAAAAGATATTTTAATTTCTGTGCAAGTATTAGACAAATCTGGAAAAGTCAGAACAATTCCATCTAATGAAATAAAATTTGAATATAGAAAATGTAATTTACCAAATGATTTTATTTTTTTAAGTGCTTCTTTCAAAGGAGAATACAAAGAAAAAACAAAAATTAAACAAGAAATATCATATTTAAAAAATAAAAAAGAAAAGTCACAACCTTCAAAAATAAAAACTGGAGGTAGTACCTTTAAAAATCCCATTGGTGCAAGCCAGGTCAAAGTATGGGAATTGATAAAAAAATCAGTTCCAGAAAATTTATCATTTGGTGATGCAACTATTTCATCAAAACATTCTAATTTTTTAGTAAATAAGGGTAACGCTACATATAAAGATATGAAGAAACTAATCGATTTTATAATCGAAAAAGTAAAAGCTAAAACTGGGATTAAAATAGATTTAGAAATTATTATCGTTGAATAAATGAAAAAAAAACTATTAATTTTAGCTGGGGGATTTTCTCGTGAAAGAGAAATAAGTTTAAAAACAGCTAGGGCAGTTTTTCAAGAAATTAAAAATAATTACATTACTAAAATATCAGAGCCAGATGGAAATCTTGTTAAAACTTTAAGAAAATTTAAACCAGATTTTGTTTTTAATGCTTTACATGGAAGATATGGAGAGGATGGATATATTCAAAGTATTTTAGAATCTGAAAAAATTAAATATACACACTCTGGAGTTTTATCTTCCTCTATTGCAATTGATAAAGAAATATCAAAAAAAATATTTATTAAAAATAAAATATTAACACCAAAATTCCAAAAGTTTAAATTTAGCAGAGATAAAATTGATAAAAAATTTATTAACAAATTAAAATCAAATATAGGATTTCCATTAGTTATTAAACCATTTAATGAAGGATCAAGTGTCGAGGTATATATTTGCAATTCTAAAAATTTAAAAAAAAATATAAATAAGCTTTGCCACTACAAAGAAATTATGATTGAAAAATATATTGGTGGTAGAGAAATACAGGTGGCGATATTAGGAAAAAGAAAACTTGGCGCAATCGAATTAAAACCAAAAAGAAAGTTTTATGATTATCAAGCAAAGTATAACTCTAAGTCTAAAACAAAACATTTGATACCAGTTAATATTAAAAAAAGCTTATTAAGAAAGGTATTATCAATTGCATTAAAGGCTCATAATTCTATTGGATGCAAAGGTGTTACAAGATCAGATTTTAAATTTTACAAAAATAAATTTTACTTACTAGAATTAAATACTCAACCAGGCATGACAAATCTTTCATTGGTACCAGAAATTGCAAGATATTATAATATTTCCTTCAAAAATTTGATAAAGTGGATCATAAATGATTCATCAATCAACAGGTAAAAAAAATAATTTAATATTATTGATAATTACCTTTCTTTTTTTAAACACAATAAATTTTAAATATGAAAGTTTAATCTTCAGTAATATAAAAGAAATTAAAGTTATAGGTTTAGAAAACCATTTAAATAGTTCAATTCAAAATAAATTAAATTATTTAAAAGATAATCATATCTTCTCAATAAATAAAAAAAAATTAACTCAAAGTTTAAATCAGTTTAATTATATTGAAAATTTTAAAGTTTATAAACTTTACCCAAATAATATTTTATTAAGTATCAAGCAAACGACATTTTTAGGCTCAACACTAAAAAATAACAAAAAATATTTAGTTGGTTCTAATGCAAAATTAATTGATTATGATCTGTTTCCACAATATATGGATTTACCATTGATATATGGTAATTTTAAACCAGAGGATTTTATATTACTTAAAAAACAAATAAAAAATTCACCAATTGATTTTTATAATATTAAAAACTTCTTTTTTTTTTCCAAGTCAAAGGTGGGATATTCAAAATAAAAAAAATATTATAATAAAACTACCCAATCAAAATATAGATGATGCATTAATTACGGCCAAAAAAATAATAAATAATAATAACTTTAAAAGTAATACAATTGACTTAAGAATTAAAAACCAAATAATATTATCAAATGAATAAATATAATTTTCAAACTTTTATAGATTTTGGAGCTTCGAAGATTAGAATGGGTGTATTTGATTATGATTTACCAAAAAATAATTTATATAATCAAATAGATTGCATTTCAAACTTTGATTTAGAAAACTTAAACTTAGATACCTCGAAGAATTTAATTAATAAAATAATTCAAAAATCTGAAAAGGAACTAAATTTTCATATTAAAAATATAAATTTAATGATTGATGCACCAGATGTCCAATCCTTTGACTTTTCAATAAAAAAAAACCTTGATGCAAAAAGTTCTTTTTTTAATGATATAAAATTTTTATTACAAGATGCTAGACAGTTAGCATATAAAAATAATCATAAAAAAACTATAATTCATACAATTATTGAAAAAATAATTATCGATGATAAAATTTATTTAGAATTACCAAATATTAATATCGATTATAGATCAATAGCTTTAGAGTTAAAATTCATTTATATTTCAGAGATATTTTATAATAAAATAATCAATCATTTTAAATCAATTCATATTGAAGTTGATAATATACTTTGTTCTAGTTACGTAAAGTCTTTAAATTATAATCAATTTTTTAAAAATTATAGTAAAAAAACTTTCTTAGATGTAGGTTACAAAAAAAGCTGTGTTACTATTTTTGATAAAGAAAAATTAATTTTATTTAAAACTATACCTTTGGGTGGAAATCATATAACCCAAGATATTTCAAAAGTATTAGATATAGACTATATGGAAGCAGAACAAATTAAAAAATCTTTAAATAAAAAAGAAGCAATATTTTCTGATAACTCAAAAGAAGAATTTTTTTCTAATAAAGTTCTAAGTTCATCTATTAAAAATAATATCTCATTAGATCTTTTAAAAAAAGTCATTTATGCGAGAATAGATGAAATATTTAATTTAAGTTTACGAAATATAAAATTTGATGAAATATTTAAAAAAGATGAAAAATCTATTCTTGTTTTAACTGGAGAGGGATCAAAAATCCTGGATAAAAATTCTATTTATTTGGAAAATTACAATAATTTTTTTAAAGAAATTAATTTTTTTGAGGAAAATACTGAAACTATCTGTATGTCAGGTATTAATTTCAATAAAAAAAATAACAACTTTGAAGTTAAAATAGTTCCTAAAAAGATGAAAAAATCAGGTTTTTTTGAGAAGTTATTTCATATATTCAACTGAATTCGTATTTTATCGTAATATTTGTTGTTTTCTAATCTTAGTTTAGTTTTTGTATAAAAATACCATGTCAATTTTAAAGCAAAAAACAATCAAACATCCAATTAAATTTTGTGGAGTAGGTCTTCACACAGGAAAAAAAGTTGAAATGACAATCAAACCAGCATCTCCAAACACTGGTATTATATTTAAAAGAATTGATTTGAATAAAGATAATATAATTATTCCAAATGTATATAATGTTACAAGTGCAAATTTATGTACAACTATTTCAAACGAATCTGGAGCAAAGGTATCAACTATAGAACATTTAATGTCTGCTATGTATGTTCTGGGATTAGATAATGCTGTTGTAGAGTTAAATTCAGAAGAAGTTCCAATAATGGATGGATCAGCAAAAAATTTTGTAGAAAAAATAATTAGCGTTGGCTTCACAGTTAGCGATATACCTTTAAAATTTATTAAAGTGGAAAAAACTGTCTCAGTAAAAAAAGAAAATAAATTTATTACAATTGAAAAATCAAATATTAGTTTAGATATAGAATTTGAAATTAAATATAATAATCCATTAATTGGAACTCAAACTAATAAAGTTAGTGTATATCAGGATAACTTAGAAAAAATTTTAAGTTCAAGAACTTTTTGTTTATTTGAAGACATAGAGAAATTAAAAAAAGCTGGTCTTGCCCAAGGAGGTAGTTTAGATAATGCTATTGTTGTTAAAGGTGACAAAGTTTTAAATGAAGACGGTCTAAGAAATAATTTAGAATTTGTTAATCATAAAATTCTTGATTGCATAGGAGATATATATTTATCTGGATATAAATTAATTGGATCAATCAAGTGTTCACAAGGTGGTCATAGTTTAACCAATACCCTTTTAAGAGAAGTTTTCAAAGATAAAAGTAATTTTTCAATTTTTGAACTAAAAGAAAAAACTTTACCACATAGTTTTATTAATAAATCCACGCTAAAATCTATAGCATAAAGATTACAATTTATTTTAAATTCTGTTAAGAATTTAAAATGAAAATATTTCTTAAATTATTATTTATTTTACTTTTTTTGACCACTATTTCTTGTAGTAAAAAAATTGAAATAGAGGAAATTACAGAAGTAAGTGTCGATCTACAAATGATTGAGGCATACCAGGAGGGTATTAGGCAATTAAATGAAGGTCAATCATTGATAGCAGTAAAAAAATTTAATGAGGCAGAGTTATTATTTCCTCAATCTAAATGGGCACCTCGAGCAGCATTAATGTCCGCATACGCTTATTATGATTTTTCATTCTATAATGATGCTATCAGTGAATTAAATAGATTTCTTAAAACTTACCCAAACAGTAAGCGTAAAGATTATGCACATTATTTAAGAGCAATGTCATTTTATAATCAAATTGTTGATGAAAAAAAAGACTTGGGACCAATTTTAGAAGCAAAGCAAAATTTTCAATTTATTATTTCAGAATATCCAGGAAGTGAATATGCAATGGACGCATCTTTTAAACTTGAATTAATAGAGGAAATCTTGGCAGCAAAAGAAATGCATGTTGGTCGTTTTTATTTAAAAAAAGAGAAATGGATACCAGCGATTAATAGATTTAAAAAAGTTATAAATGATTATGAGAGGACTATATATGCTGAAGAGGCATTGCATAGGTTAGTAGAAGTACATTATAGAATCGGCCTAGTAGAGGAGTCTAAAAAGTATGCTATTTTATTAGGTTATAATTATCAATCTGGGGAGTGGTACCGAAATTCCTATAAAGTCTTTAACAAAAATTATCAAAAATTAACTAAGAAAAAAAAGGATAAAAACAATCAGTCTATTGTAAAAAGAATTACATCAATACTCAAAAAAGATGATGAATAACGATGATATAAAAAAAAAATATAACGCAAAGATTAAAGAAATAAAATTACATAACAAGTTATATTTTGACAAAAATAATCCAAAAATTTCAGATGCCGCATATGATCTACTGAAAAATGAAATTATTAAACTAGAAAATAAATATCCATTTTTAGAAAATAAATATTCGCCTACAAATATAGTTGGATTTAAACCATCAAAAAATTTTTCAAAATTTTCTCATAGAGTAAAAATGTTGTCATTATCAAATGTATTTTCAAAAGAAGATTTAACTAATTTTGAAAAAAAAATATTTAATTATTTAAATTTAGATAAAAAAAAAAAAATTGAATATAGCGTCGAACCAAAAATAGACGGTATATCTGCGTCACTAACTTATAAAAATGGTGTTTTAATCTCAGGAGTTTCAAGAGGCGATGGTGAAGAAGGTGAACTAATTACTGAAAATCTTAAAACTATAAAAGATATACCACATGTTATATCATCAAAAGATTTTCCTGATGATATAGATATTAGGGGTGAAGTATTTATTTTAAATAGTGATTTTGAAAAAATTAAAGGTAATTTTGCAAATCCAAGAAATGCAGCATCTGGATCATTGAGGCAAAAAAACCCTGATGAGACAAAAAAAATTCCTCTCAAATTTATTGCTTACAGTTTTGGCTTTTTTAATAAAAATACATTTTTAAAACAATCCGATTTTATACGATCTCTTAAAAATTGGGGTTTTAAAATTAGCAAATATAATAAAATAATTTCTGGGACTGATAATTTATTTAGAAATCATCTAGATTTTGAAAATAAAAGATTTGAAATAGATTATGACATTGATGGGTTAGTTTATAAAGTAAATGATTTTAAGTTACAGAAAAGATTAGGTTTTATAACAAACGCCCCGCGATGGGCAACAGCTCATAAATTTTCCGCTAAAAACTCTTATTCTCAAATATTAAATATAGATATTCAAATTGGCAGGACAGGTGCATTGACACCAGTTGCTAAAATTAAACCAGTAAATATTGGAGGTGTTGTAGTTTCTAATGCTACACTTCATAATGAGGATGAAATAAATAGAAAAGATATTAGAATTGGAGATACAGTTAAAGTTGAAAGAGCTGGTGATGTTATACCACATGTAATTGAAGTTGATTTAAAGAAAAGACCTAAAAATTCAAGAAAATTTATTTTTCCAAAAGTATGTCCATCGTGTGGATCTAAGATAATTAAAGATTTTAATTTACAAACAAAAAAATATGACGCTGTAAATCGATGTTCATCAGATAGCTATAACTGTGAAAAAATGTCAATAGAGAAATTAAAGCACTTCATTTCAAAGGATGCATTAAATATTGATGGATTAGGTAAAAAAGTTATAGAGAAATTTTGGGATTTAAAATTTATAAGATTTCCTCAGGATATTTTCGATTTAAATTTTGATAAAATAGAAAATTTGGAAGGTTGGGGGAAATTGTCTACCTCAAATTTAAAATATTCGATTGAAAACTCGAAAAGCATTACTTTTGATAAGTTCATATATTCTCTAGGTATAAGGCATATTGGACAAGAAAACGCAAAATTACTCTCAGAAAATATAAAAAGCATAGAAAATTTGAAACAAATTGATAAAAATTTTAATTTTAAAAACCTTTTAAATATTGATGGAATTGGTGAGACACAAATCAACTCTTTAAAAAAATTTTTTTCAAATTCAATTAATAGAAAGATTATCAATGAACTGTCAAAATATATAAAAATTTTAAAAACTAATAAAAAAAATGATGGAAAATTTAAAAATAAATCCTTTTTAATAACTGGAAAGCTAGTTGGAATTAGTAGAGCTGAAGCAAAGTCTATAATTGATCAAAATTCAGGAAAAATACTAAGTTCAGTAACAAGTAAACTTGACTATTTAGTTGTAGGTGACAAACCTACCTCAAAAAAAATAAAATTAGCCAAAGATTTAAGTATTAAAATTTTAACACAAGAAGAGTGGAAAAAAATGCTAGATTAATGATCTCAACCAAATCTTTTCTTTTTTGTTGAGAAATTTCGCTAATTTTTTATACGACAAATCATGGTAATTTTTTAAATATTGTTTTTCTTTAAAATCTAATAAATTAAAGTTCACAAGATCATTATCAATTGGAGCTAGAGTTAAATTTTTAAAATAAAATTTGCTTTTATTTTTTATCGCATAAATAAGATTTTCAATTCTAATTCCAAATTTATTTTCTTCATAATAGCCTGGCTCATTACTTACAATCATTCCATTTTCAATTTTTATATTATTAAATTTAGATAACGATTGAGGTCCTTCGTGTACATTTAAAAAATAACCGACACCATGTCCTGTTCCATGTCCATAATCCAATTTTACTTTTTTTAGCCAAAACCTAGCTCTTTTATCCAATTGTCTACCTGTATTAAATTTATTTAAATTTGTAGATACAACCGCAATATGACCTTTTAATACTCGTGTAAAAATATTTTTAATTCTATCTTTTGGCTTTTTAAAACATATTGTTCTTGTTACATCAGTAGTTCCATATTTATATTGACCACCTGAGTCACATAAAAAAATATCATTTGATTTTATTTTTCTGTTGCTTTTTTTGTTAGCTCTATAATGAATTATAGCTCCATTAGGTCCAGATCCAGCTATTGTGTTAAAACTAGGGTAAAGATAGTTTTTGTTTTTTTTTCTAAAATTTTCTAATTTATTTTGAACTTTCAGTTCATTTAAATTTCTGATTTTTGTGTTTTTTATCCAATATAAAAATTTTGTTAAAGCTACACCATCCTCTACATGTGCTTTTTCCATATTTTTTAATTCGGTGTTATTTTTTAATGATTTCAACATATAAATTGGATCTACTGTGTTAATTATTTTGAATTTTGAGGAAATTAATTTTTCGAAAAATACAGAGCAGCTATTTTCATCAACTGAAAAGTTTTTACCTTTGAGTTTGTACAGAATATTATAAAAATCTTTTTCTTCATAATAATTTAATTTTATTGGGATTTTATTAATAATATTTTGAATTTTATCTTTTGAGGAAAAAAGATATAATTTTTCATTTTTTGTAACAATCAATCTACAATTAGGTATAGGACTATTTGGATTGTCATATCCTCTTAAATTTAATAGCCAAGACACGTTTTCAGGCGCACTTATAAAAATGTTATCTATTTTTTTTTTTGACATAAATTTTATAAGTTTTTTCAATTTTGATCTCACAGATTCTCCAGCTACTTTTGAACTCAATTGGAAAAAACTTTTTCTTTTAACTTTTTTATTTTTGTATAATTGATCTATTAAATTATCTTTTATTGCTATCAATTTAAATTCTGGAAGAAAATGTCTCCTTAAAGATTGAAAGGTAAAAAGTTTAGGGTCAAAACCTAATTTCATTTTTCTCTTATATCTACTTAATATCTGTCTAGGATTATATTTAGGAATTTCATTTATTTCGAATTCTTTTCCAGATTCCAATCTAGCTTGCAAAGTGTATCTTCCATCCACGTATAAATAATTTCTATCTTTTAAAACTAAAGCCATTCCAGCTGATCCTGAAAAATTTGATATTATTTTGAGTCTGTTGGGATTTGCATATTCAGAAAAAAATTCGTCATTTTTTGGAATTATATATCCATCGACTCCATAAATTTTAAACTTTTGTATTAATTTTTTAATCATTTTTTTAGTTTTTTTTGGTATCTTATCCATCCAGGGCTTCTTACCTCATTTTCAAAATCAATGTCTTGATTAAATTCAAAATCTTGATTTTCATCTTCAGAAAATAAGTTATTTTTTTTAACATATTTATCAGG
>MDSW01154980.1_pt1 | contig 10678 bp, 9 predicted proteins | sample 811171 | NCBI WGS metagenome assembly MDSW01 (sample SAMN05326641, study PRJNA326480) | marine metagenome | isolation source: seawater | place: Atlantic Ocean: North West | collected 2012 | reverse complement strand
TTTGTTTGCCATATATATATAACATTTTTTCTATTTTCTAATTTTTCTATTTTTTTTGCACTTGGGTCTTGTACTTTTAGCCCATCAAATGTTTTCATTACAGTAGTTACCATAAAGAAAATTAATAACATAAATATAATATCAGGTAAAGAGGCCGTTGATACTGTTGATTTTTGTTTAGTTTTTTTATTGATATTCATAATCTATGCTTCTATTACAGATATTTTTTTACATTCTGCTAATTTTAATTGATCCAACACTTTTAAAAAAGTTTGATATTTTGCTTTTTCAGCTGTTTTGACCACAAAAATTGGCTGTTTTGGTTTCCCATCTGCACCCGGTGGATTTGTCATTTGAAATTCTTGCACATGATTCCGAGCGTTTTGTTCAATTTGATTAATATTCATTACTTCTCCATCAAATAATATTTGTCCTGAAGCTTTCACTAAGATGATGGCAATTTCATCAGCATCTCTTGGCGAAGGATCAGATTCATATGGAGGCAAAATCATTGTTAATCCTTCTCCTGGATCAATAGTAGTAGTTACCAAGAAAAAAACTAATAATAAAAACGCTATATCAGCCATTGAAGAAGAATTAATTTCATCTACTTCTCTTCTTTTTTTAATAATCATAATTATTTAGAAAATTTTTCTACTGATTTTAAAAATCTGTTTACTGATTTTTGTATTGAGACTACTTGATTATCGATAATATATAATACAGTATTTTGTAATATTTGCAATATTACTGCTACAACTAATCCAAACGCAGTAGTTAATAATGCCTGTGAAATTCCTTCTGCTACAATTTTTGCGCTAATATTATCAGCCGCTGCTATCGCATCAAAAGCACCCACCATCCCCCAAACTGTTCCTAAAAATCCTAGCATAGGTGCTGTTGCAATACATAAAGCAATCCAAGTCATATTTTTTTCTAATGATGCCATTTCTACATTAGCTTGTGCATCAATTGATTTTTCTGCACCTGATACACCTTTGTCAACATTGCCTAATCCTACAAATAACAAATTAGCAATTGGACCACTTCCTTGTTCACACATTGAGCTTGCATCTAATACACCTGAACTATCTAATTTATTTGTGACATCATTTGCAAAATCCTCACCCCATTTGAGTGTTGAAATTAAATGAATTAAACGTTCTCCAACGAAAATTAAGCCAACAATAAAAATTGCTAAAATTGGCCACATAAAACTTCCGCCATCAATAAATAATTCTACCATACTTTATACTCCTATCTAAATAATTAAAAAAAAGCAATATTATATTAAACATATTAGTATTTTTTATTTTTTATGACAATATATTTATTTTTTTTTTCATTATTTTAAATAATTAATAGACTCTATCATTTGTGTATCATATAAACTTTTAATTTTATAACTAATATTTTTACCCCATTTTGCATTTCCTATTTCTGCATAAATATCTAATTTAATATAATTCCAATCTCTAATTACAAATTCTGTATGCTCAGTTGGAATTTCTTGTTTTTCTAACCAATCCAAAAATTGTTGGGGGGTTAAATTAAAAATATTTTCCTGTTTAATTAAATTATAATATTCATCTTCTGTTAAGGTATTTAAATAATCATCATATTTATTTTTAATTAAATTTCCATATTTAAAAAAAGGTCTTTTTATATTAGTTCGTAATTTATTTTTTAGAAATTTTGTAAAATTATCATCATATTTAATTACAGAATCTGGCAATATCCCACCACCATTATACAGTGTATCTTCTATTGATTCTATATCATAATATTGATCTATTCCTTTATCATAGGGTCTTTGTATTAATCGTCCAGATGGAGTAAAATATTGTGCAATTGTGATTCTTGCTGCAGAACCGTCCCGTAACGGGATTTGTCTTTGAACTAATCCTTTGCCAAAACTGCGTTCTCCCATAATAAATGCTCGATCTAAATCTTGCAAAGCGCCTGATACAATTTCACTAGCACTAGCTGAGCCATTATTAATTAATATTACCAAATCATATGGCTTATCATAGGCACTATTAGTAGCATAGTACACCTCATTTGCAGACCTTACTTTTCCTTTTGTATATACAATTGTATCTCTCGAACTAACAAATAAATCAACCATATCGACAGCCTGCCCCAATAAACCTCCTCCATTATTTCTTAAATCAAGAATTAATTTTGTCATTCCTTGTTGTTCTAATTGATTTAATGCTTCAAATAATTCTGAAACAGTATTATTAGCAAATCTATTAATTTTAACATATCCTATATTAGATTCAATCATAAACGATGCAATTATACTTTTAATAGGAATTTCATCTCTTATAAGGGTTACCTCAAAAGGTTCCATATCGTCTCTTAATATATGCACATTAACAATCGTTCCTTTTGCACCTCTTAGTTTTTTAATTACTTGCTCAGTAGTAATTTTATATGCTGATTCACCATTAATTTTAATAATTTTATCTCCAGATTGTAAACCCGCCCTTTCAGATGGTGTTTCTGGTATTGGAGAAATAACTGTGATATATCCATCAATCATACTGTATTCAATTCCAATCCCTTGGAAATTACCTTCAAATTGTTCATTAATACTTTCTAATTCTTTTGCATCAATATATTGTGAATGAGGATCCAATTCTTCTAAAAAACCTCTTATAGCACCTTCCATAGCTTGATCAATATCAAAATCTTCAAAATAATAATTTTGTGCTAACTGCACTACTTGGCGTAATTTTTTAAATGCTGCTACTGATCCAGCGCCCAACTGCATCAATGCAAAGATTATTATTAAGATTATAATTATATATTTAGTTATTCTCATATGTATAAAATTACAATAATATTTTATATATTTTAGGCTTGTAATAATTTTTTTTTAATCAAAACACATTGTTATGGCAGCTAAAACAAAAAAATATATATATATTAAAGGCGCTAGAGAAAATAATCTTAAAAATATAGATATTAAAATCCCTAGAGAACAATTTGTTGTAATTACTGGTTTATCAGGATCTGGAAAATCATCTTTAGCATTTAATACAATTTATGCCGAAGGTCAAAGAAGATATGTAGAATCTTTATCTTCTTATGCTCGTCAATTTATAGGTATAATGGAAAAGCCAGATTTAGATTATATTGAAGGTCTTTCTCCATCAATTTCTATTGATCAAAAATCCACTTCTCGCAACCCAAGATCAACAGTAGGTACCGTAACAGAAATATATGATTATTTAAGATTATTATATGCAAGAATTGGGTTGCAACATTGTATTAAATGTGATAAACAAGTAAACAAACATACAGCTGAAGATGTAGCGGATTATATTACGCAACTCCCTCAAAATACCAAAATCACCATTTTAAGTCCAGTGATTAAAAAAGATTATATTAAATCTAAAGATATAATTAACAATTTTTTAAAAGAGGGGTTTATTAGATGCAGGTTTAATGGAATTTTTAAGCAATTAAATGAAATACATCGAATATCTAAAACTAAAAAACATAATTTAGAAGTTGTAATTGATCGTCACATTAATAAATCAGGAACCTCTGACCGTTTAATTCAATCGCTAGAATTAGCTTATAAATTAGGGGGCGGAAATTTAGTTCTATCTTTTAATTCCAAGGATTTATTTTTTAGTGAAAATTTATATTGTGCTAAACACGATATTGTATATGATGATTTACAACCAAGCAATTTTTCTTTTAATTCTCCTATTGGCGCATGCAATACTTGTGATGGATTAGGAACTTCGATTTCTTTAGATCCAGATTTAATAGTAGTTGATTACAATAAAAGTTTAAAACAAGGATGTATTGAGCCTTTAGGTCCCCAACCTAGTGATAATTGGTATGGAAATCTTTTAAAACAATTGTCTGAAAAAGTAAAATTTGCATTTTCTACACCTTGGAAAAATTTAAGTTCTGATATTCAAAATATAATTTTATACGGTCCTAAAAGTGGAGTTATTTCATTAAAATCTGGAAATGCACCTTATAATTATGAAGGTATTATACCTAACTTAGATAGACGATACCATCAAACAAGATCTTCATATATTAAAGATTGGATTGAAAAGTATATGACAATACAGCCTTGCCCTACATGTCAAGGTGCCCGTTTAAACCAAAAATCATTATATATATATATTCAACAATTAAATATTTACACATTAACTAAAAAGCCCATTCATAAATTGCATAGCTTTTTAAATAATTTAAAATTATCTAAATCGCAAAAAATAGTTGCGGATGAAATTTTAAAAGAAATTCAAAATAGATTAGAGTTTTTAATTAATGTCGGTCTTGATTATTTAACACTTAATCGATCATCACGCACCTTATCTGGCGGTGAAATGCAAAGAATTCGTTTAGCCACTCAAATTGGATCTCAATTAGTAGGGGTATTATATGTTTTAGATGAACCTTCAATTGGTTTACATCCTAGAGACAATCAAAAGCTTATTAAAACCTTAATTCAATTAAAAGAGCTAGGTAATACAGTACTTGTTGTAGAACATGATGAACAAATGATGCAACTTTGTGATTGGATTATTGATTTAGGGCCTGGGGCTGGAATTAATGGAGGGCATATAGTAGCAGAGGGAAATCCTGCAGCAATTATGAAAAATAATAAATCAGTTACTGGACAATTTTTATCAGGGCATAAAAAGATTATAATTCCCCATTCAAGACGAATAGGGAACAAAAAACATCTGATACTTCAAAAAGCAAAAGGTAATAATTTAAAAAATATTTCTATTTCTATTCCTATGGGTTGTTTTGTAAGTATTACTGGTGTTTCAGGTTCTGGTAAATCTACCTTAATTAATCAAACCTTATTCCCATTATTAGCACAAAAATTTTATTCAAGCCGTGCTAAACCATTACAGTATGGTGCAATCCTTGGAGTAGCTTATTTAGATAAAGTAGTAAATATTAATCAATCACCAATTGGAAAAACGCCTCGCTCCAATCCGGCGACTTATACTGGTTTATTTAATCATATACGTGATTTATATAGTCAATTACCAGATTCGAAAGCAATGGGCTATAAACCTGGTCGTTTTTCTTTTAATGTTAAAGGAGGCAGGTGCGAACATTGTCAAGGGGGGGGATTAATTAAAATTGAAATGCATTTTTTGTCTGATGTATATATTACTTGTGAACGTTGTAAGGGCAAACGGTTCAATAATCAAACACTTCAAATTAAATATAAATCAAAAAATATTTTTGATATTTTAAATATGACTATTGATGAGGCGTATTTATTTTTTCAATCACACCCACCAATTAAAAGGAAGTTAGATACTTTATGTAGAGTAGGATTAGGTTATATTAAATTAGGTCAACAAGCTACTAGTTTATCTGGAGGTGAATCTCAAAGAATTAAATTAGCAACTGAATTATCTAAAATTAATACAGGAAAAACTTTATATATTTTAGATGAACCAACCACCGGATTACATTTTCAAGATATTGAAATGTTAATTGATGTATTAAATAGCTTGGTAGATAAAGGTAATACAGTACTAGTAATTGAGCATAATTTAGATGTTATTAAATCTTCTGATTGGATTATTGATTTAGGGCCTGAAGGCGGAGATAAAGGAGGATATATTGTTGGTGAAGGCACTCCTGAAGATTTATCAAAAATAAAAAAATCTTATACAGGTAATTTTTTAAAACAAATTTTATAAAATTCTCCTTTTTTCAGGCCCATATTGGGAGTATATTACGACGGTAATATTGCATATGGATAACACTAATAATCACAATGAAAATAAAGTAACATCTCCTGATCAATTATTAGAGGACATTAATTCAGATAAGTCCTTAAGGCCGACTTCTTTTAATGATTTTATTGGGCAAGAAAAAATAATTGATAATCTAAAGGTATATATTAAAGCTGCAAAAAAACGTAAAGAATCATTAGATCATGTTTTGTTATTTGGGCCACCAGGGTTAGGAAAAACTACATTGGCTAATATTATAGCAAAAGAAATGAGTGTTAATATTCGTATGTCTTCGGGTCCAGTAATTGATCGTGCCGGAGATTTAGCTGGTATTTTAACGAATTTAAGTAATCATGATGTATTATTTATTGATGAAATTCATCGTTTAAATAGCGTAGTAGAGGAATATTTATATTCTGCAATGGAAGATTATTCTATTGATATTATGATTGATAAAGGACCTAATGCACGAAGCGTACAATTATCTTTAAATGAATTTACATTAATTGGTGCGACAACTAAATTAGGTAATTTAACATCTCCTTTAAGAGACAGGTTTGGAGTTTTATTAAGATTAGATTTTTATAATCATGAAAATTTATTAGAAATTATTAAAAGATCCGCACTATTATTAAAAATTAAGATTGATGATTCCGCAGCTTTAGAAATTGCAAAACGGTCACGCGGAACGCCAAGAATTGCAAACCGTATTTTAAAAAGAGCTCGTGATTTTGCAGAAATTGAATCTAATGGGAGCATTAATTTAGATATTGCAAATTTAACATTATCAAAATTAGACATTGATAATTTAGGTTTAGATCAAATGGATCGGAACATTTTAAATGTACTAATTCAAAAATTTAATGGTGGGCCTGTTGGGCTAGAATCACTAGGAGTTGCAATTGCTGAAAATGCCAAAACAATTGAAGAGGTATATGAACCATATTTAATTAAAGAAGGTTTCTTACAGCGCACCCCTAGAGGAAGAAAAGCATTACCAAAAGCCTATCAACACTTAAACATTGATTATGATAATAATCAACTCAACATTTCTTAGAAAGGAATCAGATGTTTTTTGGAACCGTAGAAAAACCACCCCGTTTATCAGAATTTGATTTACAAGTGCCAGATAAACTAATAGCTAAACATCCATCAAAAAAACGTGATGAATGCAAATTAATGGTTTTAAATCGTAAAGATAAAACTATTGAACATAAAAAATTTAAAGATGTTGCCTCTTATTTTAAAAAAGGTGAGGTGTTAGTTTTGAATAATACCCAAGTTTATCCAGCTAGATTATATGCTAAAAAAGATAAATCAGATGCTAAGGTAGAAGTTTTTTTACTACGAGAATTAGCTAATAATTTATGGGAAGCAATGGTCAAACCTGCTCGAAAAGTTAGAATAGGAAATAAATTAATTTTAAGTAAAGATATTTCTTGTGATGTTATAGATAATACAGTTTCTGGGGGGAGAGTGTTACGATTTGATCATGATGAAAAAGAATTATATAAATTTATTGATAATAATGGGTTTTGTCCATTGCCCCCATATATTGATAGAAAACCCATTGAATCTGACAAAGATAATTATCAGACGGTGTATGCTCAAGAACGAGGTTCTGTTGCTGCTCCTACTGCCGGCATACATTTTACCAAACCTTTGCTGAATAAAATAGAAAAAAAAGGTGTTCAAATTGCTGATATTACTTTACATATTGGGCTAGGAACCTTTAAGCCAATTTTAGTAGAAGATTTAACCCGACATAATATGGATTCCGAATATTATTCTGTACCTCCTTCAACTGCTACTATAATTAATAATGCTAAATCAAAAAGAAAGAAAATTACAGTGGTTGGGACATCAGCGATTAGAACTCTTGAAACTGTTGTAGTCTCTGGCTTTCAAATTACTGCCAAAAAAGGTTGGACAGATAAATTTATTTATCCGCCTTATAAATTTAAAATGGCAGATCGGTTAATTACTAATTTTCACCAACCTCAATCTACCTTAATGATGCTAGTATCTGCATTTGCAGATAAAGAATTTATTATGGATGCATATAGTGAAGCGATTAAGAAAAAATATAGATTTTATTCTTATGGTGATTCAATGATGATTATCTAATATGTCTTATCGTATTGGCCAAGGATATGATGCACATCAATTAGGTGATAAATTACCACTTATCTTAGGTGGCGTATCTATTCCTCATCACAAAGGAATCGTAGCTCATAGTGATGGTGATATTTTAATTCATTCGATTATTGATGCAATATTAGGGGCGTGTAATTTAGGTGATATTGGTTTATTATTTCCTAATGATGCTAATTCTAAAAATATGAATGGTCTCTTAATGCTATCTAAAATAAAGGAATATTTAAAAAAGGATAATCATAATTTTTGTATTCATAATATTGATGCCACTATCATTTTACAAAAACCAAAATTATCAGATCATATTAAACAAATGAAACATAATATTGCTGAATCATTAGACCTTGATATTTCTTCAATATCTATCAAAGCAACCACTACTGATTATTTAGGATTTATAGGCGCAGAACAAGGTGTTGCTTGTTTGGCGGTTTGTTTAGTTAACGAAGGACAATCAACATGAGATTAAGATTTGCGCCTAGCCCAACTGGCTATCTTCATGTTGGAGGATTAAGAACCGCTTTATATAACCTTTTTTTAGCTAAACAATCTACTGGTCAATTAATTTTAAGAATTGAGGATACTGATCAAAATCGATTGGTCCAAAATGCAGAGGAAAATTTAATTAATATGTTAGGCTGGGCAGGAATCAATTTTGATGAAGGACCCCATATTGGCGGTGATTATGGTCCTTACAGACAGTCTGAACGACTTTCTATATATAAAGAATATTATTTAAAATTAATTGAAACAGGCCATGCTTACCCTTGTTTTTATTCAAAACAAAGATTAAAAGATTTAGAAACAGGAAAATTATCATCAGAGGATGCTACTATTGAAGATACAGTATTTCAAGATTTTGATTTTTCTGTGGTCTTAAAAAAAATGGAAACGGAAAATTTCGTTGTTCGTTTAAAAATTCCTAATAATGATTACCTAAATTTTGATGATTTAATAAAAGGAAGCATTAAATTTGATTTAAACTTAATTAATGATCCTATAATTATTAAATCAGATGGATTTCCCACATATCATTTTGCTAATGTTATTGATGACCATTTAATGCAGATTACACATGTAATTAGAGGAGAAGAATGGCTCCCTAGCATTCCTAAACATATAATATTATATCAATCTCTAGGCTGGACACCACCTCATTTTGGGCATTTACCTTTATTATTAAATAATGATAAAAGTAAATTATCAAAACGGAAAAATGATGTTTCAGTAGAGAGTTATATTGAAAAAGGCTATACAAAAGAGAGTCTAATTAATTTTTTATCATTATTAGGTTGGCATGAGAAAGGTGATCGTGAATTTTATAATTTACCTGAACTAATAGAATCTTTTTCCTTAGATAGGGTTAACAAATCCGGAGCAATTTTTGATGTTCAAAAACTTAATGCATTTAATAATTATTATATTAAAAAGTATGAATTTGAGGAATTAAAAGATTTAGTTTCTTCATTTGTATCTCCAAACTGGGATATTACCCAAGATATGCTTGACTTGGTCAAAGATAAAGCAGTGACTTTGCGTGATTTTAATACTCTATTATTATTTCTTTTTAGCGACTCGCTATTAATTTCTGATGAAAATATAGAAATATTAAAATCAAAAATAGGTCGCGATATTTTACAATCTTTTTTAATTAATATTGAAAATACTAATTTATTAAAGGAAATAGCTCAATTAGTTCAAAAAGACACAGATTGTGTACCCAAAGAATTTTGGAGTACAATTCGTATAGCGCTTACCGGCGATTCTCATGGTCCTGCATTAGATATGATTATTAATATTTATGGTAAAGATAAAGTAAAATCACGTATTATCGATGCTCTCAACTTATAAAGATATTAAATCATATGCGAAGATTAATATTGGGCTTAAAATATTAGATTTACTACCTGATGGATATCATTCTGTATCGACTATTATGCAAGAAATTGATTTTCATGATTTAATTACTATTAAACCAATAGAAACATTAGAAATTAAAATTACTTGCAAAGGCCCAATAGAAGTACCACAAGACTCCTCTAATTTATGCGTACAAGCCACACAATTAATTTTCAATCATTATAAGTGCACTCATGGTATTCATATTATTTTAAAGAAAAATATTCCAGTTGGCGCAGGTTTAGGGGGAGGCTCTTCTAACGCAGCATGTATTTTACACACTTTGAACAAATTATTTAATTTAAAAATTAATGAATTTGATTTGCATCAATTAGCATTTAAGCTTGGCTGTGATGTCCCATTCTTTATTAATGGCGGGACTCAACTTTCTGAAGGTAAAGGTGAAAAATTAAGTCCATTATCATTTAATTTCAATAAATATTACATACTTTTAATTTTACCCAAAATTTCAATATCTACAAAATGGGCTTATAGTTTTTTTAAAAATGATTTGTGTAAAAGATTTGATAGCAATAAATTTCGGTCCTTTCAACAGAGTGTTGATTGGACGTTATTTGAAAATGATTTTGAAAAAGTAATTAACTTAACGTATCCGGAGATTGAACAAATTAAAGAAATTTTAATTAATAAAGGGTCTTTATTTGCTAGTCTGTCGGGCAGTGGCTCGGCTATGTTTGGTATTTTTGATGATTTTTTAAAAGTTGATTTAGCACATCAAGCATTAAAAACCTATAATTGCCACATAGTCAGACCCATTAATAAAAGATAAATTTTTGGGGGATCGTCTAATGGCAGGACACATGGTTTTGGTCCATGGAATCGGGGTTCGACTCCCTGTCCCCCAGCATTATGAAGAT
>MDSW01093322.1_pt1 | contig 10678 bp, 8 predicted proteins | sample 811171 | NCBI WGS metagenome assembly MDSW01 (sample SAMN05326641, study PRJNA326480) | marine metagenome | isolation source: seawater | place: Atlantic Ocean: North West | collected 2012 | reverse complement strand
TGTGCTCGGTTCGGTATCCACTACGCCATCCGGATTGCCGTTGAGCTGACGACGGCAACGTTGTTGTTGCGGATCAAATTGCAGCGTCACATTGCGCGAGGCCAAATCCTTTTGCACGGTGTGATATTCGAGCGAGTGGCTGAACTGCGAGTTGACAATTGAGCGGGCATCGTATTGCACTAACCCGCCGAGCGCGCCGCCTTGGAGTGTGAATTGCCAGGCCCTCGAGCCGTTGTGGTCAATCTGTTTCGCGGTAAATGTGACTTTACCGGCCGGCATTTTGAGAAAGCCTTTCTCCACGCGCACCTGATAATGCGCTACCTCGCCATCAGTAAAATGGCGCGGACGATACAAGTCGGTTGTCTCAGGAGCGGAGGGGTTGTTTTCCTCGCCTTCAAACCGCATACCGGGGCGGGGCTGCCGGTAATTGCTCTCGGTCTTGCCCAGCCACGCGAGCAGTAGCCAGAGGCTTAGCAGTCCGGCGAGACTGATAATGCCGATGAGCGCGGCGCGTTTCACGGCCTCAGGATGCCGTCAACCGGTGGCCTTGTAAACGCTGGGTAATGCGGAGGGCCAGTTCGAGACTTTGGGCGTAATTTAGGCGCGGATCGCAGTAGGTTTCGTAACTGCGCGAGAGATCGGCCACGGATAGTTCCTGCGGGCCGCCCGTGCATTCGGTGACGTCTTCGCCGGTGAGTTCAAAATGCACGCCTCCTAACCGGCTGTCGGCTGCTTCATGTGCGGCAAAGGCGTCCTCCAGTTCGGCGAGCACTGCGTCGTAATCGCGCGTCTTCAGGCCTGTGTCTGTACTCACCGTATTGCCATGCATGGGATCGCACACCCACGTCACGCTGCATCCGGCGGCCTGCACGGCCTGCACCAATGGCGGCAACGCCTCCGCCACACGGCTCGCCCCCAAACGTGTAATGACAGTGATGCGGCCGGGGCGGTTGGCCGGTTCGAGGGCAGTGATCAGCTCCACCAAATCTGCCGGCGCCATGCTGGGGCCGGCCTTGATGCCGATGGGGTTTTCCAGTCCGCGAAAATATTCCACATGCGCGCCATCCAGCTGGCGGGTGCGGTCGCCGATCCATAAAAAATGTGCACCGAGATTATACCAGCACTCGCCCACCGGCTCAGTGAAGGCCGCCTCGTAATCGAGCAATAACCCCTCATGTGAGCAGAACAGTTCCACGGTCTTTAATGCCGCTGTACCGCGAACGCCGGTGGATTCCACGAAATCAATGGCATCGCGAATGCGGTCCACGATATCCTCGTAAGCCGCGCGGTTGGCGCTGCTGCGCACGAACCCGAGATCCCAATGTTGCGGATGATGCAGATCCGCGAAACCTCCATCCAACAGCGCCCTAACGTAATTCAGCGTGGCGGCGGAATTATGATAAGCGGTGATTAAACGCTCTGGATTCGCATCACGCACATTTTTTTCAATACCGTTAACAATATCGCCCCGGTAACTCGGTAGTTTTTGACCATCTACGGTTTCGGTGTCGCTACTGCGTGGTTTGGCGTACTGGCCGGCCATGCGACCTACGCGGATGACTGGAATGCGTGCTCCCCACGTGAGCACGAGTGACATTTGTAATAGGATCTTGAGCTTTGCCTCGATGGCCGCTTTGCGGCAATCAACAAATCGCTCCGCGCAATCGCCGCCTTGGAGAAGAAATGCTTCGCCACGCGCAGCCTTGGCCAGATGTTTCCGCAATGTGTCGACTTCCCCGTGATTTACTAACGGCGGTAGCGCACGCACGGCTTCTAGCGCGGCGCCTAAGGCTGTCGGGTCGGCGTATTGCGGCTGTTGTTCAATCGGTTTGTCGCGCCAAGAATCCGGCGTCCAATTGACGGCCGCGTCATTCACCGGAGGGGACGGAAAACGGATCGAGCGCTTCGGGCTGGGTTTCGGGCTGCGGACCAATCGCAGCGTGGCGGATGACTTTGGGTTGGCCAACGATCAGCCAACCTTCATCCTGAAATTCAACACACTCAAAGGCGACGCCGGTTTCCAACTCTTTGCCGGCGGCTTGATAATGTAGTACGACCGTGCCGCCATTGAGGCCGGCTTGCAGGTAGTCGTTGGTGATCCGGGTGGTATCGATTTTACCTAGCTTGGCTTCTTCGGGATTGAGGCCGGCTTCGGTGAGTGCGAGGACGAATTGCAGGTACTGTTGTTCCATGAACTGCCGACGCAGGTTGGGTAATTCGGCTTCTTGGGCCTGCCAAAATTCGTCGGTGTTAGACTGCTTTATTTTGCCGATGAGGCTGTGCAGCGTAAAGTAACGGGCTTGTTCTTTTTCGGTGCGTTCTTCGCGAGGTTTCTTTTCGGCGGTGGCCAGTTCGGCCTCGTAGTTTTTGAGGGCCCGCGCGTTTCGGGCTTGGGCGATGACTTTCCAGTTGTTTAACCCGTGGCCCAGAATGGAGAGCATCATCATATCTTCGGCATCATTGTCAGCGAGGGTTTGCTGGAATTCCTGGGCGAGATCCTTGGGCTCCCGCTTGGCTTTGGCGAGGCGTAGACCTGTCTTTTTAGGTGGGGGGGCCTGTTCCTTTTCGGGCGAGCAACCGAGAATTAATCCGAGAAATATGAGCCAAACATATCGCACGAGTCGAATGTAGCCCTGTGGAGGCTAGGCTCAAGGGGGGGTTATCGACAGGGGTTATTTGCCGAGGGCTTCCTTGAGATCAGCAGTGTAGGCCTTGGCGTTTTTATTTCCGAACCCTTCTTCGCGATGCACTATGGCACCGTCGACATCTAGGACTAGGACGGTGGGAAAGCTCTTAATATTATACTGTTCTGCTAGGGCGCGATTGGCTAGTTCTACTTTTTCGTCAAGAGGTTTGTTTCTTGGAAAGTCAACGACAACCAACTCGAGGTTTTTCTCGGCGAAATCTAGAAACTCTTTTTGCGTGAGTACATAGTCGTGCAGGGCCATGCAGGGCGGGCACCAGTCACTGCCGGTGAAGTCCACAAACACAAGTTTGTTGTTCTTGGCGGCCTGAGCTTTGGCGTCGGCGAGGTTATCGCCCCAGAGTTGCTTGGCACGAGGATCGGGTGGTGGTGCTTCGCCGGCGTTCTGGTATGCGTTTTGTTGCGGTCCACAGGCGGTTAGGCTCAGCATGGCGGTTAGGCAGGTGAGTGGCAGTATTTTCATTGCTTCTTGGGGGTGAGGGATTTGATGAAATCCGCTGGGCTAGTGTCGTTATAACCGTTTAGGCGTTGGACTTCGGTACCGTTGGCTTCGAGCACGAGCACGGTGGGAAAGCTCTGCACGCGGTAGGCGCGTGCGAGGATTTGATTGGCTTCCCGTTGTGGATCAGCCTGTGGTTTGTTGCGCGGGAAATCCACCTTCACGAGGACGTAACGGTCCTCGGCGTGTTGGAGAAACTCCGGTTGGGTTAACACTTTTTTATGTAGAGCGATGCAGGGTGGGCACCAATCAGAGCCGGTGAAATCGACGAAAAGTCGTTTCTTTTGTTCGGTGGCGCGCAATTGGGCGGCGGGGAAATCCTCGGTCCAGGCCTTTTCGGCTTCGGCTTGAGCGGCGAGGTCGATGAGCTCGATATCGGCACCCAATACCCAGCCGTGGCCGGGGAGTTTCACGCAGTTGTTGAGCTTGAGCTGATAGCTGCGGCCGGCACAACTAAAGAGCACATCGGCTGCGCCTTCAGGCAGAGGAGTGGCGAGGTTTACTCCCGGTCGCACGACGATGCTCGGGGCGGTGGCTTGGGTCCAATCCGGGGCATCTTCAGCGGCGGCCTGCTTGAGCAGGGTGGTGTTTTGTTGTTTGAATTCCTGCACGCCTTCGGTCAGGCCGAGTTTCATGGGTTCAAATTGACTGTCCGGTTCGGCGAGAAACAGTTCGAGTTTCTCCAGAGTATTGGTGTGGACGACCGTGCGGTTGGTGGCGGGCACGGCCTTGATGCGGGCGGCGCTAATGCGGGCGTCGACGATGTACACTTGTTTCATGCCAGCGTGCAGGGTTTCCTCGGGTAAACCCCAGAGAGCCAAGGGAGCGAGTTTGGCCGGGTCGCCGCTGAGGAAGGCGGCATGCACTTGGCCGGCAAGCTCGCGGATGGCCGCTTCGGCTTCTGCCTGTGGATCGGCCTTTGCTGGCGGCTTGGGCTGGGAAGGGGTGGGTTGAGCCTTGGGTTTGCAGCCGATGAGGCCGACAGATAAAAGTGTGATTCCAAAAATCCGTCCCAACGATCCGCGCATGAGCACAAGGTAAGCGCGCGGCACGGTGGCGTCAATCCACAGCCGGAAGGATGTGACGAACCTTCAGCCCTCCGAGGATGGAGCAGTTATTGGAGCGAGTGGTGTTAGTACGAGCGCCCTGCGCGGTCGAAGTTTTTTCCTTCAATCAGACGGCCACGGAGATACTCGCCCCGCAGCTGCACCTGATCGGTGCCGACGTAGTAGAAATACACGGTGCCGGTGAACAGGCGGCCATTTTTCCAGAGACCTTCGCGGTGGGGGAATCCCTCGGGATTGAGCTGCAAGCCTTCGCCTTCGCGGAGGCCTCCGAGAAATTCACCCTCGAAAATCACGCGCCCATTGGCATCCGTTTCCTGACCAATCCCGCTGAACGGGGCGGTGGCTTCCGGGGCATAGGCCAACCCATCGGCCTGCCGGGTCACGATCTGGGCCAGTTCGGGGGGCGACGTGGGTTGAGGCTGGGGGGAGGGGAGTTGAGCAACGGTCGGCTCCGTTGGCTTGGCAGGCACGGGGGGCTTTTCGGTTTCCGTATTTAAGCCGGGGATCAACGGGGGCGCCATGTAGGGCCGCTCCGGCGGCGAGATTTCGGGCTGGGTGTTCTGCGAAATCTCAGCCCCGGGCAGGGCGGTCACGGGGGGGGCTTCATCCGGTTTGGCATTATTAGGGATCCGGATCAATGTTGGTTCCGCTTCAGGGGTGGCGGAGTTGGGGAATGTTATTCCGCAACCTACATTTAACAACGTGAGCGTCACGCCAAACGCCAGCCCTAGCGTAGGGTTCATGGTCATCACAGTACCCTCAGTCGAAGCAAATGCAATGCCAGCTTGGCATTGAGGCGTCCGAAATCTTCCTTATTTTGGTTATTCAGCCTCTTTTTTGTAGGCCTTCCACTTCTTGTATTCGGGGGAAGCCATGTAGTCGGCGAAGGGTTTGGCGTTGTTGAAATTCACCGGAAACCGAACGAGCGTTTCGGCTTCCAACGCCTTGAGCACGCGGGTGACTTCCGTGTGATCTTTACTCTGAATCGCCAGATCGAGCAGGATGCCATAGCCTTCGGCGGCCATATCTGGCAGAGTTTTAATCAGAGTCTCCGCGAATCCTTGGGCCGCCTCGGCATCGTTTTGGCCGATCGCGATGTTGGCGCGGATGAGGTTCAGATAGGGATCACCGCCCACTTGTTGATCGAGCTGATCCAATGCCTGAGCGGCAAGAGGGAAATTCTGCTCGAGAATATGGTAATCCATCAGTAACAACGGCAGATTATTCGCCTTAGGAAACGCGGTTTCAAAGGCCTCGATGGCGTGCCGATACGCGTTGCCAATTGGCTTACCGTCCAGCTTTTTTTGGGCGGCCACGCCGTTGGCGGCCAAGATCCGCATTTGCATGATGCTTTTTTGTTTTTTCCATGCCGCAGGGAGGGCGCTGAGGATGGCCTCCGCGGAATCGGGTTTGCCGGCTTGCAGGGCGGCGGAGGCGCGTTGCATGCCTTTGGCGATGGCCAGGCTGTCGGCGTCGGTGCCACCGGATAATTGCCCAACCATGCGGCCGATGGTGTGGCTAAGGGGTTCACCGGTGACGTATACATACACATCCACCGCTACCGGTTGTTGGGCCGCGTTGCGGCCAATTGTGAGTCGATGGTAGTTCAGGCTGCCATCTGCTGGGATCAGGCGCATGTGAGCCGCGGCGCCTTCAGGGGTTTTCTCCACACTCAGAAACCGGTAATCGCCAGCGCTCAGATTTTTGAGCAGATTACCGCTTAAAGTACTGAGAATGCCCCGAGTCACTTCCATGGCTTGGGCTGTGCCGCGCATTTCGTGGGGCATGCCGTGGGCGACCATGGCTGCCAAATCTAATAGCGTCTCAAACTTGGCGGCGTTTTGATTCTGTACGGCCTGCTCTAAGGCGCGCCCTAAAGCTTCCGCCTCATTCAGAGTGATCTTCCGTCCTTGGGTCACCGCTTTGGGTGGAGCGGATGGGGGCTCGATATGCTTCAGTGCCTTCGTCTCTTTTTTACAGGCACACAGTGCCATGAATAAGGCGCAACCGAGAGAAATTATGGGCTTCACGGTGCCGATGCTAAGAAACCCGGTAAGATCGGTCGACAGCAAATCACGCGGTTCGTCGTGGCCCGGGTTTACTTAGAGGCATGTTAACGGTAATTTCGGTCCATGCCTATTTATGAGTTTCATTGTACGGATTGTGGGAAGAACAGCGAATTACTGTTGCGATCCAGTGATTGGAGCGATGAAAAATGCCCGCATTGCGGCTCGGATCAGCTGGTGAAACAGCTTTCCACCTTCGCGCCCGCGTTGGCCGAAGGCCCTTCCGGCCCGTCGCCTCAATGTACCGGAAATCCAAGCGTCTGTGGCGTTTGCGACTAAATTCAGGAAAAAACGGCGCCAATTTATTTGAATTTATGACACATTTTGTTTTTTTGTGCGGTTTTTCCCTTTGACCCATCGGAGGATGTTTGGTTTTCTCCGTAGCCCTGCAAGGAGATGAGGGACCACCCCCCAAAAAAATCATTCGATATAGTCATGGCAGTAATTGCTATTTTGGCTTTGATTGGGTTCGTGGTGGGCTTGTTCAAGATCATGGGGTAAAGGCCTGTTTGCGCCTTGTTTTCACGCAGTCATTGCGGCATTGTTTTCCAAACAAAATTTGAATGCGGCGGTGCATTTAGCCGTTTATGTCTCTACCCATGAAATTACGATTTTTTTTCCCTCTAGTGGCCGCAACCGTGGCGTTCAACGGCCCGCTGGAGGCGAAGGAGAAACTGCCGACTGCGGAGCAACGGTTTGGCGGGAAAACAGAGGAGGCGGAGAGCCCGAGCTTTCGTCGGCACGTAGTCCCATTGGCCAGTAAGCTGGGCTGCAGCGGGCGCGAGTGCCACGGCTCGTTTCAGGGACGCGGCGATTTTCAGTTGAGCCTGTTTGGCTATGATTTCGGTAAAGACCACAAGGCTATCACCGATGACTCGGAAAACCGCATTCGCGTGGATTTCGAGAATCCCGCAAAGAGCTTGTTCATCCAGAAACCGCTTAAGCAGGTAAAGCACAAGGGAGGGGAGATCTACGACGAAGGCAGCTGGGAGCACAATGTGATGCTCAAGTGGATTCAGGACGGCGCGAAGCTGGATGTGGAAGAAACCGGCGCGTTCGATCGGCTGGAGGTATTCCCCAAGGAGTTTGTTGGTAAACAGGTGGGTGATACCATGCAGCTTAAGGTTTTGGCCTACTGGAAGGATGGCACGGTGGAGGATGTGACCGCTTTCACGCGGTTTGATACCAATGACGAAAGCGTCGCGACGGTCAACGATCTGGGCGAGGTGAAATTGGTCGGCAAGGGCGATTCGCACGTGGTGGCATTTTACGACAATGGCGTGCTGCCGTTACCGGTGATGTTGCCCATTAGCGACCAAGTAGGTTCCAAATACCCGAAGGTGAACGCCACCACGCCGATCGATCAGGCGATTGCTACCAAGCTGAAAAAGGTTGGCATTGTACCGAGCGAAGTGTGCACGGATCAGGAATTTCTGCGCCGGGTGACTCTGGATGTGACCGGCACATTGCCGACCGCGCAGGAAGTAAAATCCTTTCTCGCCAGTAAGGATTCCAAGAAGCGGCAAAAGAAGGTGGACGAACTTCTAAGCCGCCCGGCCTACGCCGCTTGGTGGGCGACCAAGCTTAATGATTTTCAAGGCAACAGCCCGCAACAAATCCGCGCGAGCCAATATATTCCGCGTGACGTGAATCTCAGCAGCGATTGGTACAACTGGGTGTACAAGCGCGTGCTCGAAAACAAGCCCTACGATGAGATTGTGGAGGGCATCGTGCTGGCCTCCGGTCGGTCCAAGCCGGATCAATCCTACATCGATTACGCTAAGGAAATGGCGCAGTATCATCGGGAGAAAAATCCCAAGGATTTTGCCGAGCGCAAGGACATGCCGTGGTTCTGGGCCCGACGTAATATCCGCCAGCCCGAAGAAAAGGCGATGGCCTTTGCCTATAGCTTTCTCGGTGTGCGCATCCAGTGCGCTCAGTGCCACAAGCACCCGTTTGACCAATGGACCCAAGCCGACTTCAACTCGTTCAAGGCCTTCTTTGAGCGCATCACCATGGGCAGCCAAAACCTACCGCAGGACAAGGGCAACAACTACCGCGACCTCACCAATAAGCTGCGCGAGATGGCCAACTACGATCCCAAGGACCCGAACCAAAACTTAAGCCGCGCCCTGCGGCCAGTTGTGGAGAAACGCGTGGCCGCGGGTGAGCCGGTGCCGTGGCAGGAGGTGTATATTCGCGCCGAACAAAACCGCAAATACTCCCCGGCCCAAATCGAGAAGATTAAGAAGCGTAACCCGAACTTTAACGCTCGCGTGATCACGCCCAAGGTGCTCGGTGGTGATACCATGGATGTGAAATATCCCGATCCGCGCACGCCGTTGATGGACTGGTTGCGCGCCAAGGAAAACCCCTACTTCGCCCGCGCTTTTGTGAACCGTGTGTGGGCACATTATTTCAACCGCGGCTTGGTGGAGCCGGCCGATGACCTAAACCTCGCCAACCCACCAACCAACGCTGGGGTCATGACGCATCTCGCTGAAGGCTTCGTGGCCAGCGGTTACGACATGAAATGGGTGCATCGCGAAATCTTAAACTCCGACGCCTACCAGCGATCCTGGCGTGTGAACGCCACCAACGAGCATGATGACAAGAATTTCAGCCGCTACGTTATCAAGCGCCTGCCCGCCGAGGTGGCTGCTGACGCCATTCGTCTGGCCACCGGCTCCAGCGAGCGCGTGGAGGAATTTGCCAGCAACATGGACACCCGCATGATCGGTAACAGCAGCGTGGGTAATTACCGCGGCCGCTCTGCCAGCTACATGCTCGGCATCTTTGGTAAGCCGCAGCGTGAAAATAACTGTGACTGCGAACGCACCGTTGATCCCACCTTATTGCAGACCCTTTACACGCGGAACGACCCCGAGATGCTTACGCAACTTTCGGCCCGCGGCGGCTGGCTTGATGAACTGCGGCGTGAACTCAAGATTCCGTCTGCCGCCGATAACCAGCGCCAGATCACACGCTATCAGGCCAACATCAAGGCCGCCCGCAAACGCCTAGCACAATTGCAGGCCGCCCTGCCGAAAAAGCCGGCCGACAGTAACCCCGGTACACTAAAGGTATACGAGGCCAAGCTTAAGACCTATAAAAAACAAAAGGAGAAGATCGACAGCGCCCTGCGCGATTATACCGAGAAAATAGCCGAGCTGCGGCCTCAGCCCGGGGCTGTGCGAGAGTTGCCCGAAGGCGCTGAAGCGCTCATCACCGAGACCTTCCTGCGCACCGTGAGTCGGTACCCTTCCCACAAGGAAATGGAAATGGCCCGTAAGGATCTGGGCAAAGCCCCGAACGTTGTGGTCGGCGTGCAGGAACTCCTGCTGGCCCTGCTCAACACCAAGGAATTTATGGTTAATCACTAGGGTAGACTTGAGATTAATTTAACTTTAAACAACACACTACAATGGCGACACACACATTCTGCGACGGCGTTCAGCGGCGCGACTTTCTAAAGGTCGGCGCGGTGAGCGGATTCGGACTAGGCATGGGCCTTCCGCAATTCCTAGCTAAAGCCAGCGAAGGGCAGCTCAACCCCAAGGCCAAGGGCAAGGCGGCGATCTTCGTGCGCTTGGCCGGCGGCCCCACTCACATGGATACCTTTGATCTCAAGCCGGATGCGCCCGATACGCACCGCGGCGAGTTCAAGGAGATCAAAACCAACGTGCCCGGCATGCGCTTCTGCGAACACCTGCCCAAGCTCGCCAAGGTGGCCGATAAATTCGCCATCCTACGCGGCGTGAGCCACACCCTGGCCGCCCATGGGCTGGGTACCCAGTATTTGATGACCGGCAACCGTCCCCTGCCCAGCCTCCGGTACCCTAGCTACGGCGCGGTGGTCAGTAAGGAAATGGAGAGCCCCAAGGAACTGCCCGCGTTTGTGGCTGTGCCGAATCAAGGCAATTACCCGACCGGCTTTCTCGGAGTGGAATACGGTCCGTTTGAGACCGGTAGCACGCCGACGGCCGGCGAGCCCATGCAGGTGCGTGGCCTCGCCCTGCGCGGCATCACGCTTGATGACGTGGATCGCCGCAACAACATGGTGGCCAAGTACGATCAGGCATTTGGCAGCTTTGCTCAGAACGACAAGATCCTCGCGGGCATGGATGAATTCAGCGCCAAGGCCTACCAGATGATGCGTAGCACCAAGGCGCGCGAGGCCTTCGATCTTACCAAAGAGAGCGCTGGCATCACCGGCATGTTCGATGACCAGCCCTTCTCCCAGAGCTGCCTGCTCGCCACGCGCCTTGTGGAAAGCGGTGTGAAATTTGTCCCCCTCAACCTCGGTGGTTGGGACACCCACCAGGATAACTGGAGCCGTCTC
>MDSW01085234.1_pt1 | contig 10678 bp, 8 predicted proteins | sample 811171 | NCBI WGS metagenome assembly MDSW01 (sample SAMN05326641, study PRJNA326480) | marine metagenome | isolation source: seawater | place: Atlantic Ocean: North West | collected 2012 | reverse complement strand
TTCCATTAAGTCTCATAGAATTACCACGTCTAGCATAAGCATTCATTTGGGCATCGGAGTGTGCAAGATTTATAATTCCTCTCGGTGAAAACATTACATTAAAATTTAATTCTTGACTTAGGTTTCTCCATAAATTCATTCCAAACTCATTAAATCTAGCATTTGCATCATACATAAAGTTAGATCTAATAATTGTAGTATTTCTTCCTACGTTACCTCCTCCGATCCAACCTTTTTCAATAATAGCTACATTAGTAATTTTATGTTCTTTAGCTAAGTAATATGCTGTAGCAAGACCATGGCCTCCTCCTCCAATTATTATAACTTCATATTCTTTTTTTGGAGTTGGGTCTTTCCAAGCAACATCCCAATTTCGATGTCCGCTTAGCGAATTTTTTATTAAACTAAAAACTGAATATTTCTGCATATATATAGATTTTATACATCTAATTTATTTCTTTAAAAATGGAATATTTAAGTATAAAAATCTTTCAAAATTTTAAATTCTTAAAAAAGTCAGTATGGATGATGTAAAGTCAGATATAGAAATAGCAAGAAAAGCTAATATGAAGCCTATAAAGGAAGTATTGGCAAAAATTGAAGTTCCTGATGATCCTTCTGCTTATAGTCTGATGGGAAGACATATAGCCAAAATAAATTTGGAATATATTGACAATCTGAAAGACAAAAAACAAGGAAAATTGATATTGGTTACCGCTATTACTCCAACACCAGCAGGTGAAGGAAAAACAACTGTAGCAGTGGGCTTAAATGATGGATTAAATAAAATTGGTAAAAAATCAATTGTTTGTTTAAGAGAACCAAGCTTAGGGCCTTCTTTTGGAATGAAAGGTGGAGCTGCCGGAGGCGGTTATGCTCAAGTAGTTCCAATGGAGCAAATTAATTTACATTTTACTGGTGACTTTCATGCGATAACTTCTGCTCATAATCTTTTATCCGCATTAATAGATAATCATATCTATTGGGGTAACAAACTAAATATAGACGACAAAAAAATAGTTTGGAAAAGAGTAATGGATATGAATGATCGTGCTCTAAGGGCAATAAATATAAATACAAAAGGTGCTTCAAAAGATTTTCCAAGAGAAGATGGTTTTGATATAACTGTAGCCTCAGAAGTAATGGCAATCTTTTGTCTTGCAAATAATTTAAAAGATTTAGAAAATAAAATAGGAAATATCACAATTGCATATACAAAAAATAATAAACCAATTTACGCTAAAGATCTCAATGCACAAGGACCAATGACGGTATTGCTAAAAGAAGCAATGAGACCAAATGTAACTCAAACATTAGAAAATAATCCAGCAATAATTCATGGTGGACCTTTTGCAAATATTGCTCATGGATGTAATTCAGTTATTGCAACAAAAACTGGATTAAAACTTGCAGATTACGTAGTGACAGAAGCAGGATTTGGAGCTGATTTGGGAGCTGAAAAATTTTTGGATATTAAATGCAGAAAATCAGGATTAAAACCAAATTGTGTAGTTGTTGTTGCAACTATCAAAGCTTTAAAAATGCATGGAGGTGTTTTAAAAGAAAATCTTAAAAAAGAAAATGTTGATGCCCTTAAAAAAGGGTTAGTTAATTTAAAAAGACACATAGATAATACTAAAAAATTTGGCTTACCGATTGCAATAGCTTTAAATCAATTTGTTGCTGATACAGACAATGAAATAAAAGAACTTATTAAATTTTGTGATGAACTAAAAGTTAAAGCAATCTTATGTTCTCACTGGTCTCACGGTGGTGATGGAATAAAAGGATTAGCTTCACATGTTGTTGATTTAATCGAAAAAGAAAAAAATAATTTTAAATTTTTATATGAAGATAATATTCCTCTATTTGATAAGGTAGAAAAGATTTCCAAAGAAATTTATCACGCAGATGAAGTAGTTGCAGATCAAAATATAAAAGATCAATTTAAAAGTTTAGAAGAACAAGGTTATGGAAGGCTTCCAATTTGTGTTGCTAAAACACAATTCAGCTTCTCAACTGATCCTAACCTTAAAGGAGCTCCGACTGGTCACTCTCTTCCTATTAGAGAAGTAAGATTATCATCTGGAGCTGAATTTATTGTTGTTATCTGTGGTTCAATTATGACAATGCCAGGTTTGCCAAGAGTTCCTGCAGCAGATAGTATTCGATTAAATGAAAAAGGTGAAATCGAAGGTTTATTCTAAAAAAATTAGATCTGCTGTTTTTATATCTGGACGTGGAACAAATTTTAAATCTTTAGTAGATTTTTCCAAAAAAAAATATTCTCCAATAAATATCAAATTATTAATTACTGATAACAAAAAAGCTAAAGGTATTATTTTTGCAAAAAAAAATAATATTAAATTTAAATACTTTAATTATAAAAATAGTCATAGGTCTGAAACAAAAATATTAAAGTTATTAAAAAAAAATAATATTAATTTTATAATGCTTGCAGGTTTTATGAAAATACTTTCAGAAAAATTTATTAAAAAATTCAATAAAAAAATTGTAAATATTCATCCGTCTTTGCTTCCAAAATACAAAGGTCTTAATACACATCAAAAAGTATTGAAAAATAAGGATAAATTTTCAGGTTGTACAGTTCATTTTGTGAGTAAAAAACTAGATTCTGGAAAAATAATTTTACAAAAAAGAGTAAAAGTTTTTAGAAAAGACAACAAATTAAAACTTCAAAAAAGAATTCTTAAAATAGAAAATAAAATTTATCCTCTGGCTATTAAAAAAATTTTTAGTTAGGATTTAAAGAAAAAATCTATTTCTATTTTTGCATTCTCGAGACTATCAGAACCATGAACAGAGTTTTTATCTATTGATATGCCGTATTTTTTTCTCAAGGTGCCCTCATTAGCTTTCTGGGGATCGGTAGAACCCATTAATTCTCTGTTTGCAGATATTGCATTTTCTTTCTCCAGTATCATTGCTATTATTGGCCCTGAAGATAAATATTGGCACAAATCTTGATAAAATGGCTTGGTTTCATGCACTTTGTAAAATTGTTCAGCATCAGATTTTGTTAGTTCGATTTTTTTCTCATTTTTTATATTAAATCCATTTTTTTTAAATTCATTTTTAATTTCTTCTGCAAGATCTCTTTCAACTGCATCAGGTTTAATTATTGATAAAGTTTGTTCTAAATTATTCATAGTTGTCTTCTACAAATTGATTTAATAATCTTACACCATAACCTGTAGCACCACCTGGATTTAAAGCACCTGCATATTTTGAAAATGCCATTCCAGCTATATCGAGATGAGCCCAAGGAGTTTTATTAATTATGAATCTCTGTAAAAATTGTGCTGCAGTTGTTGAGCCAGCGCCACCTACATAATTTATGTTTTGCATATCTGCATTTTTTGAGTTCATCAACTTATCATAGTTTTTATGTAAAGGTAGTCTCCATACCTTTTCATCAACCTTTTCTCCTGCATCAAAAATTTGTTTTGAAAGTTTGTCATCATTTGAAAATAGCCCTGCATATTCAGAACCTAGACAAACAATTATAGCACCTGTTAATGTAGCCAAATCTACCATTAACTGAGGCCTAAATTTTTTTTCTGTAAAGCTTAATGCGTCTGCCAAAACTAATCTTCCTTCTGCATCTGTATTTAAAACTTCTATAGTCTTGCCGCTGTATGATTTAACTATATCCCCAGGTCTTTGAGCATTTCCACCTGGCATATTTTCAACCAGTCCTACAACTCCTACAGCATTTATTTTTGCTTTTCTAATTGCAAAATTTTTCATTAAACCCACTACTACAGCTGAACCTGCCATATCATAAGTCATGTCTTCCATAAATCTTGCTGGTTTTAAAGATATACCGCCTGTATCAAAACAAACTCCTTTTCCAACAAAACCTAATGGTTTTGATTTTGATTTAGATCCCTTCCATTCAATAGTAACAAGATAGGATCCTCTTATACTTCCTTGTCCTACTCCTAATAATGCATTTAATCCTAGTTTTTTTAATTTTTTTTCATCATAAACTGTAACTTTTAATCCATGTTTTTTTAATTTAAGCAATCTTTTTGCATATTCGTCTGGGTGTAAAATGTTTCCTGGTTCGGAAACTAGATCTCTAGTGAAAAATGTTCCTTCTTCTAAAGCTTTGAACTTTAATTTATTTTTTACTGATAATACGCTTTGTTTTCCAATTAAATTAATTGTTATAATGTTTTTTATTTTTTTTGATTTATATATATTAAATTCATATGATTTTAATTTTAATCCATGTATGAATCGGCCGATAAAATCTTTTCCAGGTTTGCTTTTCACACTTTCAGTAATTATAGATACATCTTTAAAGGAGTTATTTTTTATAAAATTGTAAAATTCAGCACCTAAATTTTCCACATCAGAACCTTTTAAGTCTTTTTTTAAAGATATTAATATAAGAGTAGTTTTTTCATTTATGTTAAATGAAATAATATTATCTTTATTATTTTTTTTATTTTTCAAAATTCTTTCAACGTATAAATTTTCATTTTTAGATAAAAAATTTCTCCCGTTTTTTATTTGAAATTTATCTTCAGTAAATAAAGCAATTACACCTGTATTGCTTGATTTAGCCTTATTTTTATAGAGAACTTGAACAGTCATTGATTTTAAAATATATACTTGTAGTTGAAAGTATATAATTACTATTAACTATAATTTCAATGAAAAAATTGATTTTTAAAAAATTATTAGTCGACATAACAGTATTTTTTTTAATTAGCTCACTTACGCTTGGCTTAATAGTCTGGGTAATTCAGGCCGTAAATTATATGGATTTTATTACTGAAGATGGTCATAGCTTAAGTATTTATTTTAAATATACACTTTTGAGCTTACCAAAAATATTGAGCAGAATATTGCCTTTTATATTTTTTATTTCAGTATTTTACAATTTAGTAAAATTAGAGAACAATAATGAATTGTTAGTATATTGGACATATGGCGTTACAAAGCTGAAGTTCATAAATATACTATTTACGTTTTCATTATTATTTTTATTAATTCAAGTTTTACTAAATATTCTTGTAGTACCTTTGACGCTTGATAAAGGAAGAGACTATATCAAAAAGTCTGATTTAGAATTCTTTCCATCTTTAATTAAAGAAAAAAAATTTATTGATACAGTTTCTGATTTAACAATTTTTGTTGATAAAATAAATAATAAAGGAGAGTTAGTTAATATATTTCTTAAAGATCAAATAAAAGACAAAGAGTCTCAAATAATTCATTCAAAAAAAGGAATTTTAAAAAAACAAAATGGTCAAAATTTTTTAGTTCTACTTGATGGAGAATTCATAAATAATGTAAATGGAAAAATAACAACTTTTAATTTTAAAAAAACTAATTTTAATTTATCGAAATATTCAACTAAAACAACAACCTACAGAAAAATACAAGAAGTTAAAATTCAAGTTTTAATCAACTGTTTAAAAAAAATATATTTTGGAGAAGAATACAGAGAAATAAAAGATTTTGTATGTAATCAAGATTCTCTAAAAAATATCAAACAAGAGACTTTAAAAAGAATTTTCAAACCTCTTTATATTCCAGTAATATGTTTAGTAGCATCGTTGTTGATTTTTATTTCCAAAGACAACTATAATTATAATATAATAAGAATAATATTATTTTCACTTGGAATGATTTTTTTAATTACTTCAGAGGTTTCAATTAGATATTCTGGATTAGATGATATTAAAAGTCTAATATTTGTAGCAACGCCTATTTCAATAATATTTATTATTTATTCAATAATATTTAAACAAACTTTATTCAGATCTAATGCTTAAAATTTATCATAAATACATTTTAAAAAATTATTTAGTTACTTTTATTCAAGTTTTATTTATTTTTCTAAGTTTAATTTGTATTCTAAACATTTTTGAAGAAATAAATTTCTTTAAAGATGAAAATGTTAGTTTTTTATTTCCTTTAATGTTAACAATTTTAAATGGTCCATCTGTGATATATGATATTTTCCCCTTTATATTTTTAATATCTGTTCAAATGTTTTTTATAAAAATAATTGATAGTGATGAATTGATAGCTTTTAAAAAATTTGGATTAAGTAATTTAAAAATACTAAGTATTATTTTTGCTACTGTTCTTTTTCTTAGTATCTTGATTTCGATGTTTTTTTACAATTTTTCAGCCCAATTGAAATTTTCTTACCTCGATATTAAAAATAAATTTACAAAGGATGATAAATATTTGGCTGTAATTACAGAAAATGGCTTATGGATAAAAGATGAAGTTGAGCAAAATATTAACATTATTAATGCTCAAAAAATTGAAAAAAATATCTTAAAAAACGTATCTATAACTCAATACGATAAAGATTTTAATTTTAAGTATCATATCCAAACAGAAAAAGCAGATGTAACTAATTTTTTATGGAAAATTGATAAGGCAAATATTACTGAAAAAGATAAAATTTCGTATAACAAAGAAAACATATATATTGTAACTAGTTTTAACTTAGAAAAAATAAATAATCTTTATTCTGATTTAAAATCACTAAGTATTGGGCAATTGCGAGAATTAAAAAAAGATTATAAATCATTAGGATACTCTACAGTTGAAATATCAGCACATTTAAATAAAATTTTTTCATCTCCTATACTAGCAACATTGTTAGCTTTGCTTGGAGGAATATTTATGTTTAGATTAAAAAAAGAGAGTAATAAATATTATATATTGGTTTTTGGTATAGTTGTTTCTGTAATTATTTACTATATCAATCACTTCTTTTATACAATTGGTGTTAATGAAAGAATGCCATTAATACCATCAATATGGCTTCCTCAGGTAATAATGTTTATAATATTAAGTTTTTCTTTGGTAACAGTAAATGAAAAATAAATTTTTTTTTAAAATATTGGTATTTTTTTTATTTTTTTTAAATGCTAATTCTCAAGAGGATATAATTTTTAATGCTGGCCAAATAAACATTTTAAATAATGGAAATTTAGTCAAAGCAACAAATGGTTCTGAAGTTATTTTGCCAGATAATATAATTATAACCTCTGAAGAATTAGACTACGATAAAATAGATTTAATACTAGAATTTAATAAAAGTATTACAGCAGAAGATAAAATTAATAACATAAAGTTAGAAACAGAAAAATTAAAATATTTTAAAAATAAGAATATTTTAAACGCATACAATAAAACTATTATACTAATACAATCTAATTATAAAATAAATTCAAGTGATGTTGTGTATGATAAAAAAAATGATTTAGTTTTCTCTAAACAACCATCAAAAATTACTGACAAATATAATAATAAAATAAATGTTAATTCATTTACATACGATGTCATTAAAAAAATTATTAAAGCAGATAAAATAAAAATTGAAGATATCGAAAATAATAAATATTTTTTTGAAAATGCAATTTTTGATTTAAATAATAATAGAATTGCGGGAAAAGATGTCGAAATTAAATTAGATGAAAAATTATTTTACCCCAAAAATGATCCTAGGTTTAAAGGAAGATCGGTAATTATCACAGAAGACAGTACTGAGATAGCAAAAGGTGTCTTTACTACATGCGCGATTAGAAGTAATGACAAATGTCCACCTTGGCACATTAAAGCTGAAAAAGTAGAACATAATAAAAAAGATCAACTAATTAATTATAAAAATGCTTGGTTGAAGGTATACGATATGCCTGTTCTTTATTTTCCAAAATTTTTTCATCCAGATCCAACAGTTGAAAGACAATCTGGTTTTTTAGTACCTACAGTATCAGAGTCAAGCAGTCACGGAATAAGTGTATCAGTACCATATTTTCAAGTAATTTCTAAAAGTAGAGATTTAACGTTTAAACCAAGAATATTTGATGGAAAAATACTTTTACAAAATGAGTATAGACAAGCAAATAAAAATTCTTTTAATCAATTTGATTTTAGTTATTTTTACGAAGATCAAAATAATAACTCTAATTCAAAAAACAAAAATCATTTTTTCGCAAATTCTAAAATAAATATAACAAAGGGTATTTTTGATATCTCTAAGCTTGAAATAAATATACAAAAAGTAAGCAATGATACTTATTTAAAAGCATATAATATTACTTCAAACTTAATTAATAGTGTAACTACTTTAACGTCTTTTATTGATTTTGCTTCTAGCGATGAAAACAATTATTTAAATGCACAAGTAAAAGTTTATGAAGATTTAACAAAAAAAAAATCTGACAGATATGAATTTATTTATCCTTATGTAGAGTACTCAAGATTATTTGATGATCAAAATGACTTTGTAAACTTTTCATATGATTTAACTACATTTCAAAAAAACTTTGACACCAATATTTATGAAACTTCTTTAATTAATAATTTTAATTTTGTTTCTAACCCTATAATATCTTTAAATGGATTAAGAAATCTTGTTAACTTTCAAATTAAAAATGTTAACAAGGACTCAAAAAATTCTTCATCAATCAAAAGCACCACTTCTTTATTTTCAAAGATCATGTACGAAGGCTCTGTTCCTTTGGTTAAATATCACAAAAATGGGAATAGTTATTTTACTCCAAAATTTTCACTTATGTACAGCCCAAATAAATCAAAAGATAATAAAGATTTAGATAGAACAATTAATTTTGACAATGTATTTGGGTTTAATAGATTGGGTTTAAACGACTCAGTTGAAGGTGGGTCTTCAATAACTTACGGAGTCGAATACAAGAGATTAGATAAAAATGATAAGGACATATTTTCGTTAGGATTTGCAAATATCCAAAGAGATCAAAAAGATCCTGACTTACCAACTAGAAGTTCATTCGCTAAAAAATCTTCAGATATTTTTGGAAGTTTAAAATATAATGTGTTCGATTGGTTAGATTTACAATATAATTTTGCAATCGATAACAATATTGATAAATCAAATTTTGATGAAATAACATCAACTATTTCTGTAAATAATTTTGTAACTTCTTTTAGTTTCTTGGAAGATGGAAATTCATCAAACAATCAGAGCTACCTATCAAATCAAACAAAATATAAATTTGATGAAAATAGATCAGTTTCTTTTTCTGGAAGAAGAAATAGAGAGTTAGATATAACTGAATTTTATAATTTAATTTATGAATATAAAAATGACTGTTTAACAGCAGGCATAGAATATAAAAAAGATTACTACAGTGACTCTGATATAGAACCGAATGAAAGTTTATTTTTTACTTTAAGCATAGTTCCTTTTGGAAAAATTAACACACCTAGTGTAAATAAATGAAAAATATATACAAGTTTTTAAGCATAATATTTATATTTTTTTTTTTCTTCGCAAAATATTCTATTGCAAAACAAATATATATTGTTAGCAAAATAAATAATCAAATAATCACGAATATAGATGTAGAAAATGAAAAAAAATATTTATCTTTACTTAATGAAAATTTAAATAGATTAAAAAAAGATGATTTATTTTATTTGGCAAAAAACTCATTGATAAGAGAAAAAATAAAAGAAATAGAAATAAAAAAACACTTCAATCTAAATAATGACTATCCTTTTGTAGATAGTCTTTTAAGTAAATTTCTTTTAAAACTAAATATAAATAATGTTGAGCAATTTAAAGATATAGTTAATCAAAAAGGATTAAATTATAATGATGTAAAAAATAAAATTAAAATTGAAGCTTTGTGGAATAATTTAGTTTTTCAAAAATACGCTGATAAAGTTAAAGTTGATGAAAATAAGATTAAATTAGAATTAAAAAAAAAAGAGTCAAAACTTGAATACAAAAGCTATTTAATTTCTGAAATATTATTTAAACCTAAAAATACTTCAACTTTTGAAAAGGACTATAATAAGATAAGAGATAGTATAATTAATAATGGTTTTAATAATACTGCAACAAAATTTAGTTTATCTGAAACTTCGAAATTTGGAGGAAAGATTGGTTTTATAAGAGAAGACAGACTAGACCAAAATATTTTAAAAGAACTAAAAAAATTGAAAATAGGTGAAATGACACCAGCGATGAAAAGAACTTCTGGTTACCTCATTTTAAAAGTTGAAAATATCAAAGAAGAAAAAATAGATTTTGATTTTAACAAGGAATATAAAAAAATCTTAAATTTTGAAAAAAATAAAAAACTTAACCAGTTTTCTATGATTTATTTCAATAAAGTAAAATCTAACATTTTAATAAAATGACAAAAAAACCTATAATTTTAGTTTGCGGAGAACCATTTAGCATTTTTTCTGAGTTGTTTTTAAAACTCTATAAAAAAAATTATTTTAACAATTTAAAATTACCAATAGTATTAATAGGCTCTAAAAAATTAATTGAACAACAGGCAAAAAAATTCAAGGTTAATTTTAATATAAACTCTATAAATAAAAAAGATATATTAAAAAAAAAAAAATTAAAAAAAATTAATATTATAAATGTTGATTTTAAATTTAAAAATAAATTTGGTACAATTTCAAAAAAATCTAAAAATTATATTGAAGATTGTTTTAATATTGCATTAGATATTATGAAGGGTGGTCAAGGACATGCTCTAATCAATGGTCCTGTATCAAAAAAAGCTTTTTTAAATAAAAAATATCCAGGTGTTACAGAATATATATCAAGTAAAACTAAAACGTTAGGGAAAGAGGTTATGTTAATTTATAATCAAAACTTATCTGTAAGCCC
>MDSW01077383.1_pt1 | contig 10679 bp, 5 predicted proteins | sample 811171 | NCBI WGS metagenome assembly MDSW01 (sample SAMN05326641, study PRJNA326480) | marine metagenome | isolation source: seawater | place: Atlantic Ocean: North West | collected 2012 | reverse complement strand
TAATGTCCAACGCGGATTTGATTTGAAAGAATTTGATTTGTCAAACCTCACCGGTCAAACTGTTCGTGCCAAATTCAGTTTCTTTTCAGACCAATTGATTGAATTAGATGGCTGGTATATCGATGATGCCGGCATAGAAATCGATGTCTATGAACCCGCAGGAACTTGGGTTTCAGAGGTATTAACACCTGACCCTCACTTTGGTTGGGGGCAATTAGATGGATTTGTACATGAGCCGGATAACACGACGGTACGCTTTGATATTCTGGACGGGAATGGTTCACTGATACCCGGGTATCAAAATCAAACGCTTCCGGTTGATTTACCGTTTGATGTGCAACACTATCCCTTTTTACAGATACGTGCTCACTTGACGAGCCTTGATCGTTTGGTTACGCCACACGTTGAACGTTTGTCCATCGGTTCGTTGACCTTCTTCGATGCTTATCATCTGGTCCATCTTGGGGATTACAGTGGCTCCAACCTCCAAGATTTGGAGATTCATTCAGACGACGCCATTGTATCAACAGCAACGACCAATCTCGTCTCCCTGTTATGGACTACGAATGCCGTTTGTCCGTTCCAAAAAGCAGAGTTTCAGACAATTGAGGGTAATCTCACGACATCGCACAGCCAATATGCTGTTGTGTCCAGTCATTGGGATGATTCATACAAACCAACATTATCACAAACTATTGAACGACAGGGACGGCCCCAACTTTCAACTGATTTCTCTTTGACTTGGTTCCCTTCAGATTCGATAACTGGATTCATTTTTGAACCCATATGTGCTACTGCACCTCTCCAACCTCAAGTTCGTTTAGGGTCTGAGCAAACAGACATCTTCGTCTGGCCTGAATCCAATGTAAGCGAAGAATTTGGCATGAATCGTAACTTTTTCAGCCTCGAAACGCTCCATTCAGGTTCGGTATATGGTCTTCAGTCTCTCCATTTCACATCCCAAGGTCCATCCTCTCTTGCGAACCTTACTGTGTTGGTACCTCGAAATGAGCAAAGTACTCTCTCTGCATCATCGTATGATCTCAGTTTCTTAGTTACGGCCCAAACAGATGCTTCGACCGCTTGGATACGTAGTGCACCGTTTAGCCAAAGTGAACAATTTGAGTCTGTATTGACTCCTCAATACCAAAGAATTCAATCTACAGGTTCTTGTGTGCACCAAACACAATTCTCAACTCATCTCGATGCATGTATCATACACTTGCAATTCAGTGGAAACTTTACTGCCTCGTTCAGTCAATTACAATTTATCCAGCACCACCAAACAGTTTCCCGGCAACTCACTCATCAAACTTTGAATACACTTCTCGAAAATGCTTTCAACGAATCTCAAGCATCTCTCATCGATATTCCGCTTCATGTTGAAACCTCACAAGGTTCAGTAATGGTTAATCTGAGTTATTCCACTCAAGCAAAACTCGTTGACCGAATTCTTTCACCCGCACACACTCGCTGGTTACCAAAACAAACGGTGGTGTTTGAAACACAACACTGGAGAGGCGATGCTCATTCCTTGCAATTTGACGCTCCAGATTTATCATCGATTCGTTTCACCCTTTCTTCTTCAAATTCATACGACGGCCGTCTAGCCGAAGTCGAAGCATACAACCTCCAATCAACCCCTCAATTCCGACAACTTGCTGGCGCAGGTCTTGCTTCACTGGTTGAAAATCAATCTTCGGTGCAATGTACGATGAACACATGTTCGGTAACATGGGCTTTCACCAGCCATTGGCTCATGGATGATGTTGACGACCTCCATATCCTTGCGAAGGGAATTGATGAGGATGATTTCTCCACTGGGCCTTCGCACCTTTATCGTCAAACCTTTTTTAATGAAATTGAAAATGATTTAGAGGTTATCGATTTCAATGTCATTGATGATGAAAATCGAGTTTTAAGCGATTGGTCAAACCCTCAGTGGCCGTTCCATTTGAACGCCAGTCAAGGCATGCAGGCGACTGGAAAAGTACGCTTCGAAGGCGTGCTTGATGCTTATGTTGGATTAGGTGATGCCCAAATTCGAATTGATGCCACCGCTGTACCTCCGGTGAATCTTACTGGTGGACCTGACCAATGGCCCGAGCAACCGGTTGACTGGAGCATGTCGTGGTATACAGAAGTTGATTCCAATGGCGCCTTTTCTCTTGCGCTTCATGCGCCTGATGAAGCAGCTTCCCTCCCCAGTAATACTCGGATTTTGCTTTCGCCTCACATTGAACGCTCAGGTCCAGTTTCTGAAAACACGACTACAAGTCTTGACCAAACCAGTGCCTCGCAAAATATCCCCTTCTTGTTTGACAAAATTCAACCCTCTACAGCGTCTTTACTGATTCTTGATTCAGGTGGCTATGCTCCTGCCGATGGGCATATTTGGACGGCACAGCAAGATGTCGCTTTACGCCTCATGCTTCAAGACCCTGAAGGATTATCCAATACCATTGAGCTCCATTATTGGCTTGAAGCAAGTCACGACCTCAATGACAATGGTGTAAAGGAATTGGATGAATACATGAGTCAAACAGTAACGTTCAATTCGGGATTGACAACGGTTGAAATCGATCTCCCTCTCCTTTCATGGCAAGAAATTTTGCCAGCAGGACGTCCTTCTGGAGAAGCGAGTGTCTTCGTAGAAGGATTTGATTTGGCTGGAAATGCCCTCGTTGGCGGAGGTGCATTTGGTGGAGAGAATGATTTGGCAACATTCCAAGTCCAGCAACGCTTTGACACTTTAATTGAGACCGAATCACTCACTTTCGATTTGTATGATTCTGTTCTTTTTATTGGCAATGAACACAATTTCTCATTCACAATTACAGATGGAAATGGAATTAAGTCTCTTGATTTCATTGAATTATCGCTTCTCAGTAGGGAACAAAACGATGAATGCACCCTTCGATATGAACCGCGATTTGAACAGGTCATTTGGGATGAGTTTTGTTTCGAAACCCCACCTACCGTTCAAGTGACGAAAACTCCCCTTCAAGCAGAGTGGGAGGTCGTATTCAATTTCAGGATTGCATGGGATGTGACCAATGCTTCATCCTTGTCGGGAACCCCTTCCCTGAAAGTATACGATGAAGGTCAAAATCTTGGCCTCGGCCTTTCACGCCTTACTGTTTTTGATTGGAATCTTTCCACTGAACTCTCTCGAGGCCCTCTCCAAATTTCCGACCAAACTCTTCCCTATGGAACGATTTCAGCAGATGAGATTTGGGTTCATTCCAATGATTTCTTGCACCTTGAAACCGGACTTTATCATGCCAATACTACAATTCCAGCCCAGATGCTCCCATCATCGGTCTACTTGCAAGTCTTCCTTACAGATGGAGAGCGTTCAGTCCAACACAATCTAAGTTTTTCAGAAAATGGAACAGTTTCTGCACTTCTCCACCTGAATGCATCAATCCTTAAGCATCGTTCTGCAACATTGGATTTACAAGTCATTGGTGTTCCAGGATTCTCTTCTCTTCAACGATTTGACATTACCTTCGATACTTCTGAACCTCTCCTCTCTATACCGCCAGGTATTCTCTCTGTTGTTGAATCAAATGCATTACAGGAGCAAGAAATTATTGTCATTGCCAGTGATGAAGTAGGAATGAACCTTACATCTTTGAAAATGCATTGGTATTTCACGCGTGCAGGAATCGAAATTGAAAATTCTGCAGGTTCCGCATCCATCGACTATCTTAACGGTTCAGGGCCTACATACACTTTTTCTTCAAAGGTTAATCTCCAACCAGACAACGAATCCCTTCTTCTCAAAAACGACCGTCTCGTCGTTTGGTTTAGCGGTCATGATATGTCCGGAAGACTGCTTTCTGGTTCTGGAACTGAGCAACCGCCTCTGACGCCTAAATTTGATTGGATTGCGTTTGAGCCGCAATTTGAAAACATCAATGTGACGCCACGACAACCCCAACTTGGGGAAGAGTTTTCTCTCTTTGTTCGAGTGTCCAATATTGGTGTTCTTTCTGGAAATGTAACGGTTGAATGCCATGATGACCTCGGGCGTCTTCTTGCCACGAATTCAAGTCAAATAGAGGGCGGCTCATGGGTCGATTTTGTGTGGGAGATTGAGGCATGGAAAACAGGTCGTCTTGGGATGACTGTCAAGATTGTCAATTATACGGGCGATGTTCCAGTCTTGGTCTCAGATGTTCAAAGTTCTGAAGACCAAAAAGGGCAGATGGCGACAACACTCGGCTTTGCTGGACTCATTTTTATTCTTTCAGGCGGTATTTTGATTGCCTCAATACTTCGTAAACGAGAGAAAAATAATCAATTTACCGCCGATCAAGTATATCTTGCTATGGACCAACGCAGTATGCCACCCCCCCGGCCGAAGGATTTGGTCGATTTAACTCAAGAGGAATAGTCAAAAACAGAGGGTTCCACGCACAACAACAAGCCGGGGTTCCCGAGCGGTCAAAGGGGGTGGACTCAAGATCCTCTGCGTAAAGCTTCGCAGGTTCGAATCCTGCCCCCGGCACTGTTTTAACGCTGTTTTGGATGCCGCTTTGGAAAACGAAAACCCTTCAAATCCCAATGACTCAATCAAATTTGATGAGTGTTTCAGAAGTGGCGAGAAATCGTACCTTGGGGATACGATAACACAACGGTTCACTTCTTGGCCCAAGTTCATCAAGCATTGGGCACAAAAATCCTTCAGACTGAAGTTCAAAAGGTTGAATGGTAGCAGTATCGATTGGTAATTCAATTTCCGAGAATGCAAAAATGGAATCACGGTCAGTATACGATACAGCCGCATCTTGGAAAGAAAGAAAATCGACGGCATCCTCCCAAGAGTCAAACAGTTTGGAAAATTCCTTATCGATTGTTTTTTTATCGCTTGCTTCTACAAAACAATTCAATTCAGGTGCGCTTCCCTTACCAGGGAAAATTCTAGTTTCAAAACCATCTTCTTTCTTTTTGTGAATGAACTTACGTGGGAGGTGTGTAGCTAATACATCTGAAAATACGCGTGTTCCAAGCGCATACAAATGGCTGCTCATGCTGTTTTTGAGAAACAGTACAGTCGAGCCTTGAGTTACATTCGGGGGGGCAGATTTGAGGTAAAGTCTCCAATTGCTTTGAAGCGGTGAGAAAAAGATTCGGCGCAACGGTCCGAGAAAAGAAGGACCAAAACTTCCATGACGATAGGTGAGAATCGTGAAGAGTGTCTTGCCATCTTTCTCCCACAATTCAAGGCCATCAGGTACGAAATGACGAACTTTGTCGGCTTCGAGAATCCAGTTCATGTAAACAACATCTTTCACATCACTTCTTAATTTTAGAAAGGGGAAAAAGGAAGTAAATTTTCGACGTGACCGAGCGATAAGTTTGGAATTGGACAGTGCTGCTGTTAATCGGTGAATTGGACCTTTTCGGGGCGATTGAAACTTATTTCCGAGTAAGTCGAGAGTTTGCTCTTGCTCAACGACCATGTTTTTCGATATGGCCTGCATGTATTAAGTTCATTCACGAGCATGAGCTTTGAGTATTTCATCGACCAGCGGCGTAAATGTATCGCCGTGATAGTGAGGTGAGCACACATCTGCGGCCTCTGCCACCGACTCAAAAGCGCCTTTTACTGCGATTGACCAATGTGCAAATTCAAACATTGACAGGTCATTTGGCGCATCACCAACACACAACATGTCCTCTCTTTTCCATCCCATCTTGTCCAGCAAAATTTCAAGCCCACTTCCTTTTGAGAGATGTGGCTCCATCAGGTGAATCGCAAACCCAGTTCGCAATGCAATAAGGTGAGACCATTCACTTTCTGCAAGATGCATGCGAATTTCTTCCAAGTCTTCAGACGGGTAAAGGCACCATTCACTCTCTCTCCATTGATTGGATTCTATACCTTTCCAACCTCCTTTGAGGTGCATCAACGAATCAAGCCATTGAGCCGCTCTTTTTGCGTCATTTCCATCCGCTTGTAAGATTGGCCCTTCGAATGAAGGATGCCAAAGCACTCCACCATTTTCACAGCAAATAGGGCCTGAAAGTTTGAGAAATCTCCACAGTCCATAGGTGATTGCGCGAACATTTCCAGTTGCGAGAATGACGGGTATGCCTGCTTTTTCAAGTCGATGTAGCGATTCTATTGCACCGGAGTTGAGTCGTTTTTCTCCGTCTGTAAGGGTGCCGTCAATGTCGACAGCGACAAATTTCGGACACCAACCGTCAGGTAGCCACTGCATATCTGATCCCAACCTTGAGTGTGTGATGAAATTATCCTTCTTGAGCATCGAAGTATCAGTTTTTTTCCAACCGAGGTATTTATGCTACCTATCCCGTGGCATCTTCATGGCATCGGGCACCGATGAGGAGGTCTTCCTTGCTCTCGACGATGATGAAGCGGTTGCAAAGCCCAAAGTTCTGAAGAAAACGAAACCTAAAGTGGACAAAAAGAAACCTTCGAAGAGCAAAAAATTGCCCCCGGTCGAAGTCATGGACGCTGAAATCCTCGATAGCTCAATTGTGCGACAAGCGACTGGAGAGTTTGAAGTCGGCTGGCCTCTCTTAGGAATGGATTGTCCAGATTGTGCCAGTAAAGCCACTCGGGCATTGAAAACGCTTGTCCACATCAATGAAAGCACCGTTTCTGCAACCGCAGGGACGGTCAAACTTACTGTCCAACTCGAATACGGTACCCTTTCATCTGCCTCTTCTGTTTTACGTTCTTTAGGCCATGCTCCAGACGTGATCTTCAATGAATTGGTTGGTGTACGTAGTTCACAGGTTGCACACCGCAATGGTGTTGACCAAAGAAAACTTGCCAAAATTTTCCGTCAACAACCGGGAGTTCTCGATGCTGAAATAACTGATGACGAGCGTATTCTACTGCAATTTCCTACAGATGTTTCACAAGAAATGTTTGACTTGAGAGAATCTCATCTTAGCGAGATTGTTGGTTCACCTGTCAAGTATTCTGCTGCCCAATCCAATCGAATTCGGCCCGATCAATGGCGCCTCATTGGAGGCGGGGTGGCATTGCCGCTCTTACTGCTGGTTCTCTTTGGTGAGATGATTGGATTATCTTCCTTCATGCTCGGAGTCATCGCACTCCCTGGATTGATTATCGGTGGCTCACAGATGTTCAAGGAAGCCATGGCAAGCATTCGAAATCGTCAACTTGGTTTCCAAGTTTTGACGAGTTTAGCCGTTATAGGAGCTGCCATTTTAGGAATGTGGGAAGAGGCATTGATTGTAGCAATATTGGTTGCTTTCACCGCCCATCTTGAAGGAGATGCACTTGTCAAGGCTCGAGAAGCGATGCAAGGTGGACTTGACAGACTCCCACGAACAGCCCGAAAAGTATCGGGGAAGAAGCCCAAGTTGGATGCACAAGCCGTGGTCGGTTTTTCTTTGCCAATGGCCTCATCTGCACCGATGTTGGCAGCGGATAACTGCGAACTTCCCGGCCCGAATGCAGAGCATGAAATGGTCCCTATCGAATTGATTCGAATCGGGGATTCTCTTGAAATTCGAAGCGGTGAGTTAATTCCTGCTGACGGTTCCATTGTTGATGGACACGGTTCGCTGGATAAAGCACCGTTGACTGGTGAATCAGTTCCGGTCGAAGTTGGTGTGGGAGATGAGATTCAAGCAGGCTTGGTCTTGGCTCAAGGCCCTGTGATCATTGAGGTGACTGCTGTAGGAGACGACACTCGTTTGTCTGGCCTGATTGATGCAGTCCATACTTTTAGAGAGGAACCTCCTCGCTTGCAGAGCAGTATTGAACTTTTTACTGCCATTTGGGTGCCTGTTGTTCTGTTTGGAGCATTGGTAGTTTGGTATTTCTTGTTTCCGAATGATTGGAAAGTGATTTTGTTGATTTGGGTCGTTGCTTGTCCTTGTGCTTTACTCCTTGCAACACCGGTCCCTCATGCTGCAGCGCTTTCACGCTCTGCCCATTTCGGAGCTATAGTACGCGGTGGGGATGTAATAGAACGTCTTTCCAAAGTCAACTATATTTTACTTGACAAAACGGGAACTCTAACCTCAGGAAAGCCGAGACTGGGTGATGTTGTCATTGCGAAGGGCCGTCAACGCTCAGCAGCCCTCAAACTCGCAGGTGGTCTCGAAGCGCGCTCTTCACATCCTTACGCACTTTCAGTGATGGATTATCTCTCACAAGAGCAGATTTTAGCAAGCCCAGTGGCAGGTTTAACAGATATCGAAGCAGGTGTGAAAGGAAAAGTTGGAGGCAAAGAGGTGATGTTCATTCGATTTGATCGAGCGAAGAAACTCAAAGTCAATGTTTCTCAGGAACTTCTCGAGGCATATCAACAAGCCGAGAGTAAAGGCCATGGTGCAAGCCTCTTGACTCGCGATGGTGAAGCGATTGCTTTGTTCACATTCATACATGATGATACCCATGCAGGTAGTAAAGAACTGATTACAGGACTCAAAGAACGCTCAATCAATGTCGAAATTCTTTCGGGAGATAATCAAGCAGCAGTCACTGCTTTTGCCAAGAGTGTCGGTCTTCCGGAGTCTTCTGCCCACGGTGGTTTTTCTCCTGAACAAAAAGTACAATGGGTAAAAAACCGTTCAAACACGCACATTACAATGATGGTCGGAGACGGATTCAACGATGCTTCTGCTTTGGCTTTAGCCGATGTGGGGGTGGCCGTGGGAACTAGAGAAACGGTTAACCTCGAGGCAGCCGATGTCCTCATTCCAAGTGATGACCCACTCATGCTCACCAACCTTATTGATTTGTCACGTCGCGCTCAGAGGATATTAATGGGTAATATTTACATCTCGATTGGAATTACTTTGGCTTTAGTAACTGCAGTCATTCTCCAACTCTATGACGAACTTTGGGTTGGTGTCTTGATTCATGAAGCTTCAGTAATCTTAGTGATCTTAAATGGAGCTCGCCTTGCAGGAGGTGGAGGCGGTTTTGCACTTTTGCGCTCGATTTTAGTAACGCTCTGGCGAGACACGAAAGAATCGTTTTCCATGCTCAAGTTGAGATATCTCTCTTCATAAAGCGTCAATCTTTCAGTTCCCGCGACATCTTCAAACCTTAGTAGGGCATCTGCCCAAATGGTGAGATAATGGCACGAGTTCGAGCAGACCCCGTCACAACAGCCCTTGCACACCCTACTCGCCGGGCATTGTATATCGCTTTGTCAAACAAAGAAGAAATGAGCACTGTCCAACTTCAATCTGAAGTCAATGTTGAGCGTTATAATTTGTATCACCATTTGAAAAAATTAGCATCGCTAAACTTAGTAGAAAATCATCGTGATGCTGGACGTTCACGCTGGTGGAAAAGAAAAGCACTCATCGAACTGCCTGAAATTCTCACTTCCGCTCCTGCGGTTTCTCCGCCTGCTTTGAACTCTGAAACGATGACCACAGTTCCTTCTCAACTCGCTGAAATTGTTTCTGAACAGAGTGAAGTTCACGTCATTCAACTCGAAGGTTCTCGAGACCAAGTTGGTGCAAAACGTATGCTTGAACTTCTTGCAACCGAGCATGGAATTGACTTGAATCTTCCTTGGAACTTTTTACCTTCGAGTATCGCTTTGATTGCGAAGAAAAAGTGAATCGGAGATTTTGAAAGCAAATACCTCAAGAAGTGAGAACAAGAGGGTGTACCATGAGCGAAGAGTTGACTGTTGAATCTCGTATTGCTCCTCCAGCCCTTTCATGCCCGAAATGCGACGGTTTACTGCCGAATGAGCTCGGTGAAGTACAGTGCACATTGTGTCCAGCGCGAGTCCGTGTTGAGCATGAAGTAACTCGAAAGAAGTGGGCTGAAGAGAAAATAGGTTGCCCTGATTGCGCAAAGGTTCTCGTCGTCGGCGTAAGTAAGCGACCAGCACATCTCAAGTGTGCATCATGCGATTCGACTTTTACGGTCATACCCAAAGTGGCGAGGGTAGAAATTTCTTGTCCTGGGTGTGAACGAATCTTACGAATGAAACGCCGACCAGGAGAGAGACAAGTCGACTGTCCTGCCTGTGATACGAGTTTCAAAGTGACTTTTTGAAGGACCTTTATTCTCGAACTCAGTTCTGACGACTTGGTTCGTCGCATAACCATCTCAAACAGCCTTGAAGCCTCGCGTTCCTGTCGCGCTCCTTATCTATGATGAGATGTCCATGAAACACTGGATGGGATACGATGGGATTGAGCGTAAGCAACGGTAACGAGGCCCTTGATGCGGTTCGCAAGAAGCGAGAAAACGCTGACATAGTCTCCCTTTCAGCACTTCGTTCACAGTTCACATCGACGGCTACATCCACCCTCGATCAAGCAACGATGACGAGTGCTCGTTTCCGTCAAGAAGAACGACTGCGAGCCGATTTGCGTCGTGAACGTCGGATTCGTCAGCAAGCAATCACAGAACGTGTAAATGTCATGCAAGATGCACTTGCCAGCGACTTAGCGGTACAACACGAACTCACACTTGATTCTCTCGAAAAAGAAATGAGAGAAGAAATGGAACGCGATTTGAGTACACTTGAACGCGATTCGTTGGCCCGAGAAGAATCCAGAATGCGAGGCGAACTTGAACTCCGCCTCAATCGCCAACTTGAGACACTCCAAGACAAATTGGACGTCGAACAAGATCTCCGTCTTGAAGAGCATAAAGCTCAACTCAAGGCTCAAATTGAAACCCAACT
>MDSW01148849.1_pt1 | contig 10681 bp, 8 predicted proteins | sample 811171 | NCBI WGS metagenome assembly MDSW01 (sample SAMN05326641, study PRJNA326480) | marine metagenome | isolation source: seawater | place: Atlantic Ocean: North West | collected 2012 | reverse complement strand
TTTGCCGAGGTTCAGCTTTACCATCATGTGAACGAAGCAACCGAATGGTTCCACTCACTGGGCCACCCCAATCAAGGCAAGGCGATTGACACAATGTGCAACGTCAGCATGCCTGGCCAGACCCTTATGTCTTGCGGCACAGACGGCATGACCGCCGCCAACGCAACAGACCACGACACCGGCGTTGAAGTTATCCGAGGTTGCCTCGAAGAAATTGAAGCCAACAACCAAAATGGGTTCGGTGGTTTTGACAACGCGTTCTTCATGGGTGGCGGTTCATTTACCGATATTCTTGGCTACGACGATGGTGGCCTCTTTATGGGCCAAGGCACGAGTGGTGACTTCGCTTATGACGGTGACGTTCTCTACCACGAATTGGGCCACGCCATTGTCGCACAGGTCGGTGCACTGCAAAGCGGCAATCTTCTTGATTCGACCGGTGTTAACAGCTCACCAGGTGCACTCAACGAAGGTTATGCTGATTACTTCTCATCTGCCATCACTGGAGATCCAGTTGTAGGTGGCTACATTGGCGACATCCTCACTGGCGGCAGCGGCATCCGAACCATGGACCACAATCAAGTATGTCCTGAGTATTGGATTGGCGAAGTGCACGATGATTCTCACGGTTGGGCAGCTGCCCTATGGGACGCTCGCTCCCTCTACCCACAAACCGAAGTCGATGCGTTAACCGGCTACACCGTTCGCGTCTTTGACCGCGCAGTGTACGAAGGCTTGACCATGCTCACTTCCAACATGTTTCAGGAAGATGCAGCTCGCGAGACCATCGAAGCGGTCAAAGCCATTGCTGAGCTTGAAGACCCAGAAGCCGAACTCCTGACCGGAGCATTGGAAGCACGCAATGTCATTGCCTGCGAACGTATTCGTCCTTTGACTACCAACGAGCCTATCCCAATGATGATGTTTGAAGGCATCGGCGGCGGCGGCATGATGGGCGGTGGAGCGACATACAGCCCCTACGCCCCGCCACCGGTTCAGTTCTCAATTGATGTGAAGGCCATTGCCGGACAAAACCCAGAGTGTGTCCAGTTTAGCGCCGTTCTTGGACAGCAAGCGGCCAGCACGGAATCGGCACCAGATATGCTAGGTGGCGGCAGCAGCGGCCCAGTCGACTGGAATGTTTCGCTTCTATGGAATGCAGATGCACCTGTTGAATTCACTTACGCAGGAAGCAACGTCAACACCGAGCAAGCCGGCAATGAAATTCCAGTCACTGTAAATGTCGGTGGCGGAATCACCACATTCACGTCCACCTTCAACTTCCCCGAAGGTGCTGACAAGCTCTATCTGGCCATGGTGAACCGGACCTCCGATGGCGGTGTCATCGGAAATATCCGGCTGGCCAACGTCAACACCAACTGCCCAGAGCCAGAGCCTGAGCCTCAGCCAGACCCAGAACCAACACCAGGTGCAGGCGAAGGTGGTGAAGGCGGCGAAGAAGAAGAGAAAGATGGTGGTTGCGCATCAGCCAAGCCCAATGCACTTCTCTTTCTATTGGCTGGCCTGGGACTTATGGTTCTGCGCCGACGCCTGGCTAAGTAAGATTTAACGAGAGCGAGGGGCCCCGGGCCTCTCGCTTCTCTTTTCCCACCACCGACAATACGCAAGTATCCCTTCGAAACATCCGTTCTAGAGTCAACTGCAGCAATTTGGATTGGTTCCGACCTTTAAACGTCGGACATAAGAATAGGCTTGTAGCTTTCGAGGTCTTCCAGCACCATACCGGCACCGCGAACAACCGCCAAAAGAGGCTCTTCCGCAACGAATACCGGAATGCCCAGCTCTTCGCGAAGCATCTTGTCTAAACCGCGAAGGTTGGCACCACCGCCCGCCAAAACGAGACCTCGCTCCGAGATGTCACCCGCAAGCTCTGGTGGCGTTTTCTCAAGCGTGGCTTTGACCGCGTCCAGGATACCTTTTGCGCAATCATTAAGTGCTTGGCGGACATCGCTGCTGGTCAACTCAATGGACTTCGGCACGCCCGAGATCAGGTCACGGCCCTTCATATCCATAAAAGGCTCTTCTTCGCCCTCTGGCTGAGGCCATACGCTGCCCAGTCGAATCTTAATTTGCTCGGCTGTGCGCTCACCAATCATCATATTGTGGTGACGTCGTACATAGGTCGTAATCGCTTCATCGAGCTTATCGCCCGCAACCTTCAGGCAAACATTGGTCACCATGCCCGACATAGAAACAACGGCAACATCTGTGGTGCCGCCGCCAATATCGACAATCATGTTTCCGCGAGCCTCGCGTACAGGAAGTCCTGCACCAATAGCGGCGGCCAAAGGCTGTTCAATAAGCCAAACCTGTCGAACGCCGGCATTCTCAGCAGCTTCTCGAACCGCTTTACGTTCAACGTTCGTAATTCCCGCCGGAACCGAAATAATTAGGCGCGAACGGATAAAATGGCTTCGGTTGTGCACTTTCTTAATAAAATGCTCGAGCATGGCCTGCGTAATCGAAAAGTTCGCAATAACGCCATCTCGCATGGGCCGGATGGCCACGATGTTACCTGGCGTTTTACCCAGCATCTCTTTGGCTTCTTTACCTACCGCCTTGACCCTTTGAGAATTGTCGCTGCCCTTCTCGATAGCCACCACAGATGGCTCATTCAGAACGATTCCCTGCTTACGCACATAGACCAAACTGTTGGCCGTACCGAGGTCAATGGCGAGGTCTGTGGAAAAGAGTCCGAAGAGTTGGTCAAACATATCTAAGCGAGTGCCTTCCAATAAAAGCATGGGAACGAATTAAACGAACGCTAGCTTGTACAACATCAGAGCCGACGCATAAAGTCACAACCAACCTTTTTGTGCAATCAAATCAATGAAACGAGGTCCTTGTCACAATGCACGGACCTTTGTACGGTGTGCCCATGAAAAAATCAGCTCTCCTCATTCCAATTCTTATGTTTCTTGCAGCCTGCACCAGCACCGCTACGGCGCCTGAACCTCAAGCATCCCCCGCTCCCCAGCCCCAAAGCCAAGAGTCCAAGTACGATAAATTGGTAGAGGTGGCCCGTAAGCTTGCAGGTATGGGACAGCCCGAAAAGGCTGCTAAATATGCTAACCAGGCCACTGAACTCGACGCCAAGAAAGGCGACGCATGGGCAGTTTTGGGCCTTCTGGCCGCCCAACAAATGGATTTAGATGGGGCGGTAAAGCTCTATCAGAAAGCCATAGACCTCGGCACAGACGAATCCGGCCCTTATGCCGAACTGGCAAGCCTCTACGACGTGTCTAAGGATTACCCAAAAGCCATCGCAACCTACAAGGCCTGGCTTGCTAAAACACCAAGTGACCACGAGATGCGCCATCAAATGGCCCTATCTCTCTTGATTCAAGGAAAAACCCAGGCGGCCATCGCGCAGCTCGAAACCATCGTCAAAGCCGCGCCTACCAGCAAAATCTACCGAACAGATCTTGGATACGCACACCTTAAGTCCGGTCAGCTGGACAAGGCTGTCCTAGAGTTTGAAGCGGCCCAACCTGAAGGAAGCGCGCCTTCTATGGACTACGGGTTGGTGGTGGCTGTGGTCCAAAAGATGACGGACCCATCCAAAGCACTGGCATTCGTTCAACGATTCGCAGCACCCGGAAAAGCCAAGGATAAATTGGTGAGTCACCTGCAAACCCTCGTAAAATAGCGAGGGCGCCCGATTAAGAGTCCATCAACTTCTTTTGAATCAAGGCCACTGCCTCGTCCATTGAAATCCGAACCTGCTCCATGGTGTCACGGTCCCGAATGGTTACCGTAGAATCTTCTAGGCTCTGACCGTCAATGGTCATACACCACGGCGTTCCGATTTCATCGTGCTTGCGGTAACGCTTACCAATGGCGTGCTGCTCATCGTATCGGGCATTGATACCCGCTCGCGAGAACTGCTTCACAAGCTTACGAGCGGCTTCCGGCATGCCGTCTTTCTTCACCAATGGCAGGACAGCAACTTTGATGGGAGCGAGCCGTGGATGAAACTTCATCACCGTACGGGTCTGCATGTTGCCCTTGGCATCTGGAACCTGCTCTTCGCAATACGCGTCTAAGAGGTAAACCAACACACCACGGGTAGCGCCTGCCGCAGGCTCAATGACGTAAGGCGTATACCGCCATCCGTTCTTCCCGGTTTCTGGGTCCTGCTTCTGAGGGTCAAAATAGCTAAGTTTAGCGCCCGAGTGTTCAGCGTGCTTGTTCAAATCGTAATTGGTACGGCTGGCAATACCCTCGAGTTCATCGTAGCCCCAAGGGTACTCGTATTCCACGTCGTAACAACGGTCTGCATAGTGCGCCAACTCGTCGTCGTCATGGGTTCGAGTCATGAACTTCTCAGGATGATTCGCGTAAGACTTCCACCAGTCCAGTCGCTCTTTACGCCAATACTCCAGCCAATCGGTCTGGCTGCCAGGCTCTACAAAGAATTCCATTTCCATCTGCTCAAATTCGCATGAGCGGAAGATAAAATGCTCGGTGGTAATTTCATTACGGAAGCTCTTACCCATTTGGGCAATACCAAACGGAACCTTCATGGACTGCGTTTGCTGTACGTTCAAGAACTGGACAAACATCGCTTGAGCCGTTTCAGGCCGCAGGTAAACGGCGCTGTCTTTTACGATTTTCTCGAGACCCTCACGGAATTCACGGCCCTCTTTGTCGCGGTTCTTCTCTGCATAGCTGGCAATGTCACCCAGTGCGTCAACAGAGCCAATCTGAGTTCTGAACATCAAGTTAAACTGTCGTTCTTCGCTAAGAAATGGGCTGCCAAAGGTTGGGCTGACGTAGCCGCGGTATGGAAACGTTTTCTCTGCTTCGGTCGCATCTTCAGGAAAAAAGCCAACGGTTTGGTCGTCGATGACCTTTAAGCCATGCAACGTCTTGCCATCACGCTTCAATGTGATTTCAAAACGTTCTTCGATAGCCTTGAGGTATGTTTTAGCTTGGCCCTTGTCCGCACACTGGATAGGCAATTCATCGCCGGCGCCGGGCGTAGGCGCTTTGTCGGCTCGGAAGCGCTCCTTGCTGATTAAGCAATCGACCAAGGGGTCCGAGAAACCGGCCAAGTGACCAGATGCCTGCCAAACCTTTGGGTGCATCATGATGGAAGCATCAATGCCAACCACGTCTTCACGCTCGTGAACCATGGCGCGCCACCACTCGTTCATGAGGTTTCGCTTTAATTCGACACCCAATGGACCGTAGTCATAAGCACTCTTAAGGCCACCGTAAATCTCACTGGATTGGAAAACGAATCCACGTCTTTTACAGAGACCTACTATTTTTTGCATTAAATCGGCTTCGCCGGCCTTCTTGTCGCTCATTTGCTACCTCCACGAGTGCAGGCCACATAATCTAAAAGGGCACGTCTTTCCAGAGGCTTGCGGCGATAATTCCCCCGGAAATCAAGAGAATTTCCGATACCTGATTAAAACACTTGTACACCGGCCATAAATTAGGCAATTATCCCGGGTCAGTCGTTCGGCAGAACGTAAACAATCTATGGAACAGAGCGTTGCCCCATGAACAAGAAGAGCCTTGAAAAGTTTAAGAAATTACTAACTGAGGAACGTGATAGCTTAATTCGTAAAGCTAATGACACGCTCAACCGCGATGCTGCACTTGATCCCAATGAGATGCCTGACGAGATTGACCAGGCCTCAGCCGAGTACAATCAGTCGTTTATTTTCCGAATTCGAGATCGCGAGAAGTACTACCTCTCCAAAGTCCAAAAGGCATTGGCCAAAATTGAGGCCGGTACGTTTGGCATTTGTGAAGCATGCGAGGAGCCTGTTGCCCTCAAACGTATGGAAGCCCGCCCTGTTACAACTCTCTGCATTCGCTGCAAAGAAGAGCAGGAAATGGAAGAGCGCAGCTACAATTGATTCGACAGGATATGGGCCCCGCCGGGCCCTTTCCGCTATTCTATATTCGCAACCTGCTCCTTGAAGCGCTCTATGGCAGTCTTCAAGGTGACCACGTGTCTTGCCAAAGTCACGTCCCCACTCTTTGAACCAATCGTATTCGATTCGCGCAGCATCTCCTGGGCGAGAAAGTCTAAGGTACGACCAACCTCTTCGCCTTGCTCCAAAAGCTCTGAAACCTGCTTGAGATGAGCATCCAGGCGGTCTACCTCTTCGCGAATATCACTTCGATCCGCCATGACCGCCACTTCACGTGCGAGCACCGCTTCATCCAAGTCGGCGCCGCTGCCCTCAAGTAATGCGGCCAAGCGTTCCTTCAGGCGCCCCTGATAAGAGGCAACCACTTCAGCTGTCCGCTCGCCCACAGCGTTTCGCTCGGCGTTAATATCTTCGCAAAGCCCCGAAACGACTTTCTTCAATTCAAGTCCTTCTCGCTCACGCATGGCCACCAATCCGTCTAACGCACCGCCAAGCGCCTCCTTGATTGCTTCTAACACTTCGGGCTCAAGCTCTCGCCTGGATTTGCCACCAATCACACCTGGTAATTGAGCCACGGCTTGCAAGGGAAGCCCCAAACGCTCCAGGATATCTTTGTAAGCCTGGGCAATGGTTTCGTCGACCGAGACTAAATCCTCTGCATTCTTATACTCCAGGAAGACATGGATATTGACGCTACCGCGACGCAAACGAGCTTTGACCAACGGCTCCAGCTCATGTTCGTACCGGTTCAGTACTCCTGGTCCCTTCCAGGATAGCTTTAAGAAACGGCCGTTGACACTCTTGGCCTCCACCAAAATCCGCGCCTGCTCTGTCTCAACCGTATGGGTACCGAACCCGGTCATACTTTTTGTCATCGTTCTTATCCTTCTCCGGCCCTAAGGCTACAGGCCCCAAATCTTAATCATCGCCCGTTCACAGGGTTTGTAGGGTCTCAAACCCAAACTCGACATACGTCATATTCTTTCTAAAACACCACGCTCACTCGGCTTCCTAATTACATAGGGTCTATGGTAAAACCGGCTTATGTCACGCTGGTCCATTTTCCTACCTATTTCATTGCTCCTTAGCAACCTAGGCTGTGCGCCCGAGAGTTCTCCAAGGAAAAAGGCATCCTCTCACCAAGATACACAATTTGATATAACCGACCTTCAACTCTACGAGGGTCCCGAGGATAAGATGACCTGGCAAGCGGTAGCCAAGACCGCCACCGGTGATTTACAGAGTACCAAGGTTACCGCCGTAACCGTGACACACCATCTGGAGGAAGGCTCTCATACAGTCGTCCTTCATGCACCGCGCGGTACTCTATCACCCCAAACCCACGATGCATTTCTTCAAGACGCCATCGTTGAAGACAGCTTTGAGCGCCGCATGAAAATCCCTGCACTGACCTATCACCGAAAACCAGAGACAATTGTCGGTAGCGGCCCCATAGAGATTGATGGCCCGGGTTATTCGCTGAGCGCCTCTCAATTGGAATATAAGCTCAAAAACGGCAGCCTTTTTCTTTCCGGCCCGGTCGAGGGCACCGTTTCCATGACCACTAAGCGTCCTCGATCCGAACGTTCACACTCCGAAGCCCCTTAGCCTCGAGGGAGGCTCGTAAGCGTCCTGATTCGCTCTCCAAGAGCCGCCTAAGGTCTACATCGCCCTTCACGTAGAAAACAGCCTCCACACCGTTCTTACCCACGGAGATACTGCAGCGTAAATTGTCAAAGAGTTCATCGGAGATCATCAACTCGAAGGTAGCCGCACCGCTCTCGGACTTTGAAAAAAAGGCCTGGTCCGCTGCCTGAGCCAATACATCATCATTCGCACGCTCGGGCTGAGTAGGCACGCGCACAGAAGGCCTGACGCTTGCAACGCCCGGCGGAGGCCTTGGCAGGACGTTCTGGTTCTCGGCCCCCGCTGTTTCATTGCTCCCGGAACTGGCTTCTAACGACGCCCAAGCCTGAGGATAGCGGCGCCCCCGCGCCTGCTCTAAAATCGCTTGGGCGACACTTTGCCCCAATCTTTCTACCAATTCCTCTTCATCGCCTCGCATGTTTTCATTTTGCGATGGGTTTCACTTGGAGTAAAGCCGCCACGGCCCTCAAAATAGGCGGAAACTATTGACATAGAGTCCTGGGCTGCATAATACCTCCCTCGGATGGCGCGATACCCAAGTGGCTAAGGGGCCGGTCTGCAAAACCGTTATTCACCGGTTCGAATCCGGTTCGCGCCTCCACCTCCTACTTTCCCAAGTTCAACGACCGACAAAGAAAACGCTAAGCTTCGGTGACTTGCGTCGTTTTGGAATGCGAGGCCTCGTCAAAAAAAAACCTCCGTACCAGGAGAAAGGGTCCCGATACGGAGGTTATAAATAATCACATTCAGTGATTAAGCTTTAGAATGCTTCGTCAAATGCAACTTCGCCTTCGACACCGGTCTGATAAGCAGCTACGCGACGCTCGAAGAAGTTGGTGAGCTCTTGAACATCCTGTAGCTCCATAAAGCTAAACGGATTCTTGGAGCCAAAATGAGGTGTAAAGCCTAGATTCACCATTCTCTGATCCGCAACGTACTCAAGGTACTTACGCATGTCCCGCGTGGACATACCGCTCACACCTTCTTTGAGTAGGTCTTCAGCAAATTGCATTTCACAATCAACCGCGTCCGTCATCATTTCAGCGACGTCTGCCTTGAATTGCTCGTCAAAGAGTTCAGGCTCTTCTTGGCGAACAGTTTCAATAACTGAGAAAGCAAATTGCATGTGGCAACTTTCATCACGGAAAACCCAGTTGGTTCCAGATGCTAAGCCATGCAAGAGACCTTTGGACCGCAGAAAGTAGACATACGCAAAAGCCGCGAAGAAGAACAAACCTTCAATGCATGCTGCAAAGCAGGTCAAGTTCAACAAGAACTTACGCTTGTCTTCTTTGGTGTTGAGCTCTTCCAAGTCATTAACAGAGTCCATCCACTTGAAGCAGAAATCTGCTTTCTTTGCGATTGAAGGAATGTTGTGGATAGCAGCGAATGCAGCTTCCCGTTCCTTCAAGTCAGGGATGTACGTGTCCAAAAGGGTCAGATAAAACTGAACATGCAACGCCTCTTCGTAGAGTTGTCGCGACAGATACATCCGAGCTTCCGGAGAGTTAATGTGCTTGTAAAGGTTCAATACAAGGTTGTTACCTACGATTGAATCACCCGTTGCAAAGAATGCAACCAAGCGACTGATGAGGTGCGTCTCTGCCTCTGTAAGCTTATGCTTGAGGTCACGCACATCTGTTGAAAAATCAACTTCTTCTACGGTCCAAGTGTTACGAATTGCATCTCGGTACATTTCGTAAAACTCAGGGTACTTCATAGGTCGAAGTGTAAGATTGAATCCTGGATCTAATAACATAATTCTATCCCCCCAATTACTGGCAAGCTTCGCAAATCTCTGGATTTTCAAGTGAGCATGCTACAGCTTCATTGTCTGTATACGTCTTACCGTCGCCAACCGTGGTCTTGCGGATCGCAGTCGCAGGTCGTGAGCGCAGGTAATAGGTTGTCTTAACACCCTGCTTCCAAGCGTACATATACATGGAAGATAGCTTGCCGATATTCGGCTTAGCCATGAACAGGTTCAACGATTGTGCTTGGTCAATATAAGGACCACGTGCAATCGCCATATCAATCAATGACTTTTGCGGCAGTTCCCAAACTGTCCGGTACACTTCCCGAATGCTCTCAGGAATTTCCCCAATTTCCTGGATAGAGCCGTCGTTCAACTTAACCTTGTCTCGGATTGCCTGAGTCCAAAGGCCCATGTCCTTGAGCTTAGCAATCAAATAGTGGTTGATTTGCAAGAAATCGCCCGACAACGTTTCGCGCTTAAACAGGTTAGAGATTTGAGGCTCTGTGCACTCATAAACACCTGTAATCGTTGCGATGGTTGCTGTTGGTGCAATGGCAATCATAAGCGAGTTACGCAGACCATACTGCTTAACTTTTTCACGAAGAACATTCCAACGCTCAGGATCCGATGGCTCTACGCCCCAGAGGTCAAACGAGAATTTACCGTCTGCTGCACGCGTCTCGGCAAAAGTTTCATGTGGGCCATTCTTCTCAGCAAGAGCACAAGAAGTACTGAGCGCCGCAAAATAAATTTCCTCTTGTACCTTCGCCGAAATCTCGCAGGCCTCTGCGCTATCAAACGGAAGGTCCATCTTAAAGAAAACGTCTTGCAGTCCCATCAAGCCCAGCCCTACTGGACGCCAGCGCTTGTTTGAAGCTGCAGCCGTTTCAGTTGGGTAGTAGTTAATGTCGACAACGCGGTCCAAGTACTTCACTGCAACCTTAACAGTGTCGCGGATACCTTCGTAATCCACACTGCCTTCATCCGTTACGAAACGGGAAAGGTTGATGGAACCCAAGTTACATACCGCTGTTTCGCCGTCACTGGTGACTTCAACAATCTCAGTACAGAGGTTCGATGAGTGAACAACGTTACCGGCTTTACCCGTTTGGTTGCACTTGACGTTGCAATTATCTTTGAACGTCATCCAGCCGTTGCCGGTTTCCGCCAAAGTTCGCATCATTCGAGAGTAAAGGTCGCGCGCCTTGATTTGATTTGAGTAGCGCTCTTCTTTCTCTGCCTTCGCGTAGTGTTCTTCGAATTCCTCGCCGAAGGTATCCACCAGTTCAGGTACTTCTTTCGGATCAAACAACGACCACATTCCGTCGGCTTCTACACGCTTCATGAACAAGTCAGGAATCCA
>MDSW01201110.1_pt1 | contig 10682 bp, 6 predicted proteins | sample 811171 | NCBI WGS metagenome assembly MDSW01 (sample SAMN05326641, study PRJNA326480) | marine metagenome | isolation source: seawater | place: Atlantic Ocean: North West | collected 2012 | reverse complement strand
ATATATATGACAAAATAAATATTTTTGCTGTAATTAATAATTTTATTTTAATATTTAAATTAAATTCTAATATACCTCAATTAATGAGTCAATCATTTCATAGACAAAAAACATTACCCATAATAACTCTTAAATTAAATAATTTAACAAAATATATAAATTAATTATTTAGGAAAATCATTTTTTATTATAATTATTTGATTGTGCCAATATCATTTTAATACTCATATTTCCCATATAAAAAATTACAGCAAATACTAATATAATTTTAAATAAAATTATAAGATTTGTAAAATCTTTATTTGATACTTTATAATCAGACATTTCATTGCATATATACTCATTATTTGTAGAAAAATAACATTTTGTATTATCTTTTATCTCATTAAGTGACGATGTAAAATTAAAAAAGGTTTTATCGTATCTTTTTAATAAAATATAATTAAATAAACCCATTGTTATACCCAATAAAAATGCAAGAACAATACTAGTAGTTGAACTACAATATTCAAATAATTCATATATAGAATTTAATATAAGCATACCAAATAAAAATAATATTAACCCATAATCATAATTATTTCTTTCTTTCATGGGATAAACTATATACATAAAAATATACGATAGCATCGCAGTATTTGTAGATGGCGATGTATATATATATTTATCATGTATATATGAAAAAGGTTTTGGAAAAAAATTGCAAGTCAAACTTGCGTATTTACTTTGTGTTTCTTTAATTATTTTTTTTAAAAAATATGATAATAAAATTATTAATATACTTCCTATAATTAAAAATAAAGTTTTTAATATATTACTAGTAAAAATACTATAAATAATAATAAAAAATAATGTAATTAATGGAGAAAACATTGCAAATAATTTTAGTAAATTTGTAATTGTTAGCGAAAATGACACTTTTTGTTTCGGCTGGATTATATTTAATGGATTCATATTATTATATAAAAATATTAAATATTCATTTTTAATAATATTTTTATAACTAACTCTAATCATTTTTTATATTTTATAACACATTTATAATTTTGATCATCTTTTTTTTTACAAAAACTTGTATTAGATTTTACTTCTAAAAAGTTCGATAAATTTAAATTATCACTATCTTTCATTTTTACAAAACAATAAAATAAAAAACCAAATAGTGATCCTGTTATTAAACCCAATAATACACTAAATACGCTTACACAATTTTCAAAAACTTCAACCAATGAATTCATTAAAAATAATATAAAAAATAATATGATTAAAAATATATTTGGATTTTTTTTTACAAAAATCATCGGATATAATAAATAAACACTAATAAAAGATAATATTGTAGCATTTGTCGATGGAGATGTAAATAGATTTGTTTTATTATATATAGAAAATGGTGTCGGAAAAAAATTACAATATGCACTATCTGATGTTGATTTTACTTTTAATATATGTTTTAATATTATATTAAAAAAAATAACTATAACTAAACCACTTATAAAAATTAAACCTTTTAAACTATTATTACTTATAATAGAATACAAAATTATACTTAAAACAACTAAAAAAGGTATTAAAAATATAAATAATTTTAATATGCTAATAACTCCTAGATTTTGCGGAACATGTTTTATTATTTTTGGTCGAATAGACAATAAATTTTTTTCAAGATTTTTTGAATCTGTTTGCGAAGAAGAAGAAGAACTCATTATATTTATTTATATATAAAAATATAAATAAATATATGTATTTGTATCAAATTTAATATTAATAACTATTCTATAGAATATTTTAGATTTATTTTATTTTCATTATCTATCTTTGGTTCGACTACGAACCATGTTTCTTTATCAATAGATGCTACATTTAGTTCTTCATTCATTGTATTATTATAATACATCAAATCAAATTCATTACCAGTCAAACTATTATTAATTCTTTTATTTGGAGTCCATTTAACATTTTTAATAATTATTTTTTTCGGCGGTTGTAATGTAGATTTAAAATAAATACCATAATATTTATAACCATTTATATTAAATGAAGGATATGTAGAATCACATGTACCATCATGCAACTTATCTTGATCGGTATATTTAAATTTTGGTGTCATATCTTCAGCATTGCTTATTTTAGTTAATCCATATATAGTAAATTTAATTTTGGAAAAATCATAATATCCAACAGGAGTTCTTCTAGATAAAACAATTTTTCCATCCCAATTATTACTAGGAGTATTAGAATTTACATCATCGCTCGAAGTATCTTCTGATTTTTCTCTACCAATAAAATCTGATTCTTTCCTTTTTTTAGTTACACATTTAAAATATTTTGTATTTTCATTTGGAATCAACGAGCCATCGGTGTTTATTTTTGATACTTTATTTAAACCACAAATTGAATTTTCATCATCCATTTGGAATATATTAGCATAATCAATATTATGTTTATCAATAGATTTTAAAACTGCTATGTATATAAACGAATATATTATACCTACAACTATTGCAACAAAAATTCCCAATTTAGGAACACATCCTTCGAAATATTCAGTTACCGATACAATTATTATCATCATTAATAATAATAAAAATAATGGATAATTAAAATCATATTCTTTTCTATTTTTTACCATAGAAGAGGTCATTATGAAAAAAATAAAACTTAATACTGATATATTTGTAGATGGTACTGAATAAATTCCTTGAGACCCAGCAACAGTAAAGGGTGACGATAAAATATTACAATATAAACTAGTGGTTCGAGAATCTTGATATACTGAAAATATTTTTTTTAAAAATTTTGTTACTACCAATAAAATAGAAATGCCAAAAATTAAAAATATTCCTTTTATTATTCTATTTGTTACTATTGTAAAAAATAGTAAAAAGAATGTTATTATGTATGAAGATATAAAAATTAATAATTTAAAAATATTAGTTAAATTAAATGCCGAATTTTTTAAACTTATAGACCCCATACCACCTTCATCCCCTTGCAACATTAATTTTAAAAATAACATAAAACATATTATAAAAATAATTGGAAAAATTCCATTAATAATAGCAGTCATAACAGAAATACCATCTCCTAATGCCCTAGATTTATGTGAACCAGGATTATTAAGACCTAATTTTTGTAATAATTTATTATGTTTAAATACGCCGGCTAACATTGTATCTTCTTCTCCTATAGGAGTATTTACATTATTCCAAAGCCACGCCTTTGGGTTATGTGCGCGTTTATGCCATTCATATTTACTATCTATTGCCGAAGTTATAGGACCAGCCAATGGCCAATGTGGAATGTTACGCGAAAAATTACTCGCTTTTGATTCTGATTCTTTTAATATTTCTTTTCTATTTTTACCTTCAGCCATCAATTGTTTTACAGATTTTGTGGGCGCATGCGTGAAGAAATCATTTTGTTTTTCATTTGCTATCCTCTGCTGTTCCTCTGCCCTTGCCTGCGCAGCGTCAAGGTCGTTCTCGGTGGCATCAAACCCCTCATATATATTATTATCTGCATTAATATTATCACGTTGATAAATATTATCATGATTATTGTTTTCTTGATATAATAAAAAATTATTATTATATATTTCTGTCATCATTTTTAATTAATATATATATTATGATAATATATTAATTAAATCAAATTAACATATATTTAATTACTTCATGTATATTAGAAACCTCATAAAAATTACAATCTAATAATTTTTCATAATATTTATCATAACAAATTTTAAATTCTCTTGAATTATCCTTTGGATATATAAAATTTTTAACTCCTGCTCTAATTCCACCTAAAATTTTAAGATCCAATCCACCGATTGCACTAATATCACCATTTAAACATATTTCACCAGTAATTGCATAATTATTTCTTATTTTTCTATTTAAAAGTAAACTATATATAGCCAAGGTAATTCCAGCACCTGCTGAAGGCCCATCCTTTGGTGTTGAACCCTCTGGAACATGTATATGTATACCCTGTTCTTTTTTTTCCTGAAAAATTTTCAAACAACTCTCTTTTTCTATATCTTTTAATAAATTCCATGCTAAAGTTTTAGAAACATTCATACTTTCTTTCATTACCTCCCCTTGCATTCCAGTCAATTTCAATTCAAAACATGTATTACTACAATAAAATTTTGTTTCGATATGTAATATACCACTATTACCATATGCATTTGCCCAAAGACCATTTACTAACCCTACGTAAGAATTAACATTCATTTTAACATACCGAATATTATGTTTGTCCTTTAGTATTTCTTGAATAAATTCTCTGGTTATATTTATTGGTATATCATAATTATTTATATTTTTCATTATTTTTAAATTAATAGATGATATTATTTCAAATAGCAATTCTTTTAATTTGCGAACACCGGGTTCATTCGTATAATTTTCTATAATAAATATTAAAAGATCTTTATCGAAAATAATTACATTTTCTAAACCAAAATTTTTATATAATTCAGGTAATAAAAATTCTACACATATAATTATTTTTTCATCAACTTTTAAATTTTCAAATTTTATTCTATGAATTCTATCTAATAATATTTTATCAACTTGTTCTACATCATTATATGAAAAAATAAATAATACTTTGGACAAATCTAAATCTATATTTGAAAAATATTTATCTTGAAAATTATCATTTTGCGTTGTATCCGTTAGATGTGTTAATATACCAATGATCTCTTTACCATGTTCAGTTTTACTTACTTTATCCAATTCATCTATAAAAATTATAGGATTCATACATTGCTTATCTATTAAAATATCAACTATTTTACCCCAAGTTGAACCCACATAAGTATAATTATGGCCTTCAATTGTACTACCATTTGATGATCCACCTAATGCAATAAACGCAAATGGTCTACTAATATTATTACTATCTTTCAAACAATTTGCCAGGCCTTTTTTTGCAAGAGTTGTTTTACCAACACCTGGGGGACCTTCAAATCCAAAACAATAACCACCTGATTCACCATTTAACCATTGTCCCATTATGCGCTCAATTTGTATTTTTGCATTCTTATGTCCATATATTGATGAATCCAATGTATTTTCTAATTCATTAATATAATTTATCATATCATAATTACAAACATTAATTTTAATAATATTTTTTTCAAGATTTAACAAAAAATTATAAATCTCATTTTTTTTTATATCATTAAATTCTAATAATAATTCCTTTAAAATTTTAATATTATTAGTATTTTCTTCCAAAAAATTATTTATTGCATTTTTCATTGATATATTATTTTTATCATAATTTAAATTTTTTAAATTATTTTTTTTTATAACCGCATTTATATTATAAATATAATCATTTATATCATTTTTTTTTGTTGAATTTATTAGAATATAATTTAAAATTCTAATATACAAATTATTGATATTATTTTCAATAATTTTTACATCTTTAAAAATTTGAATGATATTTATTTTTTTACAATCAAATATTTCTTTTAATAACAAGAAAAAATCAGTTATATCTTTTTCTTGAACTTTTTTTGTATTTATTTTTTCATATTCTATTATAATATCATCATAAATTTTTACAATATCATGTTTTTTATGTAAAATATCTTCTTGTTTATATATAGAAAATGGTATTTTTAATAAACCATCTAAATATTGACGCGCTTTTGAACATGAATCTTCTGATTTAGATTTTATCTCTTTTAATTTTTGCATAGCCTTTTCTTTAACATTTTTATTTGCCTTCATTAAACAAATCTGTTGTTCGATTGGAATTTTATTATTATCAATTTTATATAAGGTATGTGTGTATTCTATAGTTTTATACATCGCATCTTTAAAAAATTTTTTAAATTTTATAGGTAAAGAATTAAATAACTCTTTTTGCTCAATAGAATCGCTATTGTTTATACTATCATTTGATAATAAATCATATAATAAATATGCTATATATTGTAATTCATATAGATTATTATCTAATAATAAATTAATAATAATTTGTCTTTGTCCAAATAAATCATTTGTTATAAAATCTTGAACTATATTATTTATTGTTTTTTCTTGATATGTTTCTATGTTATTTACCATATGATAAAATTTATTTATTAATTCATCGCAGCTATATATTAAATAATCTTTTAATAACATAGTTTCTAAAAAATTTTCCCATAAATTAATATTATACTTATTGCTACTTTTTGAATTTTTATCACTAAAATATTTATATAATTCTTTCCTTTTATTACTGTAAAATGGCGATATTATATTATTAGAAATTAAATTATCAATTATACAATTTATACTTAATGTTCTTTTATTTGCATTATCATGTATTATTAATTTCACTCCATAAATTCTTAAATTAAAATTACTTGTTATTCGCATTAAATCAAAACATTCCAACATTTGCGATTGTTCTACAATAACTCTATCATCTATTAATTTATTTTTCATAATTGGTTTATTTTTTTCAATATTCTTATTCATATTTTTAGATCCCCATTTTATAACTTTATAATTTATTGGATGTAAGTAACTTTTTATAACATTAAATTTATCTATATTTTCATTTGTATTCAAATTTTTTTCAATAAAATCATTATCAAAACAAATTTTCAAAAAATAATCAAAATTTAAAACCCCGTAATTTTTAATAATTGAAGAAATACTATTTTGTATATATTCTAATTCAACTAATATATTATCATAATTTATGCTATTTATTAAATTTATAACTTGATCAATTGAATCTATACATAAATTATATTCATTATTTGATATAATGTTTAATAATTTGTATTTAAAAATTGCATCTTGAATATTATTTACTATTAATCTATAAAAATCAATCTTTGTATTAAATATATCATTGTTATTACTCAACATTAGAATATTATTATATATTATTAAACATTAATAATATTCTAATTAAATTTTTATAAAATTGATATAATAATATAACAATATTTAAATATTATATATTTTAAAATATATAAATGGGCATTCCATATTATTTTACATATATTATTAAAAATCACCCCAAAATAATTAATAATTTGAAAAATTTAAAAAATGTTAATGAATTATATTTGGATTCCAATTCATTAATTTATGAATCTATTAATTTTGAAAAATTTGAAAATAACACACAATTTGAAAAAATGTTAATTAATAGTGTTATTGATAAAATTAATACAATCATTAGTCATGTTAAACCTAGTGATTTTACATACATTTGTTTTGATGGTATACCCCCAATTGCTAAATTAAATCAACAAAAAAATAGACGCTATAAAAATCATGTTCAAGATATTTTATTTAATAATAACAAGTTATGGGATACCGCAACAATTACACCAGGAACAAAATTTATGAATAAACTTGATAGTGAATTACAAAAATATTATAATAACTCAAAATTTAAACTTAGTTTATCTAATGATAGAGGAGAAGGTGAACATAAAATATTCCATTATATTAGAAAAAATCAAAATAATCATAAAAATATTTTAATTTATGGAATGGATGCAGATTTAATTATGTTATCACTCAATCATTTAAAATATTGTAATAATATTAATTTATTCAGAGAAACACCTGATTTTATTAATAATATTAACAACAATTATAATGTTAATGAAAAATATTATATGAATATTTCTTTACTCTCAAAAGAAATTTATAAAATTATGTTAAACAATGATATCGAAAAATTTATTACAAACAATAACATTAATGACTATACACATTTATATAACAAAATTAGTGATTATATTTTCATGTGTTTTATGTTAGGAAATGATTTTATTCCACATTTGCCATCTATTAATATTAGAACAAATGGATTAAATATTTTATTAGATTTATATAAATCATTATTTAAAAATGAAGAGTTTTTAACAGACATTAACACCATTAAAATTAATTGGACAAATTTTAAAAAATTTATACATAAAATTGCAGAAAATGAAGAATTCTTCATAAAATATAACTTTGATTTCTCCAATAAAAAAAAACATTTTAAAATATCAACACCTGAAGATAAATTATATAAATATAATTGTACACCACTATGGGAAAAAAATATTGAACATTTTATTAATCCACATGAAAAATTTTGGGAATATCGATATTATTACTCTATTTTCAATATTAATATTGAACAAGATACTAATTTTATAGCCAATATATCAAATGATTATCTTAAAATATTATTATGGACATTTCATTATTATTGTCATGATTGTATTAATTGGACATATTTTTATAATTATAGCTATCCACCATTAATTATGGATTTATATAAAAATATACCTTATTTTGAAAGTGAAATTACATTAGAAAAAAATGATATATACATCAATCCAATTATTACATTAAGTTATGTATTACCAAAAAATAGTTTAAATTTATTGCCTAAAAATATAGAATCATTTTTAATTAAAGAATATAAATCTAATTATAATTATGATCATAAAATTATTTATCCATTTTGTAAATATATATGGGAAGGCCATGTAGATTTTCCACATATTGACATTTTTAAATTCATTAATCAAATTGAAAAGTTATTAAAATAAATCATTCTTACATTTAATTACTAAAAATAATATACCATACCACACCTACATTTTTTATATTTATTTATTAAATTTGTTTTATAGTACAATAAAATGAATCAATTACTAAATAATTCATATCTTTAGTACTTGATATAAAAAATTTAAATCCATTATTAAATTTAACCGGATTATTTGCAGAATTACCAAGTGTTCCAATATATGTTAAACTAATATTAGAAAAATTATAACTATTATCAAATACTATTACTGTATTATTTACATCTATAAATTTATTATTTATAATTTCTTCATTATAATTTAAAGTTATTGCTTGATCTGATGTCGAGGCTTTTACACTCGGATATATACCAAATGTATATTGATTCACTTCAACGTCATTTGGGTTTTTATTTAAATATCTTACAGTTAAATTCGCAGTTATTTCATAATTAATACTAAAATTACTAGATAAATATCCTAACCCCGAATCATTATTATATATTTTACCAATTAAAATACTACTACTATCGTATGTAATTAAATCAGGGGCTATATTTAAATCATTTCCAGAATTATCAAGTGATTTATATTTGTTTGGTTTTAAAGGTATAAATTTATATTTAACATTATCATTTCCACCATATACATCTATTATTAAATTATTTGAATTTTCAATCATAAATTTATTTTTTCTTGGACCCGAATCAATAATATAATCCGGGTTTATTATAATTTTATTACCACTTATACTATCATCTAATTGAAATGTTGCTACTATCTTTCTAGAATCCAAATCATTCCATATGCTCTGTTCGTCTGCTGTGTTTTTATTTATTGTAGTTCGTACTTTAATGATTCCTGTTGTTTGATCAAAAGTTAATGTTCCATCACTAACATCACCTGTATAATTTACTGATTCAAAACGCGGTAAAATAAATTTTGATGCACCTGCAAAACGAAGATTACCATTTTGCATATATAAATTACCAGTAACATTTAAAGAATCAAAACGAGGATCATTGCCAATATTTGCTCTTAAACTTACATTTAATGAATTGAAAATACCTGATTCTAAATTAAAATCACCCGAACTTACAACCGTTTTTCCATTCGCAGTTAAATTAATAACATCTAAACTATTCGCATTTAAAGTTGTTATATTTGCTACACCATTAATGCTTATGTCATTAAAATTACCCGTACCACATATATCAATAATATTAAATAAAGCATCGCCGGCAACATTTAATTTTGATATATCAACATTATTTAAATTTGTATAATCATATACTTTTAAATTATGCGATGAAATATCAGTCGCATATATATGTGTCGATTCTAAATAATTATTTGTAATTATATTTGATGTAATTGTATTATTAACAATTATATTATTAATATTAAAATCACCAGTAAAATCTAATTTCTTTGTCACGATTTTATTTACAGAAATATCACTTATATCTAAAACAATACCAGAAATATTTTGCGTTTTTAAATTCAAACATGAAATATCTGGCGCATCTACTAAATTAATATCAAGAGAAGCCGTAGTTAAATTATTTATTATTGCATTTTCACCGGATATTGTTTTAAATATACAAAGATTACTTATGTCTAAATTGTGAGTACTCATATCAGTTATTACCGCACTTACAGTATTTAAATTATTAATTGTTCCCGAATTTGTAATTCTTAAATTTTTACTATTTATAATACTATCATTATCATTTCCAGAAACATCTATCGCATATTCCGGATTCTTTGTTTTTATTCCAATACGTATATTACTACTATCAATACATACAACATTTTCACTATTATAAAAATTTTCTATATTATTTGTAGATTGTTTAATATTTGCTATTATTTTATTTGTTAACGAAGCCATTATTAATAATAATTAATATTATTTAATTATAATTAATATATTTATTAAACTAAAACATTTGAAAAAGTATAATTCTCTCTAGTTAATTTTTCTTTAACTAAATCATATGCATGCTTCCATATATCGCCATTAAAAATAGTATCACGCATTTCTTCATGATGATACCCATTAATATGTTGTCCATCCTTCTCTATTTGTACAGAAAAAGATATTTCATAAATAGTT